>FTHQ01000031.1_pt1 | contig 56605 bp, 58 predicted proteins | sample 1641001 | NCBI WGS metagenome assembly FTHQ01 (sample SAMEA3914872, study PRJEB12502) | metagenome | biome: forest; material: soil | place: Canada | collected 2011-07-03 | depth 0.3 m | reverse complement strand
GCGCGGCGCCCGGCGTCGCGCTGGCGCTGCATGCGCGCGGCGCGGACGATGCGGCACGCGCGCGGCTCGCAGCAGTCGCCCAGGCGTGCACGGCGGCCGGCGCGGAATGCGTGACGTTGACCGGCGATCTCGCTGAGCCCGGCGTGGCTGCCACGCTCGTCGATGCCGTCGCCACCCGCTTCGGCGGGCTCGACCAGCTCGTCGCGAACGCCGGCTTCGCCGCGCGGCAATCCTTTTCCGAACTCTCGGCGGATGCGCTCGCGTCCGCGTTCGCGGCGATGCCCGGTGCGTTCTCCGCGCTCGCGGGCCGCGCGCGGCCGCTGCTCGAAGCATCGATCGCGCCGCGGATCGTCGCGGTCAGTTCGTTCGTCGCGCACCGCTACCGCGCCGATGCGCCGTTCGCGGCGACCGCCGCCGCGAAAGCCGCGCTCGAATCGCTGGTGCGTACCGCCGCCGCCGAATTCGCCGCGCGCGGCATCACCGTCAATGCGGTCGCGCCGGGCTTCACGCGCAAGGACCACGGCCCGAGCGCCGGCAACGCCGCGGCCTGGGCGCAGGCCGAACAGGCGACGCCGCTCGGCCGGATCGCCGAACCCGACGACGTCGCCGCGCTGATCGCGTTCCTGCTGTCGGACGCGGCGCGACAGATCACCGGCCAGGTCATCCACGTCGACGGCGGCCTGACGCTCTGATGCGTCGCCCCGTCTGCCTGCCGTTCCGCACGAACCTGCATCCGCCTTTTTGGCGTGCGCGAGCGCGCCCGTAAAATAACCGCGACGCGGCAGCGCGGGACGAGACAAGACGAGAGGGGGCGACAAGCATGCAGGCATTCCAGTGGTTCAACGAATTGTCGACGCGCGAGCGCCGGACGCTGTACGCCGGATTCGGCGGCTATGCGGTCGACGCGTTCGACTTCATGATCTATTCGTTCCTGATTCCGACGCTGATCGCCACCTGGGGCATGACGAAGAGCGAGGCCGGGATGATCGCGACCAGTTCGCTGATCTCGTCGGCGATCGGCGGCTGGGTCGCCGGCATCCTCGCCGACCGCTACGGCCGCGTGCGCATGCTGCAGTGGACGATCGCGACGTTCGCGCTGTTCACGTGCCTGTCCGGCTTCACGCATTCGTTCTGGCAGTTGCTCGCGACGCGCACGCTGCAGGGTTTCGGCTTCGGCGGCGAATGGTCGGTCGTGACGATCATGATGGCCGAGACGATCCGCTCGCCCGAGCATCGCGCGAAGGCCGTCGGCACCGTGCAGAGCAGCTGGTCGTTCGGCTGGGGCGCGGCCGCGATCCTTTACTGGGCGTTCTTCGCGCTGCTGCCCGAGCAGATCGCGTGGCGCGCGTGCTTCTGGATCGGCATCGTGCCCGCCCTGTGGATCCTGTACATCCGCCGCAACGTCAGCGATCCCGACATCTATACGGCCACCCGCCGCGCGCGCGACGAAGGCCGCGTGTCGGGCCACTTCCTCGAGATCTTCTCGCCGCCGCACCTGCGCGCGACGCTGTTCGGCAGCGCGCTGTGCACCGGCATGCTCGGCGGCTACTACGCGATCACGACGTGGCTGCCCACCTATCTGAAAACCGTGCGCCATCTGTCGGTGTTCAACACGAGCGGCTATCTGGTCGTGCTGATCGTCGGTTCGTTCGTCGGCTACGTGGTCGGCGCGATGCTCTCTGACCGGCTCGGCCGCCGCGCGTCGTTCATCCTGTTCGCGGTCGGCTCGTTCTCGCTCGGCATGGCGTACACGATGCTGCCGATCACCGATACCGCGATGCTGCTGCTCGGCTTTCCGCTCGGCATCGTCGTGCAGGGCATCTTCGCGGGCGTCGGCGCGTATCTGTCGGAGCTGTATCCGGGCGCGATCCGCGGCTCGGGCCAGGGCTTCTGCTACAACCTCGGCCGCGGGCTCGGCTCGTTCTTCCCGATCCTCGTCGGCGCGCTGTCGCAATCGATGTCGCTCGTGAAGGCGATCGGCCTCGTCGCGGGCGGCGGCTACCTGCTCGTGATCGTCGCGGCGCTCGTGCTGCCGGAAACGCGCGGCAAGTCGCTCGCCGACGATCCGGCCATCGCGTCGTGAGCCACCGCCCCGTTCCGGACTCCGCATGCACGTGATCGTTCTCGGCGCCGGCGTGATCGGCGTCACCACCGCCTGGCACCTGCGCGAAGCAGGCTGCGACGTCACCGTGATCGAACGCGAGGCCGACGTCGCGCAAGCGACGAGCCTCGGCAACGCGGGCGTGATCGCGCCCGGCTACGTGACGCCGTGGGCCGCGCCCGGGATGCCCGGCAAGATTCTCAAGTACCTGTTCAAGCCTGCGTCGCCGCTGATCTTCCGGCCGACGCTCGACGCCGCGCAGTGGCGCTGGATCGCGCGCTGGCTGCGCGAATGCGAATTCGAGCGGTTCCGCGTGAACAAGCAGCGGATGCAGCGCATCGCGTATTACAGCCGCGCGTGCCTGCATGCGTTTCGCGACCGTTATCCGTTCGACTACGGCGCGAGCCGCGGCTACCTGCAACTGCTGCGCAGCGCGTTCGACGTCGAGATGGTGCAGCCCGCGCTGAAGGTGCTGCGCGATGCCGGCATCGCGTTTCGCGAACTCGACGCGGCCGGCTGCACCGCGATCGAGCCAGGCCTGCGCTGGGCGCGGCAGGCGCCCGTCGGCGGCATCTACCTGCCCGACGACGAAGCGGGCGACTGCGCACGCTTCACGCGAGAACTGCGGGCGCGGTGCGAAGCGAACGGCGTGACGTTCCGGTTCCGCACCGCGATTCGAGCGCTCGATGTCGCGGGCGGCGAGGTGCGCGGCGTGCGGATCGACTCGCTCGACGCGGGCGCCGCCGCCCGACGCGATGCGCTGCTCGCCGCCGATGCGATCGTCGTCGCACTCGGCGTCGACAGCGCGGGCCTGCTGCGACCGCTCGGCATCGACGTGCCGCTGTATCCGGTGAAGGGCTACTCGGCCACGCTCGCGGTCGTCGACGATGAAAAGGCCCCATGCGCCGCGCTGATGGACGAATCGCTGAAGACGGCGATCACGCGCTTCGGCCCGACGCTGCGCGTCGCCGGCACCGCGGAGCTCGGCAACCGCCACGCGGCGCTGCGGCAGCAGGCGCTCGACACGCTGATGAAGGTGCTCGACGACTGGTTCCCGCATGCGGCCGATCGCGCGTCGGCGCGTTTCTGGGTCGGCCGCCGGCCGATGACGCCCGACGGACCGCCACTGCTCGGCGCGAGCGGCATCGACGGCCTCTGGCTCAACGTCGGCCACGGCTCGACGGGCTGGGCCATGTCGATGGGTTCGGGAAAGGTGGTCGCGGATCTCGTCACCGGGCGCGCGCCGGAGATCGATCTGGCGGGCCTGACGCTCGCGCGCTACGACCGCTAGGGCCGCGCCAGGAACAGGCTTGCGGACGCGCCCTACGCGCCGACGCTGTCGTCCGCACGCGCGATCGGCACCGACACGATCGGCCGATGCGACACGCCTTCATGCGACAGCCGGCTTTCGAACAGCGTCAGCGCTTCGACACGCACGTCGACGGGCCGCCCCGGCGCGCCGCCGTGCGCGGGCTGGCCGACCGCATCGTGCGGCAGCCGCGCGAGCGTCACGTGCGGCCGGAACGGCCGGCGGTCGGCCGGCACGCCGAGTTCGCACAGCAGCGCGGCCAGCCCCGCATTCAGCGCGACGCACGCAGCATCGACCGCGAGTTCCGCGACGATCAGCCTCGCGCGCGGCAGGCTCGGCCACCACGCGATCCGCTCGACCGGCATCGGCGGCAACGCATGCGCGGCCGCGAGCGCCGGCAGGTGCGCGGCCAGCGCGTCGCACCGTTCCCGCTCGATTGCGCCGATGAACGCGAGCGTCATGTGCAGCTGCGCGGGCGGCGGGCGCCGCGCGCCACGGGTGACCGGCAACGCGTGCAGCGCGTCGCGCGATGCCGCATCGGGCATCAGCGCGACGAACGCACGGAGCCGGTCGCCGTTCATGACTCGCGCACCGTCACGCGCACTTCGGCCACCGCGTCGGCCGACGGCGGACGCTGCGGCAGCGGGCCGTGCTCGCCCCACACGTCGGCCGGCAGCACGCGCGCGAGTTCGGGGATCGTGTTGCGCGTGAACACCGGATCGGCGACGCCGGCCGCGCGCTGGCGGCGATAGTCGGCCCATGCGGCGTGCGCGTACCTGCCGAGCGCGAGGATCGCGATCAGGTTGATGATCGCCATCAAGCCCATGCTCGTATCGGCCATCGCCCACACGAGCGGCAGTTGCCCGACGCTGCCGAACATCACCATGCCGAGCACGGCGATGCGGAACAGCGGCAGCACGCCGCGCCGCTTCGTGATGAATTCGACGTTGCCTTCCGCATACGCGTAGTTGCCGATCACCGACGAGAACGCGAGGAAGAAGATCGCGACGGCCATGTAGATGCCCCCCAGTCGCCGACGTGGCTCGAGATCGCGCGCTGCGTGAGCGCCGCGCCCTCCATCCCGGTGCCGAGTTCGTACTGGCCCGACAGCAGGATCACGAATGCGGTCGCGCTGCAGATCACGATCGTGTCGACGAACACGCCGAGCATCTGGATCAGCCCCTGCGTGACGGGGTGGCGCGTGCTCGCGGTCGCGGCCGCGTTCGGCGCGCTGCCCATCCCCGCCTCGTTCGAGAACAGCCCGCGCTTCACGCCGATCGCGATCGCCTGGCTGACCGCGTAGCCGGTCAGGCCGCCGGCCGCCTGCTCGAGGCCGAACGCGCTCTTCACGATCAACGCGATCACGCCGGGCACCAGCGTGATGTGCGTCGCGACCGCGTAGACCGCGAGCGCGAGGTAGCCGATCGCCATCAGCGGCACGATCACCTGCGCGACCGTCGCGATGCGGCGGATGCCGCCGAAGATGATCGGCGCGGACAGCAGCACGAGACCGAGGCCGACCGTCTCGCGACGCCAGCCGAACGACGTATGGAATGCATCGGCGATCGCATTGGCCTGTACCGCGTTGAACACGAAGCCGAACGCGAGGATCAGCGACAGCGAGAACAGCACACCGAAGCCGCGCGAGCGCAGGCCCGTCTGGATGTAGTACGCGGGGCCGCCGCGATAGCTGCCGTCCGGATGCGATACCTTGAAGATCTGCGCGAGCGTCGCCTCGACGAACGCGGACGACATCCCGACCAGCGCGGTCATCCACATCCAGAAGATCGCGCCCGGCCCGCCGACCGTCAGCGCGACCGCGACGCCGGCGATGTTGCCGGTGCCGACGCGGCTCGCGAGCCCGGTCGCGAACGCCTGGAACGACGAGATGCTGCCCGGTTCGCCCTTGCTGCCGACCAGCTTCATGCTGAGGAACAGCGCCTTCAGCTGGATCATCCGGAACCGCAACGTGAACCACGCACCGGCGCCGAGCAGCAGCGCGATCAGCACGTAGTTCCACAACACGCCATTGACGGCGTCGATCAGCCCATGCACGAATGCTTCCATCCAGAGTCCTTGTAAATAGGGTCAGTCATGTGCGGCGACCGCGAACGCGGCCCGAGGGGCGACATGATATGACAGTTTTCAAGGATTATTACAAAACGAAAGGAATTGAGATGACGAAAAATCGAGGCCGAATGTCATCAGGTTAGACGACGCTTCGCGAAAATGCGGGGCGACGATGCGGCGCCGCTGCGGGCCCGGCCGACCGGTTCACGCTCGCCCGGCACCCGCCGGTGAGCGTCAGGGCGCTTCGAATGCTTGCGCCCCGACCATCCGGGCCGACGCCGCGGCAACGACATCGACCGCGCGCAGCCATAAAAAAACCGGGCGCCCTCTCGGACGCCCGGCTTTGGTCGAAACCCGCTCGCGCGATTCAGCTCAGCGCGGCAGTTCCGAATGGCCCATCAGGTACGTATCGACCGAGCGCGCGCACTGGCGGCCTTCGCGGATCGCCCACACCACGAGCGACTGGCCGCGACGCATGTCGCCTGCCGCGAACACCTTGTCGACCGACGTGTAGTACGAACGGTCGCCTTCGGTCGTCGCGCGTGCATTGCCGCGCGCATCCTTCGCGACGCCGAACGCGTCGAGCACCGGCGCGGCCGGCTGCGTGAAGCCCATCGCGAGCAGCACGAGATCGGCCTTCATCTCGAACTCGGAACCCGGCACTTCCTGCATCTTGCCGTCCTTCCACTCGACACGCACCGCGATCAGCTTCTCGACCTTGCCGTTCTTGCCTTCGAGACGCTTCGTCGCGACCGCCCAGTCACGCTCGCAGCCCTCCTCGTGCGACGACGACGTACGCAGCTTGATCGGCCAGTACGGCCACACGAGCGGCTTGTTTTCCTCTTCCGGCGGCTGCGGCAGCAGCTCGAACTGCGTGACCTGCTTCGCGCCGTGACGGTTCGACGTGCCGACGCAGTCCGAACCCGTATCGCCGCCGCCGATCACGATCACGTGCTTGCCCTTCGCGAGCAGCTGGTCGGCGAGCTTGTCGCCCGCGTTCACGCGGTTCTGCTGCGGCAGGAAGTCCATCGCGAAATGGACGCCCGCGAGCTCGCGGCCCGGTACCGGCAGGTCGCGCGGCGTTTCCGAACCGCCGGCGATCACGACCGCGTCGAATTCTTCCTTCAGCGTGTCCGGCGAGATGGTTTCCTTCGCGAGGCTGCCGATCGATTCGGGCAGCGGCTCCTTGCCGATGAACACGCTGGTACGGAACGTCACGCCTTCCGCTTCCATCTGGCGCATGCGGCGATCGATCAGCCACTTCTCGAGCTTGAAGTCGGGAATCCCGTAACGCAGCAGGCCGCCGATGCGGTCGTTCTTCTCGAACACCGTCACGTCGTGGCCCGCACGCGCGAGCTGCTGCGCGGCAGCGAGGCCCGCGGGGCCCGAACCGACGACCGCGACCTTCTTGCCCGTCTTGTGTTCGGCCGGCAGCGGCTTCACCCAGCCTTCCGCCCAGGCCTTGTCGATGATCGCGTGCTCGATCGACTTGATGCCGACCGGATCGTTGTTGATCCCGAGCGTGCAGGCCGCTTCGCACGGCGCCGGGCAGATGCGGCCCGTGAATTCCGGGAAGTTGTTGGTCGAGTGCAGGACTTCGATCGCCTGCTGCCAGTCCTGGCGGTAAACGAGATCGTTGAAGTCCGGGATGATGTTGTTGACCGGGCAGCCGTTGTTGCAGAACGGGATGCCGCAATCCATGCAGCGCGCGCCCTGGACCTTCGCGTCCGCGTCGGTCAGCGCCGCGACGAATTCCTTGTAGTGCTTCACGCGCGTGAGCGGTGCTTCGTACGCCTCGTGGCGGCGTTCGAACTCCAGAAAACCGGTTGCCTTGCCCATAAGGTGCTCTTCTGTTCGGTGTATCGGGTGGGGGAGCCGCGCGCGGCCATCAGGCGCGCGCGGCATTCGCTATGTCGTTCGTCGCTCAGGCGGCCAGCACTTCCTTCGCCGCCTTCTTCGCACCGATCTCGCCCAGCGCGCGCTTGTATTCGTGCGGGAACACCTTCACGAACTGGCGGCGCGCCGCGTCCCAGTTTTCCAGCAGCGACTTCGCGCGCGGCGAACCCGTGAACTGGAAATGACGCTCGACGAGCCCCTTGAGCAGCGCCTCGTCCGTCGTGCCGGCGTGCCAGAGCGCGCGGTCGACCGTGCGCTCCTGCTCGGCCTGCTGCAGCACCGGCTCGAGCGCGACCATCGACTTGTTGCACTTGGCCGCGAACGTGCCTTCCGGATCGTAGATGTACGCGAGGCCGCCCGACATGCCGGCCGCGAAGTTGCGCCCCGTCTCGCCGAGCACGACGACCGTGCCGCCCGTCATGTATTCGCAGCCGTGGTCGCCCGTGCCTTCGACGACCGCCGTCGCGCCCGAGTTGCGCACGCAGAAGCGCTCGCCCGCGACGCCGCGGAAGAACGCTTCGCCTTCGATCGCGCCGTACATCACCGTGTTGCCGCAGATGATGTTTTCCTCGGACTTGCCGCGGAAGTCGTTGGTCGGACGGATGATGATCCGGCCGCCCGACAGGCCCTTGCCGACGTAGTCGTTGCCGTCGCCGACGAGGTCGAGCGTCACGCCCTTCGCGAGGAACGCGCCGAAGCTCTGGCCGGCCGTGCCCTTCAGCTGGATGTGCACCGCGTCGTCGGCCAGGCCGTCGTGGCCGTGCTTCTTCGCGATCACGCCCGACAGCATCGCGCCGACCGTGCGGTTCACGTTGCGCACCGGCTGGATGAACGACACATGCTCGCCGTTCTCGATCGCGGCCTTCGCCTTCTCGATCAGCACGTGGTCGAGCGCGCGCTCGAGGCCGTGATCCTGCACGTCGACGTGACGCGGCGCGACGTCCTCGCACTCTTCCGGCTGGTAGAACACACGCGAGAAGTCGAGGCCCTTCGCCTTCCAGTGCTCGATGCCCTTGCGCGTATCGAGCAGATCGGCGCGGCCGATCAGGTCGTCGAACTTCGCGACGCCGAGCTGCGCCATGATCTCGCGCACTTCCTCGGCGACGAAGAAGAAGTAGTTCACGACGTGCTCGGGCTGGCCCTTGAACTTCGCACGCAGCACCGGATCCTGCGTCGCGACGCCGACCGGGCACGTGTTCAGGTGGCACTTGCGCATCATGATGCAGCCCTCGACGACGAGCGGCGCCGTCGCGAAGCCGAATTCGTCCGCGCCGAGCAGCGCGCCGATCACGACGTCGCGACCCGTCTTCATCTGGCCGTCGGCCTGCACGCGGATGCGGCCGCGCAGGCGGTTCAGCACCAGCGTCTGCTGCGTTTCGGCGAGGCCGAGTTCCCACGGCGTGCCGGCGTGCTTGACCGACGACAGCGGCGACGCGCCCGTGCCGCCGTCGTGGCCGGCGATCACGACGTGATCGGCCTTCGCCTTCGCGACACCGGCCGCGACCGTGCCCACGCCCACTTCCGACACGAGCTTCACGGAGATGCTCGCGCTCGGGTTCACGTTCTTCAGGTCGTGGATCAGCTGCGCCAGATCCTCGATCGAGTAGATGTCGTGGTGCGGCGGCGGCGAGATCAGGCCGACGCCCGGCACCGAATAACGCAGCTTGCCGATGTACTCCGACACCTTGTGACCCGGCAGCTGGCCGCCTTCGCCCGGCTTCGCGCCCTGCGCCATCTTGATCTGGATCTGGTCGGCCGATGCCAGGTACTCGGCGGTGACGCCGAAGCGCCCCGACGCGACCTGCTTGATCTTCGAGCGCAGCGAATCGCCGTCCTTCAGCGCGATGTCGCTGACGATCTCGTCGCCGATCACCGACTTCAGCGTCTCGCCCGACTTGATCGGAATGCCGCGCAGTTCGTTGCGATAGCGCTTCTCGTCCTCGCCGCCTTCACCGGTGTTCGACTTGCCGCCGATCCGGTTCATCGCGATCGCGAGCGTCGCGTGCGCCTCGGTGCTGATCGACCCGAGCGACATCGCGCCGGTCGCGAAGCGCTTGACGATCTCCTTCGCCGGCTCGACGTCGTCGATCGGGATCGCCTTGGTCGGCTCGACCTTGAACTCGAACAGGCCGCGGAACGTCATGTGACGCTTGGTCTGGTCGTTGATCAGGTGCGCGTATTCCTTGTACGTCTGGTACGAGTTGCTGCGCGTCGCGTGCTGCAGCTTCGCGATCGAATCCGGCGTCCACATGTGGTCTTCGCCGCGCACGCGGTACGCGTACTCGCCGCCCGCGTCGAGCATGTCGCGCAGGACCGGGTTGTCGCCGAACGCGTCGCGGTGCAGGCGGATCGCTTCTTCCGCGACCTCGAACAGGCCGATGCCGCCGACCTTCGACGCGGTGCCCTTGAAGTACTTCTCGACGAGGTCGCTCGACAGGCCGAGCGCTTCGAAGATCTGCGCGCCCGTGTACGACATGTACGTCGAGATGCCCATCTTCGACATCACCTTCTGCAGGCCCTTGCCGACCGCCTTCGTGAAGTTGTAGACGGCCTTCTCCGGCGACAGGTCGCCCGGCAGCCCTTCGGCCATCTTCGCGAGCGTTTCCATCGCGAGGTACGGGTGCACGGCTTCCGCGCCGTAGCCCGCGAGCAGCGCGAAGTGGTGCGTCTCACGCGCGGAACCCGTCTCGACGACGAGGCCCGTGCTCGTGCGCAGCCCTTGCTGCACGAGGTGCGTGTGGATCGCCGACGTGGCGAGCAGCGCCGGAATCGCGACGTGCTCGGCGTCCGTCTTGCGGTCCGACACGATCAGGATGTTGTAGCCCGACTTCACCGCGTCGACGGCTTCCGCGCACAGCGACGCGAGGCGCGCCTCGATGCCTTCCTTGCCCCACGCGACCGGATAGCAGATGTTCAGTTCGTACGCGCTGAACTTGCCGCCCGTGTACTGGTCGATCGCGCGGATCTTCGCGATGTCCTTGAAGTCGAGCACCGGCTGCGACACTTCGAGACGCATCGGCGGGTTGATGTTGTTGGTGTCGAGCAGGTTCGGCTTCGGGCCGATGAACGACACGAGCGACATGACCATGTTCTCGCGGATCGGGTCGATCGGCGGGTTCGTGACCTGCGCGAACAGCTGCTTGAAGTAGTGATAGAGCGTCTTGTTCTTGTTCGACATCACCGCGAGCGGCGAATCGTTGCCCATCGAACCGACGGCTTCCTCACCCTGAGCCGCCATCGGCGCCATCAGGAACTTCAGGTCTTCCTGCGTATAGCCGAACGCCTGCTGGCGGTCGAGCAGCGCGGCGCCCTGCGTGCGGCCGGCCGCGACTTCCTCGGCCTTCGGCTCGATCTCGTCGAGCTTGATGCGCACCGCGTCGATCCAGCTCTTGTACGGCTTCGCGTTCGCGAGGTTGTCCTTCAGTTCCTTGTCGTCGATGATGCGGCCGTGTTCCATGTCGATCAGGAACATCTTGCCCGGCTGCAGGCGCCACTTCTTGACGATCTTCGATTCGGGGATCGGCAGCGTGCCGGCTTCCGACGCCATGATGACGAGGTCGTCGTCGGTGACGATGTAGCGCGCCGGGCGCAGGCCGTTACGGTCGAGCGTCGCGCCGATCTGGCGGCCGTCGGTGAACGCGATCGCGGCCGGGCCGTCCCACGGCTCCATCATCGCGGCGTGGTATTCGTAGAACGCGCGGCGGTTCTCGTCCATCAGCGTGTGCTGTTCCCACGCTTCCGGGATCATCATCATCACCGCGTGCACGAGCGGGTAGCCTGCCATCACCAGCAGTTCGAGACAGTTGTCGAACGATGCGGTATCCGACTGGCCCGGGTAGATCAGCGGCCACAGCTTCGGCAGATCGTCGGCGAGCACGTGCGACGCGATCGCGCCGGTACGCGCGTTCAGCCAGTTCACGTTGCCCTTCACGGTGTTGATCTCGCCGTTGTGCGCGATCATCCGGTACGGGTGAGCCAGTTCCCACGCCGGGAACGTGTTGGTCGAGAAGCGCTGGTGCACGAGCGCGAGCGCCGACACGACACGCTCGTCCTGCAGGTCGCGGTAGTACACGCCGACCTGGCCGGCCAGCAGCAGCCCCTTGTAGACGACGGTGCGCGCCGACATCGACGGCACGAAGTATTCCTTGCCGTGCTTGAGCTTCAGCGCCTGGATGCGGTGGCTCGCGGTCTTGCGGATCACGTACAGCTTCCGCTCGAGCGCGTCCGTCACCATGATGTCCTTGCCGCGACCGATGAAGATCTGGCGGATCAGCGGCTCGCTCGCCTTGACCGTCGGCGAGATCGGCATCGCATGGTCGACCGGCACGTCGCGCCAGCCGAGCACGACCTGGCCTTCGGCCTTCACCGTACGCTCGAGCTCCTGCTCGCACGCGAGACGCGACGCGTTCTCCTTCGGCAGGAAGATCATCCCGACCCCATATTCGCCGGCCGGCGGCAGGTTCACGCCCTGCTTCGCCATTTCCTCGCGATAGAACGCGTCCGGAATCTGGATCAGGATGCCCGCGCCGTCGCCCATCAGCGGATCGGCGCCGACCGCGCCGCGGTGATCGAGGTTCTCCAGGATCTTCAGACCCTGCTGGATGATCTCGTGGCTCTTCTTGCCCTTGATGTGAGCGACGAAGCCGACGCCGCAGGCGTCGTGTTCGTTTTGCGGGTCGTACAGACCTTGTGCGGCGGGCACCGCGGCGAGCGGCTGCTGGTGGTCGTTCATGGGGACACCGTCGTAAAGGGGGCCTGGAGGCCGTTGAACCGTTTTCTTGTTGCCGTCGAGCCCGCTCCCGACAGGAGACGGCACGGCCGACAGTGGTTGGGCAGGCTTCGCCCGGGCCACCGGAATTCGGAATATACGCGACGAATCAAGGGAATAGCAACAAAAACCGCTTGATCGAACCCCAATTAAATGAATGCCTCGATCTGGTGCTGTTTTATTGGGGCCGTATCGTTTTGGTGCAAAAAGAAGCGGCGCCCGCCGCGCCGCTTCCGGCCCGCCTTTCCGGCGTTACTGCTGGATCGGCGGCGTGTTTTCGCGCACCTTTCTGGGGCGCCCGCGCGGCAACGGCGAGACGCGCCGGTTCGCGGTGCGCGCCGCCCACTCGCGGTAATTCTCGCCGCCGAGCACCCAGCCCTTCAGCGTGGCCTGCTGCAGCTGATCGGCCTGCCGCTCGTCGAGCGGCTGTTCGCACAGCTCCTTGTACGCCCGCTGGCGGTCGAACGGCGTGTTGCCGAGCGCCCAGTAGAGCGGATGGTCGGTGATCAGGCTGTCGACGGTGAGCCCGACGTGATGCCGGTAGCTCGACCAGCGATAGGCCTCGGGCGTCGCGACGAGCTGCGAGCGGACCGGGCTCATCTCGACCACGCGGCTCGCGAGCAGGAAATAGCGCTCGCCTTCGATCACGGTCGCGCGATAGCGGCCTTCCCACAACGTGCCGCGCCGCGAATAGCGCCGGTTGAAATGCGCGACGTAGCGACGGCCGACGGCCTGCATCGCCTTCGGCAGGCTCGCCTCGTCGCTCGGTGTCACGAGGAGTTGCACCTGGCGCGGCAGCAGCACGTAGGCGTGTACCGCCAGGTGATGATCGCGTGCGGCGGCCTTCAGGCAATCGATGAAGAGTTCGTAGTCCTGGTCGTCGACGAACGCGGGTTGCTGATCCAGGCGGCGCAGTATCACGTGCTGCGGCTGGTCGGGAACGTAGAGTCGTGCTAACCGTGCCATGCTGAATGTCCGTTTAAACGCGTTAGGAAATACCCGGAGGTCCGAAAATGCGCACCTGCGTAGAATGCCTGCCCCAGCGGCGCGCGTAAGCGTACGGTCGTGCGAATCCTAGGGAGAAAACTCTAACTTACGAGCTTGTTTGGTTTTAAACGCAGTCGTCATAATGAGCACGCCTTTGATCGGAGGAGACACAATGAAACGAAAACTGGCCATTACGGGGGCCGCAGCGCTCGCATTCACGTTCGCGGGCGGTACGGCACATGCACAATCCGCAGGTGATTTCTACGTCAGCACCGGCTGGCTGCACCTTGCGCCGCAGGACAGCAGCGACCCGCTGTTCGTCTACGGCGTAGGCGGCACGCCCGTCAATCAGTCGATTCCCAACACCGGCGCCGGCATCAGCGATGCCGACACGCTCGCGCTGGCGACCGGTTACTTCGTGACCGACCATATCGCCACCGAGTTCATCGCCGGCATCCCGCCGAAGTTCGACATCACCGGCAAGGGCCAGTTCTCGAAGTTCGGTACGCTTGGCCGCGCGTACCAGTGGAGCCCTGCGCTCCTCCTCAAGTACTACTTCAACGACGCCAACGCGAAGTTCCGTCCGTATGTCGGCGTCGGCGCGACGTATATCTGGTTCACCGGCGCGAAGATCACGAACAGCACGTTCGAGAACGGCGTGCTCGGCGGCCCGACCAGCGCCACGACCAGCAACCAGTGGGCGCCCGTGTTCAACGCCGGCTTCACGTACAACTTCACGAAGCACTGGTTCGCCGGCTTCTCGATGTCGTACATCCCGGTCAGCGTGACCGCGACCTTCACGACGGCGCGCCGGACCCCGGTCGGTACGCTGACGGAAACGTCGAAGGCCCACATCTCGCTGAACCCGATCGTGACGTACCTGAACGTCGGCTACCGCTTCTAAGCGTAGTCGAATATTTGGGGAATGGTTAATCCTGCTGCAATTTGTAGCGGATTTTTCCTGGCGTAACGTCTCCACGATGCAAAACGCCCCGACGGAAATCCCGTCGGGGCGTCGTTTTTTCGCGTCAGGCACGTTCGGCGCAAGGGTTTTACCGGACGCCGCCGCGGCCGTGGCCGTGGCCGTCAGACGACGTCGATATCGTCCAGCGCGTCGGGCGCGATCAGGTCGATGCGGTCCGTGCAGACCGCGTCGACGCCCCAACGCGCCAGTTCGCGCGCCCGTTCGAGGTCGTTCACCGTGTAAACCAGGATGCGCAACCCGGCCGCCTTGATCGCGCGCACCAGGGATTCGTCGAGCCGAGTGTGGTCTGCATGCAACGATACGCAGTCGAGCGCATCGATGACCTGCGCATGCCAGTCGTCCGGCACGACTTCGTAGAGCATCCCGCGCGGCAGTGCCGGCGCCGTCGCGCGCGCCTGCCGCAGCGCGTCGAACGAGAACGACGACAGCAGCGGCGCCACGGCGGCATCGCGCCAGTACGCGGCCGCATCGGCCGCCACGCGCTGCCCGGTTTCGCGCTCGCGCCCCGGGCACGGCTTGATCTCGACGTTTGCGGCCAGCCCGTGCGCGATGCAGCGCGCCGCCGCCGCCTCGAGCGTCGGCATCCGTTCGCCCGCGAAGCGCGCGTCGCGCCACGCGCCCGCGTCGAGCGCGGCCAGCGCCGCATAACGCATGCCCGCCGCCGCTCCGTGACCGTTCGAGGTCCGGTCGACCGTGTCGTCGTGCAGCAGGAAGGTCACGTCGTCGGCCGACAGCTTCGCGTCGAACTCGACCATCCGGTGACCGCGCCGCGCGCCCTCGTCGAGCGCGGCCAGCGTGTTCTCCGGTGCGAGCGTGCCGCCGCCGCGATGGGCGACGACGCGCGGATAGGGCCAGTCGGTACGGATCGTCATCGTCGGTCTCCCGCAGTCAAACGGTTTCAGCCGGCCCGCTTGCCGGTTTCGGGATCGAAGAAATGCAGCCGGTGCGCGGGCAGCGCCGCCGCCAGCGCCGTGCCGCGCGCCGGGCGGTCCGCGTGCGGCAGGCGCACCGCGACGTCGTGATTGCCCCAGCGGCCGTGCGCGAGATTGTCCGCGCCGAGCAGCTCGCACGAATCGACCGGCAGCGTCGCCTGCGCGACGCCCGGCTGCGGCGTCATGTGTTCGGGACGCACGCCGAGTACCCAGTCGCGCCCGGTAGCGATCTCGCTGCCGATGCCCGGCGCGCCGGCGACCGGCAGCGCGGGGCCGCCGCCCGCGACCGTGAAGGTCGCGCCGTCTTCCGACAGCCGGCCGTGCATCAGGTTCATCGCGGGCGAGCCGATGAAGCCCGCGACGAACACGGTCGCCGGCTTCTCGTACACGTCGACCGGCGCGCCGATCTGCTCCGCGTAGCCGCGGTTCATCACGATCACCCGCTGCGCGAGCGTCATCGCCTCGATCTGGTCGTGCGTCACGTACACACTCGTCGTCGCGAGCCGCGCGTGCAGCCGCTGGATCTCGAGCCGCATCTGCACGCGCAGCTTCGCGTCGAGGTTCGACAACGGCTCGTCGAACAGGAACACCGACGGTTCGCGCACGATCGCGCGCCCCATCGCGACGCGCTGCCGCTGGCCGCCCGACAGTTCGCGCGGCCGCCGCGCGAGCAGCGGTTCGAGCTCGAGGATCTTCGCGGCCGCCGCCACCCGCGCATCGATCGTCGCGCGCTCGATCCCGCGGATCTTCAGCCCGTAGCCCATGTTCTGCGCGACCGTCATGTGCGGATACAGCGCATAGTTCTGGAACACCATCGCGATGTCGCGGTCCTTCGGCTCCAGCGTGTTGACGACCCGGTCGCCGATCGCGATCTCGCCGTCCGTCACGGTCTCGAGACCCGCGATCATCCGCAGCAACGTCGACTTGCCGCAGCCCGACGGGCCGACCAGCACGATGAATTCGCCGTCGGCGATCTCCACGTCGATGCCATGCAGCACGTGCTGCTTGCCGTCGTAGGATTTCCTGACGCCCTTCAAGCTCAGCGCAGCCATACCTGGTCCTTCTCCCGGTTACGTCGGTCGTTCATTTCTCGGAATCGACGAGGCCGCGCACGAACCAGCGCTGCATCGCCAGCACGACGACGAGCGGCGGAATCATCGCCAGCAGCGTCGCCGCCATCACGTATTGCCATTCGGTCGCGGCGTCGCCGCTCGCGATCATCGTCTTGATGCCCACCACCGCCGTCGACAGCGACGCCTCCGTCGTGATCAGGATCGGCCACAGATACTGGTTCCAACCGTAGATGAACGTGATCACGAACAGCGCGGCGATGCTCGTCTTCGACAGCGGCAGCACCACGTCCCAGAAAAAGCGCAGCGGCCCCGCGCCGTCGATGCGCGCCGCGTCCATCAACTCGTCGGGCAGCGTCATGAAGAACTGGCGGAACAGGAACGTCGCGGTCGCCGATGCGATCAGCGGCATCGTGAGCCCCGCGTAGGTGTTCGTCAGGTGCAGCGTCGACACGACCTGCACGGTCGGGAAGATCCGCACTTCCACCGGCAGCATCAGCGTGACGAAGATCAGCCAGAACGCCGTGTTGCGAAACGGGAAGCGGAAGTAGACGATCGCATACGCGGACAGGATCGACACCGCGATCTTGCCGACCGCGATGCCGAGCGCCATCGCGAAGCTGTTCACGAGCAGGCGGCCGAACGGCGCCGTCGTGCCGCCGCTGCCGTGCCCCCAGATGTACGCGATGTTCTCGAACAGGTGCGTGCTCGGCACCAGCGACAGCGGCACCGTGAACACTTCCTGCGCGTTCATCGTCGCCGCGCAGAACGCGACGTAGACGGGGAACACGATCAGCACGACGCCCGCGATCAGCACCGCGTGGCAGAACAGGTCGAAGCCCTTGCGATTCTCGATCATGCGTATTGCACCCTGCGTTCGACGAAGCGGAACTGGATCACCGTAAGCCCCACGACGATGATCATCAGCACGACCGACTGCGCGCCCGAACTGCCGATGTCGAGCCCCTGGAAGCCCTCCGCGAAGATCTTGTAGATCAGCGTCTTGGTGCTCTGCGCCGGGCCGCCGCCGGTGGCCGCGTCGATCACCGGGAACGTGTCGAAGAACGCGTAGACGAGGTTCACGACCAGCAGGAAGAAGCTCGTCGGCGACAGCAGCGGCAGCACGATGTTGAAGAAGCGCCGCACCGGCCCCGCGCCGTCGATCGCCGCCGCCTCGATCAGCGAGCGCGGAATCGCCTGCAGCCCCGCGTAGAAGAACAGGAAGTTGTAGCTCACCTGCTTCCACACCGACGCCAGCACGACGAGGAACATCGCCTGCCCGCCGTTCAGCGCGTGGTTCCACACGATGCCGCCCTTCGCGAGCGCATACGTGATCAGGCCGATGCTCGGGTTGAACAGGAACGCCCACAGCACGGCGGCGATCGTCGGCGCGACCGCGTACGGCCAGATCAGCAGCGTGCGGTACGCGCGCGCGCCGCGGATCACGCGGTCGGCGCACGCGGCGAGCAGCAGCGACACGACGAGCCCGCTCACCGTGACGAGCGAACTGAACACGAGGGTCGTGCGGAACGAATCGAGATACAGCGGATCGGCGAACAGGTGCGTGAAGTTCGCGAAGCCGACGAATTCGCTCGACGTGCCGAACGCGTCCTGCATCTGCGTGGACTGCCACAGCGCGACGCCGGCCGGCCACAGGAAGAACACGGCGGTGATCGCGAGCTGCGGCGCGATCAGCAGGTACGGCACCGGGCTCGTACCGAAACGGGAACGGGATTGCATCGCGGATATCCGGTCAGGCGAAACGGAAAGGAAACCGCACCGCCGGACGGCACGCGCTGGCGCGCGACACCGCCGGCGGCACGCAGCGATGCGCGCTCAGCCGCCCGACTTCTCGAAGCGGCGCAGCAGTTCGTCGCCGCGCGACGCGGCCGAATCGAGCGCGTCCTTCGGCGCCTTCTTCTGCGCCCAGACCTGTTCGAACTCCTCGTCGACGACCGTGCGGATCTGCGGCATGTTGCCCAGGCGCAGCCCCTTCGTGTACGGCAGCGGCGGCTTGTTCAGCATCTGCTTGATCGCGGTTTCGGCGCTCGGGTTCTTCGCATAGAAGCCCTGCTGGCGCGTCAGGTCGTACGCGGCGGTCGTGACCGGCAGGTAGCCGGTGTCCTGATGCCACTTCGCGGCGACGGCGGGCGAAGCCAGGTACGCGAGGAATTTCGCGACGCCCTTGTAGGTCGCCGGATCCTTGCCGGCCAGCACCCACAGGCTCGCGCCGCCGATGATCGCGTTCTGCGGCGCGCCCTTCACGTTCGCGTCGTACGGCATCATCCCCGTGCCGTAGCTGAACTTCGCGAACTTCTGCACGTTCGCGAGCGCGCCGGACGACGTCGTCAGGATCCCGCAGTCGCCGCTGTAGAACTTCGCCGACGCTTCGTCCTTGCGGCCCGCGTACGTGAACGTGCCGTCCTTCGCCATCTGCTGGAGGAACGAGAGGTGCGCGATCTGCTGCGGCTTGTTGAACTCGAGCACGGCGTCGGTGCCATCGAAGCCGTTGTTGCGGCTCGCGAACGGCAGCCCGTGCCACGCGCTGTAGTTTTCGAGCTGGATCCAGCCCTGCCAGCCGGTCGTGAAGCCGCACGCCATCCCCGCCTTGCGCAGCTTCTCGGCATCGGCCTTCACGTCGGCCCACGTCTTCGGCGGCTGGTTCGGATCGAGGCCCGCCTTCTTGAACGCATCCTTGTTGTAGTACAGCACCGGCGTCGAGCTGTTGAACGGCATCGACACGAGGTGGCCCGTCTTCGCATCGCTGTAGTAGCTCGCGATGGTCGGCACGAACGCCTTCTCGTCGAGCGTCACGCCCGCCTGCTTGAACACGTCGTAGACCGGCACGACCGCCTTCTTCGCCTGCATCATCGTCGCCGTGCCGACTTCGTAGACCTGGAGGATCGCCGGCGCGTTGCCGCTGCGATAGGCCGCGATGCCCGCCGCGAGTGCCTGGTCGTAAGTGCCCTTGAAGACCGGCACGATCTTGTAGTCGCTTTGCGACGCGTTGAACTGGTCGGCGATCGCGTTGACCCGCTCGCCGAGCGCAGCCTCCATCGCATGCCAGAACTGAATTTCCGTCGCGGCGAGCGCGACGTGCTGCGCCCCGAACATCAGCGCGCCGCCGAGCGCGATCGAACGAACCAGTGTCCCCGCAGGCTTCTTCTTCATCGACCTCTCCTATGAAAACGTTACCAACAGCGTGTGCAACATTCCCGTCGCCATTGAACCGGCGAAGTCTAGTGATCGTTTATGACAGTCAGTTGTCGCTGATGACGAACAGGCGCTGATATTCCTTCAGCGCGAAGCGGTCGGTCATGCCGGCGATGTAGTGCGCGACGAGACGCGGCTGCTGCGCCGCGTCGTCGGACTGGTACGGCGGCGGCAGCAGGCGCGGATCGTCGATGAACGCGTCGAACAGCCCCGTGACGACGCGTTGCGCCTTGCTCGCCATGCGCATCACTTTGTAATGGCGATACAGGTTCTTGAAGAGGAAGCGCTTGAGCGCGGCGGCCTGCGCGGCGACTGCCGGGCTGTGCGACACGAGCGGCGGCGCGGCGCGCACGTCGTCGAGCGATGCGGGCGCGACGCGGGCGAGATTGCGCGTCGTCTCGTCGATCAGGTCGACGATCAGCGTGTTGATGATGCGGCGCACCGTCTCGTGCACGAGACGGCGGCCTTCGAGGTGCGAGAATTCGGCGAGCGCCGCTTCGTAGTGACGCTGCCACAGCTCGACTTCCGCGAGCTGCTCGATCGTGATCAGGCCGGAGCGCAGGCCGTCGTCGACGTCGTGGTTGTTGTACGCGATTTCATCGGCGATGTTCGCGAGCTGCGCTTCGAGCGACGGCTGGCGGCCCTGCAGGAAGCGCTCGCCGAGCGCGCCGAGCTTGCGCGCATTCTCGCGCGAGCAGTGCTTCAGGATGCCTTCGCGCGTCTCGAAGCACAGGTTCAACCCGTTGAACGCGCCGTAGTGCTCCTCGAGCTCGTCGACCACGGCGAGGCTCTGCAGGTTGTGCTCGAAGCCGCCGTGCTCGCGCATGCACGCATTCAGCGCGTCCTGCCCGGCATGGCCGAACGGCGTATGGCCAAGGTCGTGCGCGAGCGAGATCGCTTCGACGAGATCCTCGTTCAGGCGCAGGTTGCGCGCGACCGAGCGCGCGATCTGCGCGACTTCGAGGCTGTGCGTGAGGCGGGTGCGGAACAGGTCGCCTTCGTGATTGACGAAGACCTGCGTCTTGTATTCGAGCCGGCGAAACGCGGTCGAATGGACGATCCGATCGCGATCGCGCTGGAATTCAGTGCGCGCCGCCGGCGGCGTTTCAGGATGGCGGCGGCCGCGCGACTGCGACGCGTGCGCGGCATACGGAGCAAGATGGGCTTCCAGCGCCGCCAGCGTCGGCGGCTCGGCCACCGGCGCAGCGGATGCGCGGCTGGCTTCGGGCAGTGTGCTGCTGGATGTCTCGCTCACGTCTCCTCCATGTCAGGGGCGCCGGCGCATCCGGGCCGCCGTTAGCGGGTCGTCTGCGCCAGTGTAGCGAATACCGCTTCGTCCGGCGCCTGCGTGATCAGCGTATCGCCGAATCGCTTCAGCAGGATGAACTTGATCGCGCCGGCCTCGGCCTTCTTGTCGACGCGCATCAGGTCCATGTAGCGCGCATCGCCGAGCGCGGGCGCGCGGGTCGGCAGATGTGCGGCCGCGATCACCGCATCGAGGCGCTGCCGCGATGCTTCGTCGAGGAGGCCGAGCCGCACCGACAGGTCGCCCGCCATCACCATCCCGCAGCCGACCGCTTCGCCGTGCAGCCATTCGCCGTAGCCGAGCCCGGCCTCGATCGCATGGCCGAACGTGTGGCCGAAGTTCAGGATCGCGCGCAGGCCGCCTTCGCGTTCGTCGGCCGCGACGACGCTCGCCTTGATCTCGCACGAACGCTTCACTGCATGCGCGAGCGCGGCGGGCTCGCGACGGTTCAGCGCCTCGACGTTCGCCTCGATCCAGTCGAAGAACTCGGCATCGGCGATCGCGCCGGTCTTGATGACTTCGGCGACGCCGGCCGCCAGCTCGCGATCGGGCAGCGTCGTCAGCGCGCCGATGTCCGCGATCACGGCCTGCGGCTGGTAGAACGCGCCGATCATGTTCTTGCCGAGCGGGTGGTTGATGCCCGTCTTGCCGCCGACCGACGAATCGACCTGCGACAGCAGCGTCGTCGGCACCTGGATGAACGGCACGCCGCGCATGTAGCACGCGGCGGCAAAACCGGTCATGTCGCCGACCACGCCGCCGCCGAGCGCGACGAGCGTCGTCTTGCGATCGGCGTGGTCCGTCAGCAGCCCGTCGAAGATCAGGTTCAGCGTTTCCCAGTTCTTGTACGCCTCGCCGTCCGGCAGCACGACCGTCGACACGCGCTTGCCGAGCGGCGCGAGCGCCGCGCGCAGCGCGTCGCCATAGAGCGGATCGACCGTCGTGTTCGTGACGATCGTGACGGACGAACCCTTGATGTGGGGCGCGAACAGCTCGGTGCGGCCGATCAGGCCGGCGCCAATATGAATCGGATAGGCGCGGTCGCCCAGATCGACGTTGACAGTAATCATGCTTGTAGCGGCTTGGCGATGACGCCGGCCAGTTCGAGTTGCATCAGCACCATGTTGACGAGACCGTTGACCGACGGACGGCCGGTCTCGATGACGAAATCCGCGCATTCGCGGTACAGCGGGTCGCGCACTTCGTACAGCGCTTCGAGACGCCCCTTCGGATCGTCCGTCCGCAACAGCGGGCGATTCTTGTCCTTGCGCGTGCGCAGCCACAGATCGTGCGGATTGGCGCGCAGGTAGACGACGATGCCGTTGGTTTTCAGGCTGTCGCGATTTTCCGGGCGCAGCACCGCGCCGCCGCCCGTCGCGAGCACGATGTTCTCGCGCTGCGTGAGATCGGCGATTACCTGCGTTTCGCGGTCGCGAAACCCGGCCTCGCCCTCCAGCTCGAAGATCACCGGGATGCGCGCGCCCGTACGGGCCTCGATTTCGTGGTCGGAGTCGAAGAACGTCCTGTCGAGACGACGCGCGACCGCACGGCCCACGGTGGTCTTACCCGCTCCCATAAGGCCGACGAAAAATACGTTTGCATGTGGGTCCCGCGCTTGCAACGGCTTCCTCTGCTTCAATCTTGCTGGTGTGTGGCGCAGCTTACTGGCAAAGCGGCTGCCTTGTCGAGCCTGCGCCGGCGGCTTCCGGCCCTGTTTTCTCGGCATCCTCGTCGCCCGCGCCGGGTGCGCCGCACCGCGGATCGACGACGGTCGGCGTGATGAAGACGACCAGTTCGTTGCGCTGGTCGCGCTGCGCGCGGTGCCGGAAAAGCGCGCCCAGAATGGGTATTTTGCCCAAGAGCGGCACGCGCGTCACATCGTTCCGGTTCAGTTGTTCATAGATACCGCCGATCGCGACCGTCCCGCCATTCTCGACCTCGACGCGCGTCTGCACATGCTTCGTATGGATGGCGGGGCCGGCCGCGGTCGGCTCGCCGACGCTGTCCTTGGTCACGTCGAGATCGAGCACCACGCGCCCGTCCGGCGTGATCTGCGGCTCGACCTCCAGCTTGAGCGTCGCGCGGCGGAACTGCACGCCGCTCATGCCATTGCCGACCTTCGCCTGGTACGGCAGCTCGGAACCCTGTTCGACGATGGCCTTGACGCGATCGGCCGTCACCACCCGCGGACGCGAAACGATCTGGCCCCGGCCCTGCGCCTCCAGCGCGCTCAGTTCGATGTCGAGTACGCGGCTGAGCGGCGCGGCGAACAGCGTGAAGCCGGCGGTGGCCGCGTCGAAACCGCCGAGCGGCCGCGCGGCAAGGTCGAGCGCGTTGCGCGCGTCCGCCGTGAACGACGTGCCCTCGGCTGACGGCGGCCGCCCCTGCGCACGCAGCGCGACACGTGCGCCGAGGTTGCGCGAGAAACCCTGCTCGCCTTCGACGATGCGGGCCTCGATCCGGACCTGCCGCGACGGCCGGTCGATCGCGTCGATCAGGCCGGCGATCTGCACGATACGCGGTGCGAGATCGGTGACGAACAGCAGGTTGGTACGCGGATCGGCCGCCGCGGCGCCGCGCTTCGACAGCAGGCGCTGGCCGGTCGCGCCGGCCAGCAGCCGTTGTACGTCCTGCGCGCGCGGATAGTGCAGCATGAAGGTACGGCTCGCCAGCGGCTCGAGATCGGCGGCCCGCGCGTGCATGTCGAAGCGCTCGCGTTCGCGCGCAGCCAGCTCGGCTGCCGGCGTGACCCAGATCACGTTGCCGCGCCGGGACATCGCAAGCCCGTGCATGTCGAGCAGCGTGTCGAACGCCTCGCGCCAGCGGACATTGTTCAGACGCAACGTGACCGTGCCGCGCACCTGCTCGCCGACGACGATATTGAGCCCGGTGAACCGCGCGATCGCGTCGAATGCCGCCGCGAGCCCGACGCCCTGCAGATTCAGCGAGATCCGCCGTGCGTCGTCCGCATCGCCCGGTTGGCGGGCCGCGGCGTCGCTCATCCGGGCCGGCGGCGCCAGCGGGATCGGCGGTCCCTCCAGCGCGGGGCCCGGTGCGGCGGTTTCCGTCTGCCGTGCCGCGCGCGCCGCCTGATCGAACGGTGGCGGGCCGGCGTCTTCCGTTGCCGCACTATCCACGCCGTCGGCCACACGCAGCGGCAGACCCGGCACCGACACATCCGTCGACCCGGCGGGCCAGACCGCCGGCAGCGGCGGCAACGACGCGCTTGCGCCGGCCGCCGTCACGCCGGCCCAGAGGGCAAGCACCCAACAACGGTGTTTCGTCATGGCCGACCTCCGTCGTCCAGGACGAGCCGCTGCGAACCGTCCGCCGTCGCAAGCGTCACGGCAGCGCGATCGATGCGCACCACGCGCGCGGCACCCAGTACGTCGCCAGGCGCGACGGCCGTGAACGCGCCGTCGCCGTCGTCGAACAACGCGAGGCCGGCCCGCGCGTCGCGAATCGTGCCGGCGAAGCGGGCTGCGTGCCCCGCCGCTTCGGCCGCGCGGGCGTCGCCGAACGGATCGGCGTCGGGCGCAGCGACGCGAACCGGCGTGTTGCCGTCTGCGGTCGTGGTCGCCGGCAGCGCCGGAAACACGTCGACGGACATGTCGACCCGCGCCGCCGACGTGCCACGCTCGATACGCAGCGCCGACGGTACGGCCAGCACCGGGAACCGCGCCAGGCCGCCAACCATGTGCAGCAGCGCGCGAAAACCACCATCGGCGGCGATGTGCACGGTGCGCCGGCCGTCCGGTGCCGCGCCATCGGCGCGCTGCGGTTCGACCGATACGCCGCTCAGCCCGCTCGACGCGGCGAGATCGGCCAGTTCCAGCATCAGCGCGGCCCATTCCGGCGCATGCGGCAAACGATCGTCGCGCATCAACGCACGATGCCCGTCGCGTCGTTGTCCAGCGGAAGCGAGCACGCGTTGCGCGTCGGCCGCGCGCGCCTGCGCTGCGGCGAGCAACGCGCGACTATGGGCAAGCCCGCTCCAGTCGGCCGCATTCGCCAGATGAATGCCGCCGCCCAGCACGGCCGCGAATGCCAGCACGCAACCCGCGGCATGCGCGGCCGCCGGCGACACGCGCGGCATGCCGCCTGGCCCGACGCCGCCACCCAGCGCCGGCCGATGCACGAGCGTCGTCATGCGCCGCCTCCCGACATCGTCCGCGACGCCATCGGGTCGTGCCAGCGCAACTGCACCGAGAAGCGGAACGGCATCCCGGCCGTGGGAGCCGGCGCATCCGAGGCCGGCTTCAACGTCTCTATATCGATCCGCCAGTCGCGCTGCCCGCGCGCCATCGCGGCGAGCCATCGCGCAGCGGCCCGGTAACTCTCGGCGCGCGCTTCGAGCACCGCGCCGGTCGACGTCATGCGCAGCGCGTCGAGCCGGATACGATCGGCGCGCACCTGCTTCAAGGTCGCCAACAGCCCCGCCATGCGCCGGTAAGGCGCGGCCAGCGCAGCCGCCTGTGCGTCGCGTCGCGCGATGGCGGCGGTGGCATCGACCGCACGCGTCGCAGCCGCCACCTGGGGCTGCAACTGCCGCAGCCGCGTCTCCACGCTGGCGCGCTCGGCATCCACCCGCCACCGCGACAACACGGCGGCGCCCGTCCACAGCCCCGCACCGAGCACGCCGAGCAGCATCGCCACACCGCACTGCGCGACCCGGCGACGCCGCAACGCCTGCGCCAATCGCTCGCGGTACGGCAGCAGGTTGAAGTCGCCGAGTATCGCCTGCTCGGCCGCCGCCGCGCCTTCGCTTGCCGACACGTGAGCGGCCGTCATTCCCACACCCCGCGCAACGCCAGCCCGAATGCGACGGCAAACGCCGGGCCGCCCGGCATGCCGGCGCGCGCGCACGGCTGTCCGTCCCAGCCCGTGCAGTCGAACGGGACCACCGCCGTGCCGAGCACGTCGCCGATCTCGGCGACGGACGTGTCGAAGCGGGCGATACATCGCTCGTCCCCGGCGACGAATACGCAATGCACGGCCCCGAGCGCGCGCCGCCGCAACGCATCGGGCAGTGCTTCCGGCAACGTGCCGGACAGCGTCAGCACCGGGATAGCCGACGAACCCTCGATTCGCCAGCCGCACACGCCCGCGTCGCAGAACCACAGCGCGGCGTAGGCACCCTGCGCGTCGAGTTCGAACTGCGCGGCATAGCGCAGCGCGCGCAGCACGGCGGCCGACTCGCCGTCGATCACGGTCAGGTCGATACCGGCCTGCGCGGCCACGTCGATGCGCCGCTCGAGCAACGCCAGCGGCGCCACCGCCACCGCGATCTCGCCGGATCGCACGCCGCCGTAGTGCCGCCAGTCGAACGCGAGACTGTCCGGCGCCAGCCCCGAGATGCGTTCGGCCGCCTGCCGCGCGGCGTCCGGAATGTCGCCGCGCCCGGCCAGATCGAGCGTCGCGGTGCGCATCTCGTCATCGTGCAGCGCCATCACGCCGCACGCGTCGCACCGCACCTCGGCCGCCGACAGCCGCGACACGGCCGCCGCCAGCGATCGCGCGACCGCCGCCCAGCGTGCGTCTTCCGGCCCGCCCGCCAACCCGACCGGCTCCCGCTCGAGCCCCTCGACGCGCACGTCCGCGTCCCTGCCGCGCCGGCTCAGCACGGCCACCCTCACCTCGTGCGCACCGACGTCGATTCCCGTCGACCGGTGCCTGCCCTGTGCAAACCGCGCCACCCATCGTCCTGCCATCCCAGCCTCCCGAGATCGTCGCGGCCCACGCCGCGTTTCCGAGACCTGATTCTGCAAAGCGACGCGTGCGGCCGACAGTCGGCCAAACGGCCAGCATCCGCTCGCGGCGGCCATGCACGGACTATGCTGACGGCACGCCGACCCGCGGCTTTCCGACGGGCGGCCCCCGCGTCAGGACCGGTCTTACCGGGCAGCTATAATCGCGGGACTGTTTTCCGGTATGCCTATGCAATCCACGACTCCTACGTCCCCGCCTCCCGCCCCGGAGCCGAAGAAGCGGCCCTGGTGGCAAAAAGTCCTGCTCGGCTTCGCCGCGATGTGCGTGGCCCTCGTCGTGGCCGGCGGCCTCGTGCTCAGCTATGCGCTCGTCGTGGCCTGGCCGAACATGCCGTCGCTCGACGCGCTGACCGACTATCGGCCGAAGGTACCGCTGCGCATCTATACGTCCGATCACGTGCTGATCGGCGAATTCGGCGAGGAGCGCCGCGACGTCGTTCATTTCAAGGACGTGCCCGACTCGCTGAAGAAGGCGATCCTCGCGATCGAGGACGCGCGCTTCTACGATCACGGCGGCGTCGACCTCACCGGCATCATCCGCGCCGGCTTCGTCGCGCTGACGAACGGCCACGCGTCGCAGGGCGCGAGCACGATCACGATGCAGGTCGCGCGCAACTTCTTCCTGTCGAGCGAGAAGACCTACACGCGCAAGATCTACGAAATGCTGCTCGCGTACCGGATCGAGCGCGCGCTGACGAAGGATCAGATTCTCGAGGTCTACATGAATCAGATCTATCTCGGCCAGCGTGCGTACGGCTTCGCGAGCGCGGCGCGCGTCTATTTCGGCAAGGATCTGAAGGACATCACGCTCGCGGAAGCCGCGATGCTCGCGGGGCTGCCGAAGGCGCCGTCCGCGTATAACCCGGTCGTGAATCCGAAGCGCGCGAAGGTGCGCCAGGAATACATCCTGCAGCGGATGCTCGAGCTGAACTTCATCACGCGCGAACAGTACGACGAAGCCGCCGCGCAGCCGCTCGTCGTCAAGGGTCCGGGCCGCGATTTCAGCGTGCACGCCGAGTACGTCGCGGAAATGGTCAGACAGATGATGTATGCGCAGTATCGCGAGGAAACCTACACGCGCGGCTTCAACGTCGTCACGACGATCGACTCCGCGGACCAGCAGGTCGCGTACACCGCGCTGCGCAAGGGCATCATGGATTACGAGCGCCGCCACGGCTATCGCGGGCCGGAAGGCTTCATCGAACTGCCGGCCGGCGCCGACGATCGCGAACAGGCGATCGACGACGCGCTGCTCGAGCATCCCGACAACGGCGAGCTGATCGCCGCGGTCGTGACGGCCGCGAGCCCGCGCCAGATCACGGTGGCGTTCATCGACGGCAGCACGGCGACGATCGAGGGCGACAACCTGCGCTTCGCGTCGGGCGCGCTGTCGGCCAACGCGCAGCCGAGCCGGCGCATCCGCCCCGGCGCGATCATCCGGGTCGTGAAGAACGACGCCGGCAAATGGTCGATCACGCAGTTGCCGCAGGTCGAAGGCGCGTTCCTGTCGATCGTCCCGCAGGACGGGGCGATCCGCTCGCTCGTCGGCGGCTTCGACTACAACAAGAACAAGTTCAACCACGTCACGCAGGCGTGGCGGCAGCCCGGTTCGTCGTTCAAGCCGTTCATCTACTCGGCGTCGCTCGACAAGGGCCTCGGGCCCGCCACCGTGATCAACGACGGCCCGCTGTATTTCAGCGCCGCGGAAACCGGCGGCCAGCCGTGGGAGCCGAAGAACTACGGCGGCGGCTTCGAAGGTCCGATGTCGATGCGCACCGCGCTGCAGCGCTCGCGCAACCTCGTGTCGATCCGGATCCTGAATCACATCGGCACGAAATACGCGCAGCAATACATCACGCGCTTCGGCTTCGACGCCGAGCGCCATCCGGCCTACCTGCCGATGGCACTCGGCGCCGGCCAGGTCACGCCGCTGCAGATGGCCGGCGCGTATTCGGTCTTCGCGAACGGCGGCTATCGCGTCAATCCGTACCTGATCGCCGAAGTCACCGATCCGAACGGCGCGGTCGTCGCGCGCGCGCAGCCGCTCGTCGCCGAGCAGAACGCGCCGCGCGCGATCGACGCGCGCAACGCCTACGTGATGAACAGCCTGCTGCAGAGCGTCGCGCAGCGCGGCACGGGCGCGCGGACCAACGTGCTGAAGCGCACCGATCTCGCGGGCAAGACCGGCACGACGAACGACTCGCACGACGCGTGGTTCGCCGGCTACCAGCACACGCTCGCCGCGATCGCATGGATCGGCTATGACAATCCGCGCAGCCTCGGCGATCGCGAAACCGGCGGCGGCCTGTCGCTGCCGGTCTGGATCGACTACATGGGCGCTGCGCTGAAGGGCGTGCCGGAATTCAAGCCGACGGTGCCGGAAGGCGTCGAATCGCTCGGCGGCGAGTTGTACTTCACCGAGTTCACGCCGGGCCACGGCTTCGTGTCGACGGTCGGCGTGCCGCAGGCGCCCGCTGCGCAGAACGTCGACGAGGCCGTGCCGCACGTCGACGAGCAGGAGAAGCAGGACATCATGAACCTGTTCCGCGGCCACTGACCCGCGGCCCGGCCATGAAAAAAGCGCCCCGCGGGGCGCTTTTTCTTTGGGCACGACGCGCGGAGCGCGCTCCCGCCGTTACGCGCTGAACGTGATCGGCAGGCCGGCCTGCTGGGTCGCGTAGTCGGTGAGCGCCGAGAAGAACTCGGTGCCCGTGCGCGTATCGCGCCATTCGCCGTCGATGAAACGGTAGTGGAATCCGCCGGCCTTCGCGGCGATCCACACCTCCTTCATCGGCGGCTGCAGGTTGACGATGATCTTCGAGCCGTTCTCGAACGTCAGCGTCAGCACGCTGCCATTGCGTTCCAGATCGATGTCGTGATCGCCGTCGTTCGCGACGTCCACGGTACGCTCGACGGCCGCCAGCACGGCCTCTGCACGGGCCAGGTATTCAGTATCGGACATGCTAAACTCTATCGGTTAAATTGTTCAGGGACGATCATGCGAGTCGTTTTCCGGATGAGCGCGATTGTAGCGGCTTTGGCGATTCTTGCCGGCTGCGGTCAAAGCGGCGCGCTCTATCTGCCCACCGTGCCTCCGATGCCCAAGCCGATCCAGCCGCAGAATACGCCGCCGTCGGACGTGAAACCGACCGACGAAAACGCGTCGTCCGACGAGTCGCCCGACACGTCCGGCTCGCCGCTCACGCTGTCGCCCGAACTGTCGAGCACATCGACCATGCCCGCCCCGGCATCGGGCCCGGCCGCGACGAAGTAACGACGCACTGCCGCCCGCGCGGCGCACGAAACGAGGCGATGACTTCCCGGTCATCGCCTTTTGTTTTTCAGCGGCGGCGCCGTCACGCGCGCACGCGCCGCCAGCCCCACGTCACCAGCCGCCAGCCGAGCAGCGCGGCGACGATCGCCGCGTAGAGCTTCGGCTGCGCAAGATCGTGCTTGCCCGCCCGCATCCACCAGAAGTGCAGCACGCCGAACAGCGCGATCGCGTAGATTGCGCTGTGCAGCGTCGCCCAGTGGCGACCGAGCCGGCGCACCATCGCGCGCGGCGACGTCGCGGCGAGCGGAATCAGCAGCACGAACGCCGCGAAACCGACCGTGATGAACGGGCGCTTGCCGACATCCTTCAGGATCGCGACGACGTCGAACCACTTGTCGAACCACAGGTAGGTCGTGAAGTGCAGCGTCGCGTAAAAGAACGCGAACAGCCCGATCATCCGACGAAAGCGCAGCAACGGCGCGAAGCCCGTGATGCGCCGCAGCGGCGTGACGGCCAGCGTGATGCACAACAGGACGAGCGTCCACAAACCGGTCGAACGCGTGATGAATTCGATCGGGTTCGCGCCGAGCCGGTCGGTCAGCCCGAACAGCACGATGCGCGCGAGCGGGTAGAGGCCGGCCGCGAACACCAGCACCTTGGCCGGCGCGAGCCAGCGCGGCGCGGCAGGACGGTTCGCCCCGGCACGCGCCGTGCGAGCAGCCTGCCCGGCGCCCGCGGCGCGCGCGGGTGTGAGCGTCGAAGGATGCATGTCGTTTCTCACGGTCGCGCTCAGAAATTCTTTTTCAGGTCCATGCCCTGATACATCGATGCGACCAAGTCGCCGTAGCCGTTGAACATCAGCGTCTTGCGCTTCGGCGTGAAGAAGCCGTCCTCGCCGATGCGCCGCTCGGTCGCCTGGCTCCAGCGCGGATGATCGACGTTCGGGTTCACGTTCGAATAAAAGCCGTACTCGTTCGCCGCGTACGTGTTCCAGCTCGTCTTCGGCTGCTTGTCGACGAAGCGGATCTTCACGAGCGACTTCGCGCTCTTGAACCCGTATTTCCACGGCACGACGATCCGCACCGGCGCACCGTTCTGGTTCGGCAGCACCTGCCCGTAGACGCCCATCGTCAGCAGCGTCAGCGGATTCATCGCCTCGTCCATGCGCAGCCCTTCCGAATACGGCCAGTCGAGCACGGGCGTCGACAGGCCCGGCATCTGCGACGGATCGGCCAGCGTGACGAACTGCACGTATTTCGCGTTGCCAGTCGGCTGCACGCGCTTGATCAGCTCGGACAGCGGCACGCCGATCCACGGGATCACCATCGACCAGCCCTCGACGCAGCGCAGCCGGTACACGCGCTCCTCGAGCGGCGCGAGCTTCAGCAACTCGTCGAGATCGAACACCTTCGGGTGCTGCACCTTGCCTTCGACACTCACGCGCCACGGGCGCGGCCGCAACGTGCCCGCGTTCTGCGCCGGATCGCTCTTGTCGGTGCCGAATTCGTAGAAGTTGTTGTAGGACGTGATGTCCTTGAACGGCGTCACCTTGTCGATGGCGACGAATGTCGGGTTGGTTTTTGCCGCGAGCTTCGCCGCCCGCGCGTCGGGTGACGCATACGCGGCGAGCGCCGCGCCGCTGGTGCCGAACAGGCCACCCGCGGCCGCGAGGCCGGCCGCCTGCAACACGCGCCGCCGATTCTCGAATACCGCGCGCGGCGTGATCTCGCTCGGCGCGATATCCGCGCCGGTCAGTACGTTACGCAAAGGGCGTTTGATCCACATCGTGCAGTTCCTCCCGCATGCGCGACGCGCATGCTTCATCAGCGTTCGACCCGGCCCGTCGCGCGCCGTTCGACGCCCGGTTCGCCCGCCCATTACAAAAGAAAACCGCCGGGCACGCAGTGCACCGGCGGTCTATGGTCGGACGAGCGGCGGAAATCTTACAGCTTGCCGTAGCTGTGCAGCCCGGACAGGAACATGTTGACGCCGAGGAACGCGAACGTCGTGACCAGCAGGCCGGTGAGCGCCCACCAGGCGGCCACCGCGCCGCGCAGGCCCTTCATCAGCCGCATGTGCAGCCACGCCGCGTAGTTCAGCCACACGATCAGCGCCCAGGTTTCCTTCGGGTCCCAGCTCCAGTAGCCGCCCCACGCTTCGGCCGCCCACAGCGCGCCGAGGATCGTCGCGATCGTGAAGAACGCGAAACCGACCGCGATCGACTTGTACATCACGTCGTCGAGCACCTCCAGCGTCGGCAGGCGATCCGCGAGGATCCCGCGCTCCTTCATCAGGTACGCGACCGACACCATCGCCGACAGCGCGAAGCTGCCGTAGCCGATGAAGTTCGCCGGCACGTGGATCTTCATCCACCAGCTTTGCAGCGCCGGCACGAGCGGCTGGATCTGCTGCGCATCGCGCGCGACCGAGTACCACATCAGGAAGCCGACCGCCGCGCTGATGACCAGCAGCACGAACGCGCCGAGCGAACGCGTGCCGTAGTGGCCTTCGTAATACAGATAAAGCAGCGCCGTGATCAGGCTGAACAGGACGAACACTTCATAGAGGTTCGATACGGGGATGTGCCCGACGTCCGCACCGATCAGGTAGGACTCGTACCAGCGCACCATCAGCCCCGTGAAGCCCATCAGCACGGCGACCCACGTGAGCTTCTGGCCGATCGCGGCGCCCGTTTCGGCGCGCGCGAGCAGCCCGATCCAGTAGAAGATCGTCGCGAGCACGAACATCGCGCTCATCCACAGGATCGCCGACTGGCTCGACAGGAAGTACTTGAGGAAGAACGCCGAATCGGCGCGGGCGAGATCGCCCTGGTAGATCTGGATCGACAACAGCGACAGCACGGAGATCGACGCCATCATCAGCCGCGCGGGCTTCCAGCGCCAGCCGAGCGCGACGAGCGCCGGCACGGTGCCGATCATCACCGCCTTGTCGTAGTAATCCATGTGCGCGTTGTAGTGCACGAGCGCATAGCCCGCGCCCGCCACGAGCGCCAGGGCGAACAGCCAGTCGAACAGCGACAGGCGCGCGAGGAACGGACGCTCGTCGAACAACGGCGACGATGCCGGCGCCGGGGCCGACGCCGTACGGGAAGAGGAAACTTGCGTGAGATCCATGATGTTACCGGGTGGAATTCTCGGAATCGGAACCGCCGCCGACAGGCGGGCGGGCCGTCGAAGCCGCACCGGCGGGCGCGGCATCGCGAGGTGCGGCGCGCAAGGCGGCGCCGGCCGCGTCGCGCGTCTGCACGAATTCTTTCTCGAAATCGAAGGTCTTGCGGGCCGTGGACATTGCCATCACCACATCGACGCCCGAACCGGCGTCCTTCAGCCAGAACCAGAGTCGCCGCTCGCGCACGTAGAACATCGAGAAGATGCCGACGACCAGCAGCAGGCTGCCAAGATACACCAGATTCTTGCCGGGTGCGCGCGTCAGCTGAAATACCGAAGCTTGCACCTGCTTGAAGGAATCAAGCTGCAAATAGACCGGCGATCCATACAAGAAGCTGTCGGATAGCGCGTTGATCGCGTTCTGCACGAAGCGGATCGTGTCGGTGCCCTGCTGCGCGGCCGGCTCGCCGGCACGCTCGCGCGCAATCTGCCAGACCTCCCACATCGAGCCCTCGAGCATCCGCAGCAACAGGCTCGCGGCCTTCTCCTGCTCGCCCTTCGGCACCGAGCGGTCGATGAAGGTCGCCACCGCCTGAAAGCCGCCGACCGGCTGGCCATCCGCGCCGCGGCCGACGCTGTCGTCGCTCGCCGCAAACAGGGTCAGCACCTTCGACGCGCTGTCCTGCAGGCGGCCGCGCAGCGACGCGTCGCCCGGCAGCGAGCGCTGCGCGAAGCGCGCGGCGGCTTCGGTGCGCACGGCCGGATCCTCGAGCGCGGCGCGCAGGCGCATCCATTCGCCGATCGAATCCTGGCTGTCGGCCGGGATCCGCATGTAACGGAACGGATCGTTCGGGCTCGCGCGCACGCCGGCGAGGAACACGCGTTCGCCGTTCATGTCGACGGGCAGCATGTAGTTGTTGAATTCGCGCGCCTGGCCGTCCTTGCCGCGAATCTTGTACTGCACCGACGGGCCGATGTTGTGGAGCTGCGTCGGCTTCGACGTCTTCGCGCCCGAGCCGAGCCGCTCGTCGAATACTTCCTTCAGCGAGCTGGTCGTCGCGACGCCGCGCACGTCCGGCTTGCCGTTCGCGTCGGCCATGTTTTCGACGTTGATCGCGCGGAAATCGGAGAACTCGATCGTGTCGCCGTCGGCGCCCGGGACCTGCAGCGGGGCCGAACTGCCGATCGTGCCCTTCACGGGAACGGTCGCCGCATGGCTGCCCGTCATCGGGTAGGCCGTCATCTGCATTTGCGAGCCGCCGTCCTGGAAGCTCGACTGGTAGATCGACACGCCCTTGTACGTGAACGGCTTGTTGACCTCGACCCGCGCCGGAATTTTCCGGCCGGTCTCGCGATCGATCACGACGATGTCGCTCGCGAACAGCTTCGGCATGCCCGTCGTGTAGTAATCGACGATGAACTTGTCGAGCTGGATCGAGAACGGCAGATCCTGGATCAACGAGCCGCTCGGCTGGTTCAGGATCGCGGTCGACACGAACTGGCCCTCCGGCACCCACGCATAGCCGCGGAACGTCGGGTTCGACGCGGACAGGCGATGGTCGGGCGAAATCTCGCTGATCGTCGCGCTCGTGTTGACCGGGCTCTTGCCGAACATCCACATCTGGAATTTGATCGGCAGGTTGCTGTCGAGCAGGCCGCCGATACAGATCACGACGATCGCGAGGTGGGCGGAAATGTAGCCCCACTTGGTCATCGCGCCGCGCTTCGCGGAGATCAGCGTCGCGCCGTCGGTTTCACGCACGACGTGCTTGTAGCCGGCCTTCGTGACGAACGTGGCGAGCGTCGCCGCGACCGTCGCGCGCGTGCCGGACGCCGTGTACTCGGCCTTGTGGTGGAACGCGCGCAGGCTGCCTTCGCGGACCTTGTCCTTCCAGCTCTTCGCATCGGCGAGCATCTTCGGCGCATTGCGGATCACGCACAGCGAGATCGACACGACGAGGAAGATCAGGATCAGCATGAACCACCACGCGCTGTACACGTTGTACAGGCCCAGCGAGCGGAAGATGTCCGCCCAGAACGGCCCGAACTGGTTCACGTAGTTCGGATACGGATCGTCCTGGGTCAGGACCGTGCCGATGATGCTCGCGATCGACAGCACCACCAGCAGCGCGATCGCGAAGCGCATCGAGCTGAGCAGCTCGACCGCGCGTTTCGACGCACCCTGACTCGACTTCGACTGCAACCCCGACGTGGTAACGCTCATTCAAACTCCGACTCAGGGGAAACAGCCCCCACACTCACTATGTTCGCTGCGCCCCAACGGGCGATCGGCACGCTCGGGACGGCCCGGCGAGTGCCAACAAAAAAGGGCAAGGCGACCGCGAACAGCGGCGCCCCACCCTTTTCTTGTTCTGACTCCGGCCGCCCTTCGGGCGGCCGGTCATTCCATGCGCGGTTGACCGCTCAACGCAGACCCGCGATGTAATCGGCGACGGCCTTGATCTCGGTATCCGACAGCCGCGACGCGATCTGATGCATCGCCTCGTTGTTGTTGCGCGCGCCGGCACCCTGCTGGAACGCGGTCAACTGCGCGACCGTGTAATCGGCCCATTGCCCCGACAGACGCGGATACTGGACCGGGATCCCCTGCCCCGTCGGCCCGTGGCAGCTCGCGCAGGCCGGTACGCCCTTCTCCGCGATGCCGCCGCGATAGATCTTCTGGCCGACCGGCACGGTCGCCGCATTGCGTGCGGTACCGAGCTTCGTCGTCTGCGACCCGTAGTACGCGGCGACGTTGCGCATGTCGTCCGCGCTCAACGCGCTCGCGAATCCGACCATCACCGCGTTGTTACGCACCGGCCCCTTCGCGCCCGGCTGCGTCTTGAAGTCGTTCAACTGCTTGACCAGATATTCGGGATGCTGGCCGGCGAGCTTCGGGAAACTGCCCGACGCACTATTGCCGTCGGCGCCGTGACACGACGCGCAGACCTGCCCGGCAATCGCCTTGCCGCGGTCCAGATCCGGCTTCGCCGCATCTGCCGCGTTTGCCTCCGCTACGAAACCTACGAACCCTGCTGCAACCTGAAGCACCATCAGAGACTTGCACAGTCGATTCATTCGCACACCCTGTTTCGTCTTGTGGGAATTTGAGGTTCTGCAAAAAACGACGGCGTTCAGTCTACCGCAGAAGCCACATAAAAGCGCGAGGCAGGCGCCCGTTGGCCTTCGGTAAAACCGCCGTATTGTACAATATCGTGCTGAAAGCTCCCGCGCCTATCGGGGCTACCCCGCCTCCACCAAGCGGCTCGCGCCGCCCGTCCTTCCGGTTCCCATGGCCTTTCTGCTCCATCAAGCCCGCTTCTACACGACCGTCAACCATCTGCGCGACCTGCCGCCGACGGTCCAGCCGGAAATCGCGTTCGCGGGCCGCTCGAATGCCGGCAAGTCGACGGCGATCAACGTGCTGTGCAACCAGAAACGGCTGGCCTTTGCGTCCAAGACGCCCGGCCGCACGCAGCATATCAACTACTTCTCCGTCGGCCCGGCCGCTGAGCCCGTCGCGAACCTCGTCGACCTGCCCGGCTACGGCTACGCGGAAGTGCCCGGTGCCGCGAAGGCGCACTGGGAAATGCTGCTGTCGTCCTATCTCGCGACGCGCTCGCAGCTTTGCGGCCTGATCCTGATGATGGATTCGCGCCGTCCGCTGACCGATCTCGATCGACGCATGATCGAGTGGTTCGCGCCGACCGGCAAGCCGATCCACACGCTGCTGACGAAGTGCGACAAATTGACGCGCCAAGAAAGCATCAATGCGCTGCGCAACACGCAGAAGGGGCTCGACGCGTATCGCGACCAGGGCGTGAAGGGCAAGCTGACGGTCCAGCTGTTCTCGGCGCTGAAGCGTACGGGGCTCGACGAGGCCCATGAACTGATCGAGAGCTGGCTGCGGCCGTCCGTCGCCGACGAAAAAAGCGAGCCTGTAGCACAATGAGCGGGCAACGCGCGGCTGGGATCGGCTGCGCGCACCTGACGGTACCTGCGGATTCGGCCGGCTCATAAAAAAACCCGCCGTTGAACGGCGGGTCAAACAGCCTAATCGAAAAACGACAGGCACCCGCTCAGGGAGGAGAAGCGGGGAGCTGCACGCAACGCGTGCCGCTCGATCGCTATCATATACCAACGATCTCGAAAATGACCTAAGGGTTCCGTAAGGTCTTCTTGCCCTGATTTCTGCCAAATCGCCATGAGCTTCCATCCGCTTCATCGTCCGCGCCGGATGCGCCGCGACGACTTCTCCCGCCGCCTGATGCGCGAAAACCGCCTGACCACCGACGACCTGATCTACCCGGTGTTCGTCGTCGAAGGCACCCAGCAACGCCAGCCCATCCCGTCGATGCCCGGCGTCGAGCGCGTGTCGGTCGACCTGCTGATGCAGGTCGCCGAGCAGTGCGTCGAACTCGGCGTGCCCGTGCTGTCGCTGTTCCCGGCCATCGAGCCATCGCTGAAGACGCCCGACGGCCGCGAGGCGGCCAATCCGGAAGGCCTGATTCCGCGCGCCGTGCGCGAGCTGAAGAAGCGCTTCCCCGAGCTCGGCGTGCTGACCGACGTCGCGCTCGATCCGTACACGAGCCACGGCCAGGACGGCGTGCTCGACGAGAACGGCTACGTGATCAACGACGACACGATCGAGATCCTGATCGAACAGGCGCGCGCGCAGGCGGAAGCCGGCGTCGACATCGTCGCGCCGTCGGACATGATGGACGGCCGCATCGGCGCGATCCGCGAGATGCTGGAAAGCGACGGTCATATCCATACGCGGATCATGGCCTATTCGGCGAAGTTCGCGTCGGCGTTCTACGGCCCGTTCCGCGATGCGGTCGGTTCGGCATCCAATCTGGGCAAGGGCAACAAGATGACCTACCAGATGGATCCGGCGAACAGCGACGAAGCGCTGCGCGAAGTACGCCTCGACATCGACGAAGGCGCCGACATGGTGATGGTCAAGCCAGGCATGCCGTATCTCGACATCGTGCGCCGCGTGAAGGACGAGTTCCGCTTCCCGACCTATGTGTACCAGGTGAGCGGTGAATACGCGATGCTGAAGGCCGCCGCGATGAACGGCTGGCTCGACCACGACAAGGTCGTGCTCGAATCGCTGCTCGCGTTCAAGCGCGCGGGCGCCGACGGCGTGCTCACGTACTTCGCGCTCGATGCCGCGCGTCTGCTGAAAGCGCAGCGCTGATCGCGCACCGGCGCGCATCAGCAAAAACGGCGGGACACTTCGGTGTCCCGCCGTTTTTTGTTTATCGCCGATCGAAGCTGTCAGCCGGCCCGAATCTGCGATTCGCCGGTTCGCCCCGGCAAGCCATCGTCATACCGTCGGCACGGCCGCCCGATCGAGGCTGCGCAGGAACGTGTCGGCCGCCTGATAGCCGACCACCCGGCCGATCTCGTTGCCGTTGCGATCGAAGAAGATGATGCCCGGCGGCCCGAACAGGTTGAAGCGCTTGAGCAGCGCCTGATCGTCCGGGTTGTTCGCGGTGACGTCCGCGCGCACGAGGTGAAGCCGCGCGAGCCGCGCCTGCACGCGCGCGTCGGTGAACGTCAGATGCTCCATCTCCTTGCAGCTCACGCACCAGTCGGCATAGAAGTCGAGCATCACGGGCCGGCCCGACGTCTTCAGCAACGCGTCGAGTTCGCCGCTGGAGCGCACCGGCGCGAACGCGGGGCCGTCCGCGGCAGCCGCACCGGCCGTCGCCGCACCGCCGGACGCCACCGTACGCGCCGCCAGCACGGCCAGCGGCTTGACGGGATCGGTCGAGCCCGCAGCCAGGCCCACGAGCAGCGTCGCGGCCCAAATCGCGAGCGCGGCGCCCACGCCGCGGCCCAGGCGACGCCAGATCGACGCGGCGCCGGCGTTCGGCGTGAACAGGCCGAGCGCCGCCGCCGCGATCAGCAGCCACAACGCCGCGAGCACCATCTTCAGCCCGCCGGCCAGCACCGGCCACACGATCCACAGCGCGGCCGCGAGCAGCACGATGCCGAAGAACACCTTCACGCCGTCCATCCACGCGCCGGCGCGCGGCAGCACCGTCCCGGCCCCGACGCCGACCACCAGCAGCGGCACGCCGAGGCCGAGCCCCATCGCGAACAGCGCCGCGCCGCCGAGCAACGCGTTGCCGGTATGCGCGATGAACGCGAGCACCGCGAACAGCGGCGCCGTCATGCACGCGCCGACGACCAGCGCCGACAACGCGCCCATCGCCGCGACCGCGACGAAGTGGCCGCCCTGGCGCGCGCTCGATGCCTCGGCCGCGCCGTTCTGCCAGCGCTCCGGCAACGCGATGTCCTTGCCCGAGATCAGCGACACTGCAAACGCGGTCAGCAGCACGCCGAACGCGCCAAGCACCCACGGATTCTGCAGCCACGCGCCGAGGCTCTGGCCAACCAGCGCGGCGGCGATGCCGAGCACCGTGTAGACCAGCGCCATGCCGACCACGTAGGTCAACGACAACGCAAAGCCACGCGCATGCGTCGCGCGCGTGCCCTGGCCGATGATGATCGCGGACACGATCGGAATCATCGGATACGAACACGGCAGCAGGCTCAGCACGACGCCCGCGACGAAGTAGAGCGCGACGATCGTGAAGAAGCCGTGGCCTTCGAGCAGCGACTGCGCGAAATCGGCGCTCGTGACCTTGTCGAACCAGCTACCCGCGGCAGCCGTGTCGCCGGACGACGATGCGGCGCCGAGCGCGGCGCCATCGACCTTCATCACGTGCTCGGCCGGCGGATAGCAGATCCCTTCGTCCGCGCAGCCTTGCGACGTCACCGCGAGCTCGAACGGCCCGGCCGCCTGCTTCACCGGCACGTGAACGACGACTTCGTCGCGATAGGTCTCGACGTCCTTCTGGAACGTCTGGTCGAACTTCACGTGGCCGGCCGGGAACTGCGGCTCGCCGAGCGTCGCCTGGCCACTCTTCACCGCGAACGCGAACCGCTCGCGATACATGTAATAGCCGTTGGCGATCTTGAAGCGGACGTCCACCTGTCCCGGCGATTCGCTCGCGCTGAACTTGAACGCGACCGACGGATCGAGGAAATCGTCGGCCGCGCGCGCGACGGACAGACCGCCCAGCACGAACACGAACGACAACAGGACCGCAACAAACCGCAGCGCGCGCACGCGCACCGAAAGCGCCATACCGTTAAACATGAAATAGACGTTGAGTTTCGTTGGTCACCCACTGGCCATACGCGGCCGATGCCGTCGTTTGCCACGAGACGATTTCAGGCGTCTCGTAAGGATGATGCGCGACAATAAATCGCTCCAGTTCGAGCGCTCGCACGGGACTCGTCTTGAACAGCAACTGGATCTCTTCGGCCGTTTCGACCTTGCCCTGCCAGTGATAGCGCGACTTGATCGTGCCGAGCTCCGATACGCATGCGGCCAACCGCGCGTCGAGCGCGCCGTCGGCAAGCGCCGCAGCCGTCGCCGCATCGGGCACCGTCGTCAGCATCAGCACCACTATCATCCGCGCCCTCCTCGCTGGTCTGCCGGCTCCTGCCGGCGCCGGTCACCCCGTTCAGGGGCCGCACCGGTTGCCCCGTATCGTAACGCAGCCCGCGCGACGCTGCCGGCACCGGCCTGCGACAATCGATCGCAGCCGACATCCCAAAAACAAAAAGGGCCAAGCATTCGCTCGGCCCCTTTCAGATCCTGCTGCGTACCGGAAGCTTACTCAGCTTCTTGCACGTTTTCCGTTTCGTCGACTTCCGGACGGTCGAGCAGTTCGACCAGTGCCATCGGTGCGTTGTCGCCCACGCGGAAGCCGAACTTCAGCACGCGCAGGTAGCCGCCCGGACGGTTCGCGAAACGCGGACCGAGCACGTCGAACAGCTTCGCCACCGAGTCACGATCGCGCAGGCGGTTGAACGCCAGGCGACGGTTTGCCAGCGACGGCTTCTTGCCGAGCGTGATCAGCGGCTCGACGACTTTACGGAGTTCCTTCGCCTTCGGCAGCGTCGTCTTGATGACTTCGTGCTCGATCAGCGAGTTGGACATGTTACGGAGCATAGCCAGACGGTGGCTGCTCGTGCGGTTCAGTTTCCGCAGACCATGACGATGGCGCATTTCAGTTTCCTTGATTCAAAGTTTTGATCCAGCTCTTCTATCGCACCTCGGAGGGTGCACGGGCCGGTAACGAAAAAAGCAAGGTGCGGATTTTAAAGGAAAATCCGCATCTTTGCCAACTACAGCAACAACCGGGCTTACTTGTCGAGACCAGCCGGCGGCCAGTTCTCGAGCTTCATGCCCAGCGTGAGACCGCGCGAAGCGAGCACTTCCTTGATCTCGTTGAGCGACTTGCGACCGAGGTTCGGCGTCTTCAGCAGCTCGTTTTCCGTGCGCTGGATCAGATCGCCGATGTAGTAGATGTTCTCGGCCTTCAGGCAGTTCGCCGAACGAACCGTCAGCTCGAGATCGTCCACCGGACGCAGCAGGATCGGATCGATCTGCGGTGCACGCGACGGCGCTTCGGCTGCCGTTTCCGTGCCTTCCAGCGCCGCGAACACGGACAGCTGGTCGACCAGGATGCGGGCCGACTGGCGGATCGCTTCTTCCGGCGTGATCACGCCGCTCGTCTCGATGTTCATCACGAGCTTGTCGAGGTCGGTACGCTGCTCGACACGTGCGCTTTCAACCGCGTAGCTCACGCGGCGAACCGGCGAGAACGAGGCGTCGAGGACGATGCGGCCGATGATCTTGGCCGTGTCTTCGCCGTAGCGACGGACGTTGCCGGGCACGTAGCCGCGACCCTTTTCGATCTTGATCTGAACGTCGAGCTTGCCACCCTTCGACAGGTGCGCAATCACGTGATTCGGGTTGATGACTTCGCAATCGTGAGCCAGCTCGATATCGCCGGCCGTCACGACGCCTTCGCCTTCCTTGCGCAGCGTAACCGTCACTTCGTCACGGTTATGCAGCTTGAACACCACGCCCTTCAGGTTCAGCAGCAGGTTGACGACGTCTTCCTGCACGCCATCCAGCGTCGAGTACTCGTGCACCACGCCTGCGATCGTGACTTCGGTCGGCGCGTAGCCTACCATCGACGACAGCAGCACGCGGCGAAGCGCATTGCCCAAGGTGTGGCCGTAACCGCGTTCGAACGGTTCCATGACCACCCTCGCGTGGTTCTCGCCCAGCGATTCCACGGCGATGATCTTGGGTTTCAGCAAACTGGTTTGCATGGGCTTTCCTTTTCAATACCCTCGGCTCGTTACACCGATAAGGCTGACCGGTAACAACCAGAAAATAAACAGCCGAGGCCCCTCCTTGCGCAACGCAATCGGGGTACCTCGGCCGTCAATCGGATTAACGCGAATACAATTCGACGATCAGGCTTTCGTTGATGTCGCCTGCGATTTCAGCGCGTTCCGGCATTTGCTTGAACGTGCCTTCGAACTTCTTCGCATCGACTGCAACCCAGCTCGGCATGCCGCCTTGCTCGGCCAGCGACAGCGCTTCGACGATACGCGCCTGCTTCTTCGCCTTTTCGCGGATCGCGACGACGTCACCCGCCTTCACTTGCTGCGACGGGACGTTCGCGACGACGCCGTTCACGGTGATCGACTTGTGGCTCACCAGCTGACGCGCTTCAGCGCGGGTCGAGCCGAAGCCCATGCGATACACGACGTTGTCGAGGCGCGACTCGAGCAGTTGCAGCAGGTTTTCACCCGTGTTGCCCTTGCGGCGATCGGCTTCGGCGAAGTAACGACGGAACTGACGCTCCAGCACGCCGTAGATACGCTTGACCTTCTGCTTTTCGCGCAGCTGCGTACCGTAGTCGGACGTACGTGCGCCCGAGGTACGGCCGTGCTGACCCGGCTTGCTGTCGAGCTTGCACTTGTCGGCGAGCGAGCGGCGTGCGCTCTTCAGGAACAGGTCGGTGCCTTCACGGCGGGACAGCTTGGCTTTGGGGCCGATATAACGTGCCACTTTGCATTCCTTTATCAATCAGTCACGCGGATCGAAATCCGCGCTAGTCCGCTCCCTTTGGGGCGAACGGTGGGCTTAGTCAATCAAAAAAGCAACGCCCGTCGACGCTGAGCGGCGACAGGCAATGCGCTAGCACGAACGTGCCAGCACATCCTTAGATACGACGACGCTTCGGCGGGCGGCAGCCGTTGTGCGGAATCGGGGTGACGTCCGAAATCGCGGTGATCTTGATGCCGAGGCCGTGCAGTGCGCGCACTGCCGACTCGCGACCCGGGCCCGGGCCCTTGATCCGCACTTCCAGATTCTTCACGCCGTATTCCATCGCGACGCGGCCAGCCGACTCGGCTGCGACCTGAGCAGCGAACGGCGTCGATTTGCGCGAGCCCTTGAAGCCCTGACCGCCCGACGTCGCCCATGCCAGAGCGTTGCCTTGGCGATCGGTGATCGTGATGATCGTGTTGTTGAACGACGCGTGAACGTGAACCACGCCTTCAGCGACGTTCTTCTTAACCTTCTTGCGAACGCGTTGCGCCGCGGTGTTCGAAGCCTTAGCCATTACGTTTTCCTGTAACTGTCAGTTCCGCTTACTTCTTCAGCGCTTGCGCTGCACGACGCGGACCCTTGCGGGTACGTGCGTTCGTACGCGTACGCTGACCGCGCATCGGCAGGCCCTTGCGATGACGGACGCCGCGGTAGCAACCGAGGTCCATCAGGCGCTTGATGTTCATCGTCACTTCACGGCGCAGATCGCCTTCGACGACAAACTTGCCTACTTCTTCACGCAGCTTTTCCAGGTCTGCGTCGGTCAGATCCTTGACCTTCTTCGAAAAATCGACGCCAGCTGCCACGCAGATGCTGCGCGAACGGGTGCGGCCGATACCGAAGATAGCCGTCAGGCCGATCTCGGTATGCTGGTGATTCGGGATGTTAACCCCTGCGATACGAGCCATTGTTTTTCCTCAAACAAAAAGCGCAAACAAACGCGCGGTCAGCCTTGGCGCTGCTTGTGGCGCGGATCCGAGCTGCAGATCACGCGAACGACGCCTTTGCGCTTGATGATCTTGCAATTGCGGCAAATGCGCTTAACCGATGCCATCACTTTCATGATAATACCCTTTTTTCAAATCACTTCGCCCGGAACACGATCCGCGCACGAGACAGATCGTAAGGCGTCAATTCAACCGTCACCTTGTCGCCCGGCAGGATGCGGATGTAGTGCATCCGCATCTTCCCGGAAATATGCCCCAACACGACATGGCCGTTTTCCAGCTTCACGCGGAAGGTCGCATTCGGGAGGTTTTCAATCACCTCACCCTGCATCTGGATTACATCGTCTTTGGCCATAGTCCTTTCAACGCATCGGGATGTTGCCGCCCTTGAAGTTAGCCTTCTTGAGCAGTGACTCATACTGTTGCGACATAACGTACGACTGCACCTGCGCCATAAAGTCCATCGTGACGACGACAATGATCAGCAGCGACGTTCCACCAAAATAAAACGGCACGTTCCAGCGCAGCACCAGGAATTCCGGCAGCAGACACACGAAGACGATGTAGATCGCACCGGCCAGCGTCAGACGCGTGAGGATGCGGTCGATATATCGTGCGGTCTGATCGCCCGGACGGATGCCCGGAACAAACGCGCCGCTCTTCTTCAGGTTGTCTGCGGTCTCCCTGCTGTTGAACACCAGTGCGGTGTAGAAGAAGCAGAAAAACACGATTGCCAGCGTGTACAGCAGCACATAGACCGGCTGGCCCGGCTTCAGCGCTTCCGCAACGTTATGCAACGTATTGGAAATCCAGCTTCCTGTCGGCTGACCGGTACTGAACCAGCCGAGAATCGTTGCCGGGAACAGAATGATCGACGATGCAAAGATCGGCGGAATCACGCCCGACATGTTCAGCTTCAGCGGCAGATGCGACGACTGCCCACCGTAGATCTTGTTGCCGACCTGACGCTTTGCGTAGTTCACGAGGATCTTGCGCTGACCGCGTTCGATGAACACGACCAGGTAAGTCACCGCGGCGATCAGAACGACGATGATGATCGCCGAAATGATGCTCATCGAACCCGTACGCACCAGCTCGAACAACCCACCCACGGCATTCGGGAACCCTGCTGCGATCCCGCCGAAGATGATGATCGAGATACCGTTGCCCAGACCACGCTCGGTAATCTGCTCACCGAGCCACATCAGGAACATCGTGCCCGTTACCAGCGTCACGACCGTCGTCAGACGGAACAGCATGCCGGGATCGGTGACGAGGCCCGGCTGGTTTTCCAGCGCAGCCGCGATACCGAATGCCTGGAAGGTCGCGAGCACCACGGTGAAATACCGCGTGTACTGCGTGATCTTCCGTTGCCCTGCCTGCCCTTCCTTCTTCAGCGCCTCGAGCTGCGGCGAAACGATCGCCAGCAACTGCATGATGATCGACGCCGAGATGTACGGCATGATCCCCAGCGCAAAGATCGTGAAGCGGGAAAGCGCGCCACCCGAGAACATGTTGAACATGCCCAGGATGCCGCCCGCCTGGCTCTGGAACAGCTTAGCCAGTTGATCCGGATCGATGCCCGGCACGGGAATGTGCGCGCCGATGCGATAGACGATCAGCGCCAGGAGCAGGAACATCGCTCGCCGGCGCAGATCGCCGAATTTCGCCGTGCTTCGACCGGGTTTTGCAAGACTCGGGCTGTTAGCCAAGTACCTTCTCCGATGAATGCAAGTGACGACGCGCTACGCGTGTCACTCGGCGAACGAACCGCCAGCCGCTTCGATCGCAGCGCGCGCACCCTTGGTGGCACCGAGACCCTTCACGACGATCTTGCGCTTCAGTTCGCCCGTCGCGATGATCTTTGCGCTCTTCGTCAGCTCGCCGACCAGGCCGGCTTGCTTCAGTGCGAGCAGATCGATCTCGTCGACCGGCAGCTTCTCGAGGTCGCCCAGGCGCACTTCACCGACGAATTCCTTCGTCAGCGACGTGAAGCCGCGCTTCGGCAGACGACGTTGCAGCGGCATCTGACCGCCTTCGAAACCGACTTTGTGGAAGCCGCCCGAACGCGATTTCTGACCCTTGTGACCACGGCCAGCCGTCTTGCCGAGGCCCGAACCGATGCCACGACCGACGCGACGCTTGGCGTGCTTGGCGCCAGCTGCCGGCTTCAGGTTATTCAATTCCATATCAACTCCTTGATCCGTAGGGCCGCTTACGCGATGACCTTAACGAGGTACGAGACCTTGTTGATCATGCCGCGGACCGCCGGCGTGTCCTGCAGCTCGCTAACCGAGTTGAGTCGGCGCAGGCCCAGGCCACGCACGGTCGCGCGGTGCGATTCGCGGGTCCCGATCAGGCTCTTGACGAGCTGAACCTTGACAGTTTTTTCAGACATGGTGACCACCCGGGCTTAGCCCAAAATTTCTTCGACGGACTTGCCGCGCTTCGCCGCGATGTCTGCTGGGGTCGACTGCTTACGCAGGCCGTCCAGCGTGGCGCGAACGAGGTTGTACGGGTTCGTCGAACCGTGGCTCTTCGCCACGACGTTCTGAACGCCCATCACGTCGAACACTGCGCGCATCGGGCCGCCGGCGATCACGCCCGTACCTGCCTTCGCCGGAGCGAGGAGGACAGCGGATGCGCCGTGCTTGCCGTGCACTTCGTGTTGCAGCGTGCCGTTCTTGAGCGGCACCTTGAACATGTTGCGGCGAGCTTGTTCCATTGCCTTCTGGACAGCGACCGGCACTTCCTTCGCCTTGCCCTTGCCCATACCGATGCGGCCATCACCGTCGCCAACCACGGTCAGTGCGGCGAAGCCGAGAATACGGCCACCCTTCACGACCTTGGTCACGCGGTTGACCGAAATCATCTTTTCGCGAAGGCCGTCGTCGCGCTCGTCAGCCTGAACTTTCGCTTGCATCTTTGCCATGACGAATTCCTTCCTTAGAACTTGAGCCCAGCTTCGCGAGCTGCCTCAGCCAGCGCCTTGACGCGGCCGTGGTAGCGGAAGCCCGAGCGGTCGAAGGCGACGGATTCGATGCCGGCAGCCTTTGCCTTTTCGGCAATACGCTTGCCGATCAGCGTCGCGGCATTGACGTTGCCGCCCTTGCCCGACTTGTCGGCCAGTTCTGCGCGCACTTCCGCTTCGAGCGTCGACGCGCTGGCCAGCACCTTGGTGCCGCAGGGCGAGAACACTTGAGCGTAGATGTGCGTGTTCGTGCGATGCACGGCGAGACGCGCGACCTGCAGCTCAGCGATCTTGATACGCGTCTGGCGAGCGCGGCGCAGGCGAGATTGAGTCTTATCCATGATTGCGCACCCTTACTTCTTCTTCGTTTCTTTGAGGATCACAACCTCGTCGGCATAACGCACGCCCTTGCCCTTGTACGGCTCCGGCGGACGGTAACCGCGGACTTCCGCAGCCACTTGACCGACTTGTTGCTTGTTGATCCCCTTGATCACGATTTCGGTTTGCGTCGGGGTTTCAGCCTTGACGCCTTCCGGCATCTGGTGCACCACCGGGTGCGAGAAACCCAGCGACAGGTTCAGCTTGTCGCCTTGCGCTTGCGCACGGTAACCGACGCCAACCAGCGTCAGCTTGCGCTCGAAACCCTTGGTCACGCCGTGCACGGCATTCGCGATGATCGCGCGCATCGTGCCCGACAGTGCATTTGCTTCGCGGCTTTCGTCGACCGGCGACAGATTCAGCGTGCCGTCGTTGTTCGCCACGTTCACGAGCGGATTGATCGCTTGCGTGATGGTGCCCAGCGGGCCCTTGACGGTGATTGCACCGTCGGCCAGCTTGACTTCCGCGCCTTGCAGCGCGATCGGGCTCTTACCTACTCGAGACATGTTTCTCTCTCCTCGGCTTTAAGCGACGTAGCAGATGACTTCGCCGCCGACGCCGGTAGCGCGCGCCTTGCGGTCGGTCATCACGCCCTTCGGCGTCGACACGATTGCCACACCGAGGCCATTCATGACCTGCGGAATGTCGTTACGGCCGCGGTACACGCGCAGACCAGGCTTCGACACGCGCTCGAGGCGTTCGATGACCGGGCGACCTGCGTAGTACTTCAGCGCGATATTCAGTTCGGACTTCGCACCTTCCGCCTTCACGGCGAAATCGTCGATATAACCTTCGTCCTTCAGGACTTGCGCGATTGCAACCTTGACCTTCGACGAGGGCATCGCGACCGATACCTTCTCGACCATCTGCGCGTTGCGGATGCGAGTCAGCATATCGGCGATAGGATCACTCATGCTCATTTACGTTTCTCCTATTACCAGCTCGCCTTGGTCAGGCCAGGAATCTCGCCACGGAATGCGATTTCACGAATCTTGTTACGCGCGAGGCCGAATTTACGGAACGTGCCACGCGGACGGCCCGTGATCGCGCAGCGGTTACGCTGGCGGGTCGGGTTTGCGTTGCGGGGCAGTTGCTGCAGCTCCAGGCGTGCTTCGTAGCGCTCTTCTTCCGACTTGCTTTGGTCTTCGACGATCGCCTTCAGCGCTTCGCGCTTTGCTGCGAACTTCGCGACCAGGCGGGCGCGCTTCTTTTCACGTTCGATCAGTGCCAGTTTAGCCACGGTAACCTCAGTTTCTGAACGGGAACTTGAAGCTGGCGAGCAGAGCCTTTGCTTCGTCGTCGGTCTTCGCAGTCGTCGTGATGCTGATGTTCAGCCCACGCAGTGCGTCGATCTTGTCGTAATCGATTTCGGGGAAAATGATCTGCTCTTTCACACCGATGTTGTAGTTGCCACGGCCATCGAAAGCACGACCCGACACGCCGCGGAAGTCACGCACGCGGGGCAGGGCAACCGTCACGAAACGGTCGAGGAATTCGTACATCGCGCGGCCACGCAGCGTCACCATCGCGCCGATCGGGTAACCCTGGCGGATCTTGAAGCCTGCGATTGCCTTGCGGGCCTTCGTGACGACCGGCTTCTGGCCGGCGATCTTCGTGAGGTCGCCAACGGCGTTCTCGATGATCTTCTTGTCAGCGATCGCTTCGCCAAGACCCATGTTCAGCGTGATCTTGGTGATGCGCGGCACTTCCATGACCGACTTGTAACCGAACTTCTCGATCAGGCCGGGCACAACCTTTTCTTTGTAAAACTCTTGAAAACGAGCCATTTTTTACTCCGCTGCGTCAGGCGCTCAGTACGGCACCGGTCGTCTTCAGGAAGCGAACCTTCTTGCCTTCCTCGACCTTGATGCCAACACGCGACGCCTTGCCATTCGCGTCGACCAGTGCGACGTTCGAAATATGCAGGGGCATCGTCTTCGCTTCCACGCCGCCCGTCGTACCCTTCATCGGGTTCGGCTTCACATGCTTCTTGACGAGGTTGATACCTTCAACCGTCACATGTTCAGCACCGACAGCCAGCACGACGCCGCGCTTGCCCTTGTCCTTGCCAGTGACGACGATGACTTCGTCACCTTTGCGAATCTTGTTCATCGCGACTCCTTACAGCACTTCCGGCGCCAGCGAAACGATCTTCATGAATCGTTCGCTACGCAGCTCACGCGTCACCGGCCCGAAAATACGGGTGCCGATCGGCTCGAGCTTGTTATTCAAAAGCACAGCGGCGTTGCCGTCGAACTTGATCAGCGAGCCGTCTTGACGGCGCACGCCCTTGGCGGTGCGGACCACCACGGCGTTGTAAATTTCGCCTTTCTTCACGCGCCCGCGCGGCGTTGCCTCTTTGACGCTCACCTTGATGATGTCGCCAATGCCGGCATAACGACGCTTCGAGCCGCCGAGCACCTTGATGCACAGGACTTCACGTGCACCCGTGTTGTCGGCTACTTCGAGCCGAGATTCGGTCTGGATCATGGTTTGTCTTTCCCAACTTAATCCGGATGCACCACCATGATGCATTCGGTCAGTCTTGGTCCCGTCAGCCAATCGGCTGCTTGGGTTGGAACAGCAGCGACGGCAAACGAAACCCGCCATCGCAATTCGGTGAATCTTTCGGACAGGCAGGCGCCAGTCCGCTTCCCCCACCAACTTCGCCCGCGACGGGGCTCCCATAAAGAGGGAAGACCGGGATTATAACAAATAATCCCGGTCACGCAAGCAAAAACTTTGCGATTTCAAGCACTTCGTGGAGAAGTGCCCGTTACTGCCTACTGCGCTGCCCGCTTAGATGACGCGAGCGGCTTCGACGAGGCGCGACACCGTCCAGGCCTTCGTCTTCGAAACAGGACGCGTTTCCTGAATTTCGACGAGATCGCCTTCGTTGTAGGTGTTCGCTTCATCGTGCGCGTGGTACTTCTTCGAACGCACGACATACTTGCCGTAGATCGGGTGCTTGACGCGGTGCTCGATCAGCACGGTGACGGTCTTGTCCATCTTGTTGCTGACGACCCGACCGACCAGCGTCCGCTTCAGCGAGGTTTTCACGCTATCGTTCATTTCTGGTTCGCCTTCTGAGTCATGACGGTCCGCACACGTGCGATGTCGCGACGAACCTTCTTCAGCTGGCTCGTGTTCGTGAGCTGCTGGGTCGCGAGTTGCATGCGCAGGCCGAATTGCGCCTTCAGCAGGTCCGCCAGCTCCTTGTTGAGCGCGGCCTGGTCTTTCTGGAGAAGTTCGGAAGCCTTCATGTTTTCTCCTTAGGCGCCGAGCTGGCGCACGATGAATGCCGTCTTCAGCGGCAGCTTGGCTGCAGCCAGACGGAACGCTTCGCGTGCCAGTTCTTCGGTTACGCCGTCCATTTCATAGAGCATCTTGCCCGGCTGAATCTCGGCGACGTAGTACTCCGGGTTACCCTTACCGTTACCCATACGCACTTCGGCCGGCTTCTGCGAAATCGGCTTGTCCGGGAAGATCCGGATCCAGATACGGCCGCCACGCTTGATGTGACGCGTCATTGCACGACGCGCCGCTTCAATCTGACGTGCGGTCAAACGACCGCGACCGATCGCCTTCAGGCCGAATTCACCGAACGACACTGCGTTGCCGCGCGTCGCCTTGCCGGTGTTACGACCCTTCTGCTCTTTACGATACTTTCTGCGTTTCGGTTGCAGCATCGTTATTCTCCAGTCTTGCCGTCTTCGGGCTTGCCGGCGCCACGGCGCGGTGCGCCACGACGAGCACCCGGAGCGCCGCCTTCGCCGTCACGGCGCGGACGACGGTCGCCCGGACGCGCATTGCGACGCGGACGCTTGTCTTCGGCTACTTCTTCCACCACCGGTGCGTCGTTGCGGCCGAGCGTATCGCCCTTGTAGACCCACACCTTGACGCCGATGATCCCGTAAGTCGTCTTCGCTTCCGAAGTCGCGTAGTCGATATCAGCACGCAGCGTGTGAAGCGGCACGCGACCTTCGCGATACCACTCCGTACGAGCGATTTCGATACCGTTCAGACGGCCTGCGCTCATGATCTTGATGCCTTGGGCACCCAGACGCATCGCGTTCTGCATCGCACGCTTCATCGCGCGACGGAACATGATCCGGCGCTCGAGCTGTTGCGTGATCGAGTCAGCGATCAGCTGAGCATCGGTTTCCGGCTTGCGGATTTCTTCGATGTTGACGTGAACCGGCACGCCCATGCGGCGTTGCAGTTCCGTCTTCAGCTGTTCGATATCCTCGCCCTTCTTGCCGATGACCACGCCCGGACGCGAGCTGTAAATCGTGATGCGCGCGTTCTTCGCCGGACGCTCGATGACGACCCGACCGACCGAAGCGTTCTTCAGCTTCTTCTTCAGGTATTCACGAACACCGATGTCTTCCTGCAGCATCGCCGCGAAATTGTTGTTGTTCGCGTACCAACGCGAAGCCCAATTGCGGCTGACAGCCAGGCGGAAGCCAGTCGGATGAATTTTCTGTCCCATCGTATGGCTCCTTAATTCCCGACCGTCACAGTGATGTGACAGGATTGCTTCTCGATGCGGTTACCGCGGCCCTTTGCGCGCGCGGTGAAACGCTTGAGCGATGCAGCCTTGTCGACGTAGATGCTCTTGATCTTGAGCTCGTCGATATCAGCGCCTTCGTTGTGCTCCGCATTCGCGATTGCCGACAGCACAACCTTCTTCACGATGCCAGCCGCCTTCTTCGGCGAGAACGTCAGAACGTTCAGCGCCTTGTCGACCGGCAAACCGCGGATCTGGTCAGCCACAAGGCGCGTTTTTTGCGCCGAGATGCGGGCACCGCGATGAATTGCTTTCACTTCCATCTTGATTGCCCCTTATTTCTTGGCCTTCTTGTCGGCTGCGTGACCCTTGAACGTACGGGTCAGTGCGAACTCGCCAAGCTTGTGGCCGACCATGTTTTCCGAGATGTACACCGGAACGTGTTGACGGCCGTTGTGAACAGCGATCGTCAGGCCGATGAAATCCGGCAGAATCGTCGAGCGACGCGACCAGGTCTTGATCGGCTTTTTGTCGCGCGAAGCTGCAGCCGCCTCAACTTTCTTCAGCAAATGGGCGTCGCAGAACGGACCTTTTTTAACAGAACGTGCCATTGCCTACTCCTTAACGCTTGTGACGGCGCTGGACGATCATCGTCGTCGTGCGCTTGTTGCTGCGGGTGCGGTAACCCTTAGCCGGCGTACCCCACGGGCTCACCGGGTCGCGACCTGCAGCCGTCTTGCCCTCACCACCACCGTGCGGGTGATCAACCGGGTTCATCGCAACGCCACGCACCGTCGGGCGGATACCGCGCCAGCGGTTCGCGCCAGCCTTGCCGATCTGGCGCAGGCTGTGCTCTTCGTTGCCGACTTCACCGATCGTTGCACGGCACTCGATGTGCACGCGGCGGATTTCGCCCGAACGCAGACGAACCTGCGCGTAGACGCCTTCGCGTGCCAGCAGCATGGCCGACGTGCCAGCCGAACGCGCCATTTGCGCACCCTTGCCCGGCAGCATCTCGATGCAGTGGATCGTCGTACCGACCGGAATGTTGCGGATCGGCAGCGTGTTGCCTGCACGGATCGGCGCTTCCGAACCCGACATCAGCTGTTGGCCGACGGTCAGGCCCTTCGGGGCGATGATGTAGCGACGTTCGCCGTCTGCGTAGAGCACCAGCGCGATGTTCGCGCTGCGGTTCGGGTCGTACTCGAGACGTTCGACCTTTGCCGGGATGCCGTCCTTCGTGCGACGGAAATCGACGATACGGTAGTGCTGCTTGTGACCACCACCCTTGTGACGCGTGGTGATACGACCGTTGTTGTTACGGCCGGCGGTCGAGCTCTGCGAGTCGAGCAGTGCCGCGAACGGCTTGCCCTGGTGCAGGTTCTTGTTGACCACCTTGACCATCGCGCGGCGACCCGGCGATGTCGGCTTAACTTTAACGATTGCCATGATTACTTGGCCTCCGCTTCAAAGTTGATTTCCTGGCCGGGCTTCAGGCAGACGTACGCCTTCTTCACGTCCTTGCGGCGGCCCATCGAACGGCCAAAGCGCTTTTGCTTGCCCTTCTGAACCAGCACGTTGACGGAATCAACTTCAACCTTGAACAGCAGCTCGACAGCCGCCTTCACTTCCTGCTTCGTGGCATCCGGTGCGACTTCGAACACGACTTGCTCGTTCTTGTCGGCAACCAGCGTCGCCTTTTCCGAGATCACCGGTGCGAGCAGGACCTGCATCAAACGATGATCGTTCTTGCGAATCTCGCTCATGACAGCAACTCCTCGATCTGGGCGACCGCAGCCTTCGTGACCAGCACTTTCTTGAAGTAGATCAGCGACAGCGGGTCAGCGTAGCGCGGCTCGACAATCGCCACGTGCGGCAGGTTGCGCGAAGCCAGGTACAGGTTCTCGTCGACCGTGTCGGTGATGATCAGCACGGAGTCGAGACCCATGGTCTTGAATTTGTCGGCCAGCAGCTTGGTCTTCGGCGCTTCGAGGATGATGTCCTCGACGACCGACAGACGGCCTTCACGGGCCAGCTGCGAGAAGATCGAGCAGAGACCTGCGCGATGCATCTTCTTGTTGACCTTGTGCGAGAAGTTTTCTTCCGGCGAATTCGGGAAGATACGACCACCGCCACGCCACAGCGGGCTCGACGACATACCGGCACGAGCGCGGCCCGTACCCTTCTGGCGCCACGGCTTCTTGGTCGTGTGCTTGACTTGCTCACGGTCCTTCTGTGCGCGGTTACCCTGGCGAGCATTCGCCTGGTAAGCGATGACGACCTGGTGGATCAGCGCTTCGTTGTAGTCACGACCGAACACGACGTCCGATGCGTTGACCACTGCACCTTCCTGACCATTTTCGTTCAGGAGCTTGAGTTCCATTATTTCGCCCCCTTGGTCTTGACGGCCGGCGTCACGAAGACCTTGCCGCCCTTCGCGCCCGGAATCGCACCCTTCACGAGCAGCAGCTTGCGCTCTGCGTCGATACGAGCGATTTCGAGGTTCTGCACCGTCACCGTCACGTCACCCATGTGACCCGTCATGCGTTTACCCGGGAAAACACGACCCGGATCCTGCGCCATACCGATCGAGCCCGGCACGTTGTGCGAGCGCGAGTTACCGTGCGTGGCACGGCCGGAGGAGAAGTTGTAACGCTTGATCGTACCGGCGTAGCCCTTACCGATCGACACGCCTTGCACGTCGACCTTCTGGCCCACTTCGAAAAGATCTGCACCGACCACGGCGCCATTCGACAGCTCGGCTGCCTTGGCCGCGTCAATGCGGAATTCCTTGAGGATTTCACCGGCTTCGACACCGGCTTTGGCGAGATGACCTGCCAGCGGCTTCGTCACGCGCGATGCGCGGCGGGAGCCGAATGCAACCTGCACGGCCGTGTAGCCGTCGGTTTCAACAGTCTTGATCTGCGTCACGCGGTTGTCCGACACGTCCAGCACGGTGACGGGAATCGAATCCCCTTCCGCCGTGAAGATACGGGTCATGCCAACCTTGCGACCTACGAGTCCAAGGCTCATCATTTTCTCCATTCCCGACTGCGATTGGTCGGGGCTGATTTACAAAATGCCGGGCACGCAAGGCCCAACTTTTTTACGCGAATACGCGAAAAGCCAAGCAGTATAGCCCGACTTCTCGATTTCCGCAAGCAATACAAAGACTTAGCGCCATCCGGTACGCCGGTCGGCGCCGAAAGCCTTACTGCAGCTTGATTTCCACGTCGACGCCAGCCGGCAGGTCGAGCTTCATCAGCGCGTCGACGGTCTTGTCCGTCGGGTCGACGATGTCCATCAGGCGCTGGTGGGTACGGATTTCGAGCTGATCGCGCGACGTCTTGTTGACGTGCGGCGAACGCAGGATGTCAAAACGCTGGATGCGCGTCGGCAGCGGCACCGGGCCACGGACGATTGCGCCAGTCCGCTTCGCGGTATCGACGATTTCGGCAGCCGATTGATCGATCAGACGATAGTCGAAAGCCTTCAGGCGAATGCGGATTTTCTGTTGCTGCATGACAATTCCTTGAAAAGAGCGAGGCGATATTGCATCGCCGGACACTAAAAGAACGTGAAACATGACACCAGCGGGGAGCGAAGCATCAGGTTCCGGACGGTACTTCCACTGCTAAGCCCGCGATTCTACACGAAATTCCGGAGCAGTGTGGCGTGTTTCTCGGCCCGCGCAACGCGCGGCCGCAAAAACAAAACCGGGCGCCAGCACAAGCTGGGCACCCGGTTTCGGCGGTACAACGGCGTACCGCGGGAATCGCGGACCCCACCGGGATCCGCGGATCGTCGATATTACTCGATGATCTTGGCGACGACGCCGGCGCCGACCGTACGGCCGCCTTCGCGGATCGCGAAGCGCAGACCTTCTTCCATCGCGATCGGAGCGATCAGCTTCACCGTGATCGACACGTTGTCGCCCGGCATCACCATTTCCTTGTCCTTCGGCAGCTCGATCGAGCCCGTCACGTCCGTCGTACGGAAGTAGAACTGCGGACGGTAGTTGTTGAAGAACGGCGTGTGACGGCCGCCTTCGTCCTTGCTCAGCACGTACACTTCAGCCGTGAAGTGCGTGTGCGGCGTGATCGAACCCGGCTTCGCCAGAACCTGGCCACGCTCCACGTCTTCACGCTTCGTGCCGCGCAGCAGGATACCCACGTTGTCGCCCGCCTGACCTTGGTCCAGCAGCTTGCGGAACATTTCAACGCCCGTGCAGGTCGTCTTCACCGTCGGCTTGATACCGACGATTTCGATTTCCTCGCCGACCTTCACGATGCCGCGCTCGACACGACCCGTCACCACCGTACCACGGCCCGAGATCGAGAACACGTCTTCCACCGGCATCAGGAACGCGCCGTCAACTGCACGCTCCGGCGTCGGGATGTACGTGTCCAGCGCGTCGGCCAGGCTCATGATCGCCACTTCGCCCAGCTCGCCCGTGTCGCCTTCCAGCGCCAGCTTCGCCGAACCCTTCACGATCGGCGTGTCGTCGCCCGGGAAGTCGTACTTCGACAGCAGTTCGCGAACTTCCATCTCGACCAGCTCGAGCAGTTCAGCGTCGTCCACCATGTCGCACTTGTTCAGGAACACGATGATGTACGGAACGCCAACCTGACGCGCCAGCAGGATGTGCTCACGCGTTTGCGGCATCGGGCCGTCTGCTGCCGAGCAAACCAGGATCGCGCCGTCCATCTGCGCCGCGCCCGTGATCATGTTCTTCACATAGTCAGCGTGGCCCGGGCAGTCGACGTGTGCGTAGTGGCGGTTAGCCGTTTCGTACTCGACGTGCGCCGTGTTGATCGTGATGCCGCGCGCCTTTTCTTCCGGTGCCGCGTCGATCTGGTCGTATGCCTTCGCTTCGCCGCCGAACTTCTTCGTCAGAACCGTCGTGATCGCTGCCGTCAGCGTCGTCTTGCCGTGGTCAACGTGACCAATCGTACCAACGTTCACGTGCGGCTTGGTCCGCTCAAACTTTTC
>FTHQ01000026.1_pt1 | contig 56804 bp, 63 predicted proteins | sample 1641001 | NCBI WGS metagenome assembly FTHQ01 (sample SAMEA3914872, study PRJEB12502) | metagenome | biome: forest; material: soil | place: Canada | collected 2011-07-03 | depth 0.3 m | reverse complement strand
GGTCTGAGACCCTGGCATGTCAGTACGATCTCTACGCGGGAACCGGGAGATCTCCCATCTGGCCGCCGACGGAAATATGGTCGAGCGGTCCGCATCGGGAAGGCGAGGAGCTGAAGCCGATGACGAACGGATGGGAGAAGTCGGACTCGCCCATAGTAGCGAAGAAGCTGGCGAACAAACCCGGGCAACCGGATGCGGAGTCAGTGGAGCGAAGGGGTGGGGCCAAGGGGAACACGGAATGGTCGCGCACGCGCCGGACGCAGAGCCGGATAAGCGTGTCCCAGAGACTGGACCGTGTGCGTCAAGCCGCAAGGCAAAGGAAGAAGGAGAAGTTCACGGCGTTGTACCACTTGATCGACCTCGACCTTCTGGCGACGGCGTTCTTCTGGCTGAAGCGGAAGGCGGCAGCCGGGGTCGATGGCGTGACGTGGCACGACTATGAGCAAGATCTCGACCGAAATCTCGAAGACCTGCATGGCAGACTCCGCCGGCAGGCTTATCGGGCGCTGCCCAGTCGCAGACGGTACATACCGAAGGCGGATGGCAAACAGCGACCGCTGGGCATTGCTGCGCTGGAAGACAAGATCGTCCAGCGTGCACTGGTGGCAGTACTCAATGCTGTCTACGAGATGGACTTCTTGGGATTCTCATACGGTTTCCGGCCGCAACGCAGCCAGCACGATGCGCTGGATGCACTTGCGACGGGAATCGCTCGCACGAGCGTGAGCTGGATTCTGGACGCCGACATCAGCAGGTTCTTTGATACGGTCGACCACGATTGGCTGATCCGTTTCGTGGAACATCGCATAGGCGACCAGCGTGTGATCCGACTGATCCGCAAATGGCTGAAGGCGGGAGCGATGGAAGACGGGGTGATCGAGCCCACAGACGAGGGGACGCCGCAAGGGTCTGTCATCTCGCCTCTGCTGGCGAACATCTACCTGCATTACGTCTTCGACCTCTGGGCAAACCAGTGGCGCAAGCGCCACGCCGAGGGGAACGTCGTAATCGTCCGATACGCCGACGACGTCGTGGTTGGTTTCGATAAACCACACGATGCGAAGCGGTTCAGGCGGGCCATGCAACAACGACTGGAGCAGTTTGGGCTGTCGGTACACCCGGAGAAAACCCGGCTGATCGAATTCGGGCGCTTTGCGGCCCGGAACCGGGCAAGCCGAGGGCTGGGCAAACCCGAGACGTTCAACTTCCTTGGATTCACCCACATCAGTGGCCGTGCGAAAGACGGTAGGTTCATGCTCATGCGTAAGACGCGGAGCGACCGTCTTCGAACGGCGCTGAAGGGAATCAAGGATGAGTTGCGGCACAGATGGCACCAGTCGATTCCCGAGCAAGGGGACTGGTTACGCCGCGTGGTTCAAGGGTACTTCAACTACCATGCGGTGCCGACCAACTTCGCTGCGTTGCGAGCCTTCCGCGCGCGCGTGATCGACCTCTGGAGGCTGGCGCTTCGGCGCCGCAGCCAAAAGGACGACACCACGTGGGCAAAGATGCACCGGCTCGCGAAGCAGTGGATACCCAAGGCTCGCATCCTTCACCCCTGGCCGGTCGTGCGGTTTGACGCCAACCACCCGAGGCAGGAGCCCGGTGCGCGAATCGCGCACGCCGGGATCTGTGCGGGGGGTGCCCAGTAATGGGCATTCCTACCGCGACATATGACAGAGATAACCGCCCCACCAACCCCCGCGTTTACGCTGCGAGCTGGTGCTCGTAGTACGGCCGCTCGCGGTCGGCGAGGATCTCGCGCAGCTGCGCGCGCCGGCTTGGATCGGGCGCGAGCCAGGCGTCGACGTTCGAGGATTTAATGGGCACGATGCACCTGTCGTGGCCAGCTGCCGCCACTTCCGGTGGTGGGTCGTCGGTGATCGCCGCGAACGACCACAAATCGTCGCCGCCAGGGATCTCGGTGCGGGTCCACAGGCAGGCGACCTGCATGTGCTGCGGGGGCGTCGGGTCGAAGCGAAGCACGACATTCTGGCCGTCGCGCTTCACGTTTTCGAAAAATGCGTCGACGAGCAAGAGGCCATGCGTGAAACCGAAGACCTTGCGCCAGGCGGTACTGAGCGAATCGGCCCTCGCGTTATAGCTTCCGTTCTTTTGCTTCTCGTCCGCTTCGGTCCAGCCCGGTATACGGCATCGATACCGCATCGGCACGACCATGCGCTTGCCGTCGACCTCGATCAGCACGGGTGCATACCAGCCGGGAAAGATTCGCGAATCACGCTCCTGCAGGTCCTGCCGGCGGAGATCGTTGAGCCCGCGCGTCGCCGCATCGATCTTGTCCGTGGCGATTCGAACGTCCTCGCTCGCCTTCTTCGTGATCTTCACGGCGAGCTTCTTCTCGGCCGCGGCGAGCCGCGCTCGCTGCTCGAACAGTTCGGTCTCCAGTTTCCGTGTTCGCTGGCTTCGATACGCAGCGATCGCGGCCGAGATTTCGTCATCGACACCAGCGAATGCTGCGTCGACCGCTTTCGGGATCTTGATGTCGGCGCCGGATGCGCGCGCGAAAAAGATACGCCGGAACGTCTCGATGTCCATGTCGGCGCCGTAACGTCGGACGTACTCTCGATAGTTCGCCTGGATCTTGGCCGAGTAGCACATCGTCGTCTCCCATAACCATTGCTCTTCCGACAGAGTATCGCGCTCAGGCACGGGCTGAACAGAATTGTGCGGATTCCACGAGGGTTGAGGGCGGCCCCGTTCTTGTAGACACGGGGGCGTGGAGTGGCAGGGGAAAATTTTGGCGGGGGCGATCCGCTTGACCGTTAGTTGCGTATTCAGATTGCCCCCCTCTCTGAAAGCTAAGCTGCCGGGGATAGTCGACGGTGCTTGCGGGCAGCCGGGCGCGCACGCGCGCGCGCTGATTTCGGGGTGCGGCTCTGACGCGCCCCGAAATCTTTTGTCGCGCCGTTAGCGCTACGGCGGCCGGCGGCCGCCGTAGCGCTAACGGCCTGCCGGTGGAAAGCGCATGCAGCCCGTGGGGGTTTCCTGCCAAGCGGGCGGAGCCCGCGTGACACCGCGGCATTGCCGCGGCTGGATTTGGAGGGGTAGGTAAGATCTGTGTCCTGAATAAGAGCCGACACTTAAATACGATCAGACCCGACATTTAAATGCTTTTATCCACAGCGCTGCACGCGGCGATCGCAAAATCGTGCAATCGCCGGCGCTTTTTCCGCCTGCAGGGCCCCGCGCGCGAGCGCGAAATGCCGGCAAATCGGCCATCCGGACGTGCGGGTGCCTCGCTTGCGCGATAGGGGGAAGGTGGTCAGGTTAGAGAACCGGCCGCAGCGCGCCGGCTAAACGGAATCGCCGGGTGGGGCGAGCTGCCGCCGAGCGGCGGCATAGAGGGTGTCCCGATCCCAGTCCGGGTGCGCGTGCAGCAGTTCGCCGACACGCAGCTTGATCGCACGGTCAAGGTCGACCGCTTCGCGCTGTGCGGCACCCGCTGCTGCAGCCTGGCGCCGGGCGCGTGCCTCGATGCCGGCGAGTTGCTCGACGAGCTGCGCGCCCAGCGCCGAACCCTGCTGCGTTCGCTTGCGCTGCTGGTTCGCGCGGCGCTGTGCACGCAGGTGCGCGCGCGTGCGTTCGTGCCGCAGCCATTTCCCGAGCCCGAACGACTCGAAGAGCGTCGACGTCAGATACTTGATCGACGCGACGCCCTTGTACCGCACCCCTTGCTCGGTTTCCTCGAGTTCGCACTGGCGCCGCACCTTCACCAGCCGAGCCTTCTGCAGGTCGCGCAGCGCGCGCTCGGCACGGCGCTCCGACAGGCCAGCCTGGGCCGCCAGGTACGGCAGCGTGAAATCGATCCAGCCAGCCGCGCCCGGCACACCGATGCGCATCGTGCGCAAGTCGCAATACTTGATCATCGCGCGCGCGAGCTGCACGCACGCGAGACGTCGCTCGCTGCGCTGCTGCCGACGGCTGCCGTTCGCCGCGTTCAGCTGCGCGAGCCACTGCGCGGGCTTGTCAAGGTAGCGCGACAGGCGAGTCTTGAGCTCGCGCAGAATCCGCGGTGCGTTCGCCGGCGCCGGCGACGGGATGTCGTCGGGCCACACGCGCTCGGGCAGCACCGTCTTGGCGACGCGCATGCGGTGCGCGCCGATCGGCGCGGCCGCAGCCGTCAGCTGATCAGGCGCGCCCACGCCGACAGGATTGGACTGGTCGGGCAGAAGCGGATCGAGGAAAGGGAAGTTCACGCGCGAACCTATCGGCAGCCGCGCTCCCTGCCGATCGACGTCGATCGATCGGATGTTCGTGAATGTGTTGTCCGGTGTCGGCAACGACAGTCGTCGACGGCCCCTGCTGGCGCAGTGCGCTGCGCGTCTCGGGAGTATTTCCCGCCCTCGGTCTTTCGATTCATCTGGCGCTCAATTTATGATGGTTGTGGTCACACAGATGTCGCTTGACAGCGAAAAGAGCTTCGATAGAATCGGCTTCGTTGTGGTGTTGCCGATTGCTCTTTCTCCGTCGCGCTTCATCTTGAAGAGCCCCCGTCCGTCAACGGGGGTTTTTCATTTGTGCGGACGATTTCCGTTAAGCGACGTCGTGCCGATTAGGCGAGCTGCGTCGACTGTTCGGCCAGTAGTGCACGGTAAGGCGCGGACCTCGCGTCACGCGAAATCCAGCCGGCACTACCTGGCCCGAGAGGTGCAGCGTGAACTCACCGCGGGGGGCGATGCGCGCAGCGAGACGAATCTCCTCGTGCCACGCTTCGTCGTAGTGGTCAGGGATCCGCGTCCGCCCCCCGAAGGCGTGCCACATCACCAGCACCATGCCGCTGAAGCCGATCGCGGTCCAAGCAAGGCCGTCGACCACAGCACGCAGTTCTGTTTCGCTGGCGTTCAGGATTTGACGCGCGAGATGCGCGAACCCGGCCGGATTGGTTGCCCATGACAGGCCCGCGAAGGCGAAGATCGCGAGCGGTATGCACAGTGCGGTGTACGCGAGCTGGCACAGCACGGCGCCGGCATAGCCGAGGATCGACGCGACACGCAGATCCCATTGCCGCTCCTGCGCGAGTTCGTGCTCGATGCGACGGACGACGTGCTCGGGCACTTCAGCCGCCGGCACATCATTGAGACGTAACTCCCAAACAGTGGCCTCGGTTATCGTCACGGAGGGTCGGTCGACCGCCTGCTGCCGGCGCCATCGATTTGTCGCTTTGACGAACAGTGATGCCAGCGGAATTGCCAGCAGCGTTGCTGCCACGATCGGCCAGGCGCGGTGGCCAAAGCAGGCGGTAACGAGGAACGCCGCAACGGCAACGCAAGCGGCGAGCAGAGCAGAGCGATAGTTGGGTCGTTTCATCTGAGTCTCCAGGTAAATGAAAGGGTCGACGGGGCGTTACCAGACGTACGCGGCACCAGCACCCGCAGCGACCGTGCCGCGTGTGTTGGTCGAACCGGATGCCTTCAGGATCCAGCGGCCGGCGTAGGTGGACATGCCGACCGCCACTGCGGATTGACCCGCATACGTGCCCCCGCCGATCGACACGACGCTGTGACCAGGCGCGGGCGCCTGCGGCAGCGATGCGATCGCAACGGCACTGGCCGAGCCACCGTTCGCATCGGCCCGGTCGTGCTCGATCTGCGAGCGCAGCCCTCCGACCGCGTCGCTGAGCTGCCGGACATTGACGGCGTCGGTCGGTGCGCCACCGGCAGAGACGTTCGTCAGCGTGCGCGTGAGCCCCGTCGCACTGTTGCCAATTGATACGGTGTTGTCGGCCGACGCGTCGGAACCCTGACCGAGGGCGATTGAGTTGCTTCCCTTGGCCGATGTATTCGCACCGAGCGCGAGAGCGCCACTGCCGATTGCCTGTGCGCCGGTACCGATTGCGACACTGTGGGCACCGGCGGCAAGTGCATTGCCTCCAGCTGCAACTGTCTCTGTGCCGCTCGCGCTCGCAGGTGCACCGGTCGACGATGCCGCGAAGTACTTCAACGCATCGGCACTGACGATCGGCTGCAGTTGCGCTGCGTTCCTGGCCATGGAGCGCTGGACGTCGGTCAGGCTGTTCGTGAGAGCGTCAATCGCACCCGTGTTAGCGGCGACAGCCTGGTTCGTCATGTAGAGCTGGGAGCCGTTGACGGCGTCGGTGCTATTGCCGGACAAAACGCCAGCCGCCACATTGCGCAACGTCACCGGCACCGATGCGCCGAGTCCGCCGAGGGTCACGATCGATCGCGCCGCGCTGTCGTAGACGACAGCATTCGCGGTCGCGCTACTGATGGTGGCATTGAGCTGGCTGACGTTGACTGCATCGGTCGCGTCAGTCCCGGCGGCAACCCCCTTCAGTTGCCGCGCACCGCTGGTGCCGGAGACGTCGATAGCGGTGCCGCCTGTTTTCGCGCCGATTGTGATCATCCCAGTGCCGGGTGCACCGCCTGCCTGCTGCACGAGACCGATCGTACCGGCCGCGATTCCTGTCGACAGGGCGTTGACGGTCGACGTTGTGCCGGACAACGCTTGATTCGTCGCATACAGTTGTGCGCCGTTGACGGCGTCCGTACTCGAGGCCGATAGCGCTCCGGCGGCCACGTTCGTCAAAGCAACCGGCGCTGCAGCACCTGCGCCGCCGAGCGTGACCGACGTGCGGCCCGCGTTGTCGTACTGCACCGCGTTGGTTGCGACGCCAGCAACTGCATTGAGCTGGCTGACGTTGACGGCATCGGTTGCGGCCGTGCCGGCGGCGACGCCAGACAGCTTGCGCGTCCCGTCCGTGCCGGAGAAGTCGACCGACGTGCCGCCAGTTTGCCCGCCGACCGTGATCTGCCCGGTGCCGGGTGCACCGCCGGCCTGTTGCACCAGACCGACCGTGCCTGCCGCAATGCCGTTCGACAGGTTCGTGACGACCGTCGACGTGTTGGCGACCGCCTGATTCGTTGCGAACAGCTGGCCACCGTTGACGGCATCGACGCTCGATGCCGACAGCGTGCCGGCCGCCACGTTCGTGAGCGCCACCGACGCTGCAGCTGACGCACCGCCGAGCGTGACCGACGTATGGCCGGCGTTGTCGTACTGCACCGCGTTCGCCGCGACGCCGGCAACTGCGCCGAGCTGGCCGACATTGACGGCATCCGTTGCGGCGGTGCCGGCCGCGACGCCCGAGAGCGTGCGTGCGCCGCTCGTCCCGGCGAAGTCGACAGACGTGCCGCCGGTCTGCGCGCCGACCGTGATCGCGCCTCTGCCCGGGGCGCCGCCGACTTGCTGCACCACACCGACCGTGCCGGCGTCGATGCTTGCCGACAGATTCATCAGAGATCTCGACGTGCTCGCGACGGCCTGATTGGTCGTGTTCAGCTGTGCCCCGTTGACCGCGTCCGTGCTCGCGGCCGACAGCGTGCCGGCCGCCACGTTTGTGAGCGCGACCGGCGCTGCCGCCGCGGTACCGCCGAGCGTGACCGACGTATGGCCCGCGTTGTCGTACTGGACCGAGTTCGACGCGGTACCGGCCACCGTGCTCAGCTGACCAACGTTGACCGCATCGGTCGCAGCGGTGCCAGCCGCGACGCCGGCCAGCGTGCGCGGACCGGTCGTCCCGGCGAAGTCGACGGACAGGCCGCCGGTTTGCGCGCCAACCGTGATCGGGCCACTTCCCGGCGCACCGCCGGCCTGCCGCACCAGGCCGACCGTGCCCGCATCGATGCTGGCCGACAGATTCGTCACCGACGTCGACGTGCTCGCGACGGCCTGGTTCGTCGCGAACAGTTGAGCGCCGTTGACCGCGTCTGCGCTCGCGGCCGACAGCGTGCCGGCCGCCACGTTCCTCAGCGCGACGGGCGCTCCTGCCGCGGTGCCGCCGAGTGTGACGACCGTATGGTCCGCGTTGTCGTACTGGACCGAGTTCGACGCGGTGCCGGCGACGGCATCGAGCTGCCCGACGTTCACGACGTCGGTCGCTGCGATGCCGGCCGCGACGCCGGACAGCGTACGTGCGCCGTTCGTGCCGGCGAAATCGACCGTTGTGCCGCCGGTCTGCACACCGACCGTAATCGTGCCGCGGCCAGGCGCACCGCCGGCCTGTTGCACCAGACCGACCGTGCCCGCATTGATGCTTGCCGACAAATTCGTCACCGACGTCGACGTGTTCGCAACGGCCTGGTTGGTCGTGTTCAGTTGCGCACCGTTGACGGCGTCCGTGCTCGAAGCGGACAGCGTGCCGGCCGCCACGTTCGTCAGCGCGACCGGCGCTGCAGCTGCCGTGCCGCCGAGCGTCACCGACGTGTGGCCAGCGTTGTCGTACTGCACCGAATTCGACGCGGTACTGGCGACGACGTTGAGCTGCCCGACGTTTACGGCATCGGTGGTTGCCGTGCCGCCCGCGACGCCGGACAGCGTACGCGCACCGTTCGTGCCGGCGAAATCGACAGCCGTGCCGCTGGTCTGCGCACCGACCGTGATCGTGCCGGTGCCCGGCGCACCGCCGGCCTGTTGCACCAGGCCGACCGTGCCGGCGTTGATGCCGCTCATGAGGTTCGTGACCGACGTCGACGTGTTCGCGACGGCCTGATTCGTCGTGTTCAGCTGTGAGCCGTTGACGGCGTCGGTGCTCGAGGCGGACAGCGTTCCGGCCGCCACGTTCGTCAGCGCGACGGGCGATGCAGCCGTCGTGCCGCCGAGCGTGACCGACGTGTGGCCGGTACTGTCGTACTGGACCGCATTGGCCGTCGCGCCGGCGACTGCACTGAGCTGGCCGACATTGACGGCATCCGTCGTTGCCGTACCCGCTGCGACGCCCGAGAGCGTGCGTGCGCCGTTCGTCCCGGTGAAGTCGACGGACATGCCGCCAGTCTGTGCGCCGACCGCGATCGGGCCGCTGCCCGGTGCGCCGCCGGTTTGCTGAACGAGGCCGACCGTTCCGGCGTTGATGCCGTTCGTGAGGTTCGTGACCGACGTCGAGGTGTTCGCGACGGCCTGATTGGCCGCGAACAGCTGCGCGCCGTTGACAGCATCAACGCTCGTTGCCGACAGCGTGCCGGCCGCCACGTTCGTCAGCGCGACCGGCGCTGCAGCCGCGGCTCCGCCGAGCGTCACCGACGTGTGGCCGGTAGTGTCGTACTGCACCGAGTTCGACGCGACGCTGGCGACCGTGTTCAGCTGGCCGACGTTGACCGCATCGGTCGTCGCCGTGCCGGCGGCAACACCGGAGATGGTACGCGCCCCGTCAGTGCCGGTGAGATCGACGGACGTACCGCCGGTCTGTGCCCCCACCGTAATCGTGCCGCTGCCTGGTGCGCCGGCCTGCTGCTGCACCAGACCGATCGTGCCGTTTACAACGCGCCCTGACAGGTTGTCGAGCATCTGCTTGTGGGTCGTGACGGCCAGATTGGTTGTGAACAATTGCGAGCCGTTGACCGCGTCCGTGCTCCCGCCCGTCAACGTGCCAGGAGCCACGTTCGTGACCGTCGCGGGGCCGACGCTGGCACCCGGCGTCAACATGTTTCCCATCGTCACGACGTTACCGTTGATCGTGCCGGGCAGCTGGCCGACGTTTGCCGCGTCCGTCGTCGTCGTCCCCGCCGTCACGTTCGTCACGGCGCGCGTCAGACCGCTCGCGCCAACGCTGACGACCCGATCGCGACCCGCGTCATTGCTCTGATAACCGATGGCGACAGATGTGTCTCCCGTGGCCGTCGCTTGCACGCCGACGGCAGTGTCGCGCCATCCTGCGTACGAGTTCGCGCCGGCCGCGACAGAGTTGCCCGATGCGTGTGCATCCACCCCCAATGCCGCGCCAACCCCGCTGGTATACGAGTTTTGCCCGATCGCGATGCCGCCCGGTGTGCCGAACGATGAAGGATCGGCGAGGGCGCCCGTGCCGATTGCAATCTGACCGTCGATGCCGGTCGACGCACTATTGCCGATCGCGATTGCCGCTCCGGCGTTGTGGCTGGAGGCGCCGATGGAGATCCCCCCGACCGCTCCGACACTGCGCTCGTGCCGATGGCGATCGCATTTGAAATGTCGCCCGCGGTATTCCCGCCAACGGCCGCATTCACACCGATCGCGAGGTTTCCGGATGACGTGGTTGCACCGCCCGGCGCGACCTTCGCTCCGTATCCGAGCGCCATTGAACCGGTATCGGTAGTGGGATAAACACGCGCGTTTGTGCCGATCGCGGTGCTGTCGCTGCCGGCGGCCGTGGCCGCAGAGCCTACGGCGATGCCGTCCGTTCCGCTCGCATGGGCAGCGCTTCCGGTGGAGTTGACACTGACGTACTGCGCCGACGCCTCACCGGAAAGCGCGAGTACAGCAGTCGTTACCGTGACAGCGATCAACTTCCGCCGCACGCGCAACGAATCGCGCATTGCAGGGTATGAAAGGTGATTCATCTACAATTACCTCAGAATAACAACGGTGGTTTGTGAATTCCCGCCGCAATCCGTCTCCCGGCCAAGGTCATCGGATTGCGGCGCTTTTTTTGTGTGCTCCTGGATCAATATCAGCAGGTCTCCTTCGGTTCGAGATACAGCCAGGTCATCAAAGTCGCGCGGCTCTCCGAGCAGAGCAACCAGCGATCGGTATCGGTCCAGCCATTGCGTAAAAACGGGATCGACGACGGATCTCGCGCCCCGGTGGTAAAGGAATGGACGTGGAAATCGACTTGCGCGCGCTCGCGCAGCTCGGCGTAGCGCTGCGCGCCGTCATGCGGGCGCATGAAGTCGTGAATTTCGACGATCACGTGTGAATGACGCAGGTCGTGGAGGCACTGGGTGTTGAGGACTTCGAACTCGTTGCTTTCGATGTCGACCAGGACCGCGGCACGACGAAAGTCGACGCCCGCTGCTGTGAGGTCACGGGCGAACGTCGAAGTCGCGGCACCGTAAAGATGAACCCGCCCGGCCACGCCGTTGTCGGCCGCGATCGCGGCGATGTTCGCGCGGCTCTGATCCTCGATCTCGAAGCAGTGCGATTCGCGGAAGTGCCCGCGTTCGACCATGCCGACCGCATAGAAGCCATCGGCGCCGCCCAAATCGACCAGAACATCACACCGTCCGGAAAGTCGGTCGAGCAGGGCGCACACTTCCTGTTCGTAGAAGCCCAGCACCTTGGACGCGTTGTCCTCTTCCCGCCAGGTCGCGTGCCGGCCGATGTTGAAGCCCGCGAGCGGGCCGTGCTGGACCACCCCTCCCGTCAGGTGCATTACCCGACGCGTCAACAGAAAGCGGTACAGATCCGCGCCGTGTGAGAGTTGTGCATGCAGCATCTGCATGGCCTCGTCCGGTGTCAGGTAGTCTTTAACGTGCTGGCTCATAAATATCTCTGGTCTCGGATGGTTGGATTCCGCTGTCGTTATTGAGGGGAGAGGACTTCTTCGTTGCCGGAAAGGGTCTTGCGGGCGGTCGCCACAACGTCGTCGCGCACCGCTGCAGTCGGATGACTTGCACTGACGGACGGAGCAACGATCACCGCAGCGGGCTGACTCACGCGCGACAATCCCGTCATGACGGGCACGCCCATCAACGGAGTCGGGCGAGCGTCCGGTTCCGCAGCCATGGAGGCAGCGGCGAACACCGGACGCGTTACAGCGACGACGAGCAATGCAAGCGCGAGTATGCGAATCATTGAATTCTCCAATCTGTTTCGTTTAATCAGGTTTGCGGTGGGTCATGGCTTCCCTTGCCATCACAGGCGCCCCATGTTCACTTCACGCACGCCACGCGCGCTACGCAGCTCGAGCGCCTGGCGCGTCAGCACTTCACGCATGAACTCGACGTTCCGCACGCCCGGCAGCACCCATACCGGGCGGTAGGCGTCGCTCGTCTCCAGAATCAGCGTGCCGAACCCAAGCGGGCGTTGCCACCAGGCCGTCACGGCGTCGACGTTCACGAGGCGATAAAGCTCGACGCTCGCGGTCCGGCGGGTCGCGATGCCGGTTTTGACCGTCACCCGTGCGGGGTCGATCACGATATGCGTCGCGGCCGCGTCGACCGCCGCGTTCACGGCGATCGCAATCGGGATAAGCATCAGCCCGAACCCGAACGGCCAGAGCGGCGTGTACGCCGACAAGAGCACGGAAATGACGCCGATCAGGCCGACGGTCGCAGCCGCGGTCGCGAACTGCGGTAGGTTGACCAGCCAGCATGGCGACGCGTCGTACCAGGCTGGCAGATCTTGCATCGGCGGCAGCGCACCGCCGGACGGTCCGAGGCGGTTAGTCGCCAACCGGCCACGATCGCGAGAGATCGGCGTGTTCATGATGGATCGCGCTCACGCACAACTGGCGCCGGCGCCCCGCTGATCGGTATCCGCCAGGTGGCGTTCTGCAGAGTGGCGCGCGCGACACCGGCCGGAACCCGCTTCGCTTCGGCGACATCCCAGCCGCGCGTGCCGACCACGAATCGTTCGTTGTTGAGCTTCATGCGTCGTGCTTTCCCTGTTGGCCAGCGTGGGGCGGTTCGCCATCGAACGGCAGGTGCGCATCGTGTTGAGATGCGCGCGCGGCCTGCGCCGCGACGAGCTTGCGCCAGTTCGTCGCGGGGTCCGGCAAGGCCGGCATCGTGCCTTCCAGCGGCTTCCAGATCCACGCATCAAGTTCGCTGTCGACCAGCAGTGCGTCGAGCGCCGTCTGGTAGGCTTCGTCGGCGCTCGGCGGTACAACGTAGAGCGCCGTGGCCTGTTCAACGTCGGTGAGCACAGCGCTCGCGAGCGGCCGGCTAGAAGGCAGGTTGTAGCGCAGGCATTTCACGTAGCGCCGGCGCACCAGAGCCTGCAGCAGCGCATGCTCGCTGCTGTCGTCGAACGGGATCCACTGCTCAGTGGTCAGCATCAGCGAGCATTCCTGGACGGTCGCGATGCCGGTGCGCGAAAGGCTGGCCGTCGCGATCACCATCAGGTGCGTGCCCTCGAGCGCGTTCCAGAGCTCGAGCTCGACCTCGAAGCGGTCCTTCAGCCGCTTGTGGGTCGCCTCCTCGAGCATCAGGCCGTAGTCCGGCAGGTGTTTCAGCACCAGCTTGAAGCCGAAGCGCGCCGTTGCGATTTCCTTCAGTTCGCCGATCACCAGAATGAAGTGCGGCTCGCCCGATTCCGACACCGAGATATGCGTAAGGTGTTCCGTTCGGCGCTGCTGGATTTGGTCTTTCTGGTCGAGCACGAACGATTCCGGGATGTACAGCATGTCGGTGAGGTTCATGCGCTTCGCTTGCTTGTCGGCGGCCGCCTGCAGCAGGTACTTGCGCACCACGTACCAGCTGCGCTTGCCCGCCATCGCAGGCGACCAGCGGTTCAGCCCGGCCTGTTCCCACAGGTAGTGCAACGTGCCGCGCAGCGTCAGCTTCTTGCTGTCGGCCTTGATGCTGTCGGGTTCCTTCCCGGATGGCTCGGGCATCTTCCTGGCCGCACCCTTGGACAGCGCGAAACCGAATTTCAGCGTTACCTGGCCGGATTCGAGATCCTCGACGATCGCGCTACCTTCGACGTCGCCGAGCCCAGATAACTCGGGCGGGTAGTCGTACGAGTCGCAGCCGAGCTTGTGCTGGCCGGCCGTACCCGGCATGCGCTTGATCAGAAAACGCCCGTCGAAGCGCGCGATGTACATCGGGACACCGGGTTCCGGATCCCGGCAACGGCACAGCGGCCGAACCTTCTGTTCGTACGCTTGCGCAAGGTGCGAATACAGATCACGAGTGTCCGCGTCGTAGACCTCGCCGAACAATTCGTAGCGGGCACTCATCATCGGCTCCTTTCCATGCCGGCGTCGCGGTCGCGTGTCAGGTCGGTCATTTCCTGCGCCTGCTGCTGCGTCATGACGCGGGTGGCGCCGTGCTGCTCATGGGCAAGGCCGAGTTTTTCGCCGGGTTCGATATCGCGCTCGAGCTGCGCGCGGGTGTAGACGAACGCGATGTTGTCGCTACCGGCGACGTGGACCAGGGTGTGTTGCGACGAGCGCGCCAAGACTTCGCCCTGCACGATGCGATCCGGCTCGGGTTCGCGAACGACCAGATTGCGCTCGCGCGCGGCTGAGTTGATCACCCGCCGCGAGTCCTCCGGACCGACGTCGCCCTTGGGGATCTCTCCGCGATGGAGCTGTTCCGACAGGCTCGCGACTGCAGCCGAATACTGGCGATCGCGCTCACCTTCGGGCGTCTCGGGCGAGAAACTCTTGCGCAGGTCAGCCAATTGCTTGTACGCACCGTCGAGCTCGGGGTGGCGCGCGAGCGTGGCGACGCTCGGCCCGTCGTCGAACGCCTTGGCCCGGGCATAGGTAGGAGACTGCTCGAACTGCGCCAGTTCCTTGCGGGCGGCGTCGATCTTCTCGATCCAGTCGGCACGGTCCTGCGGGCCCCTGCCAGGCGAGACCGAATTGCGCACGGCCGTTTGCGCTTCGATCGTCGTGAGCGCATCGACGTAATCGGCTCGCTCGTCGCGGGTACGGCCGCGATCGCGCACGGCCACCAATGTTTGCGCGGCTTGCGGCGGTGCCTTCCACTGTCCGCCCTCGAGCACGTTCTGGTAGACCTCGCGGCGCGCGGTGTCGTAAATCGTGATCCGGTCGACCAGCTTGTTCGCCTCGAGGCGCTCGAGCGATTGCGGGACACCGGCATAGGCTGCATCGTGCTGACGCTGATTGACCACGCGCCCCGCCTGGGCTTCGTTATCGAGCGATTCATATCGCAGCCGAGCGTGCGCGAACGATACGTCGCCCGGCACCGCCATGACACGAGCGTCCACGATGTAACCCGCGTCCTTCAGTTGTTTGGCGACCCGCGCGACGTCGTTGGGATCGCGCATCGTGCCGTCGACGACGAGATTGCGCCGTTCAAAGATCGCGCGGTCGCGCAGCTGATTTGCCCACTGAGCCGCCGTCGGGTGCGTAAGGTCGGCAGCATGTTCGGGATCCGATGCCATCAGGCGCCGGTAGTCCGGGTTGTATTCGCGCATGCGATCCGCGTCGATCACGACGGCGCCGCCGCGTAATGCCAGTTCCTGCAGGGCGATGCCAGTGAGGCCGGTCTTGCCGGAGCCTGGCTGGCCACCGGTCATGATCGCGATGGGAGTTTCCTGGTGCGCCGTTCGAGAAATATCCGCCACCTCGACGGCACGGTAAAGACGATGGAGTTCGTTGTCGGTCAGTTCGCGGGGCATGGCCGGCTCCTCACAGGATCTGCTCGCCGCGGACGAGCGGGCCGTACTGCGCAATGACGGAGTTGATTTTTTCAACGTCGAACGGATCGATTGCGGTGCGCAATACTTCCAGCTCGCGTTGCTTTGCCTGCAGATGTGTGACGGTTTCCATATCGGGCGGCGTCTGCCGCAACGCATCACCGATCTGATCAGCGCACTTGCTGATCACCGCGCCAACGACGCCAAGCGCCACCTCGTAGCGGACGATTCCGTGATTGAAGAGGGCGTTTTTCTGCATCTCTGATCTCCTGAATTAGCGAAGCTCGCAGCCGCGGCAAATCAATGCCGGTGCGGTCGATTGGTAGGGCGTCAGCGGCGTTCCAGCGAACTGCCGCTGCGGATCGCTGATAGGCGTGTTGACGCACCCGGCGAGTAGCAGCGACGCGCATGCGGCAACGCAACACGAGAAACGGACGGTGATAAGGCTGGACAAAACTCGGCGCATCGCGGTCTCTTTACATATGCAGGCTGTAGCCGGCCATGTCGCCCGGCTTGATCTCGTAGGGGGTGCCCCGGTCGCGCGGGCTACCCGACCGACCGGAACGGGGGGAACTGGCTGCAACTCCCGAAGCAACCCTCGGCGGGGTTGACGCATTGCCAGGTGCCGGGGTGGCTGCAGCAGCGCCCGCATCTCGCGGGGCAACAAGCTCCGCTAGCCGCTGGCGGGCGATCGGAATGTCCTGGCAGGCGGCTAGGGAGGCGGCCAGTACGACCGTCAACGCCGTGACCACACCGGACAGCACGGGACCACGAGGCGTCCGAAACGCGGTAAACTCAAGATGAATCATGGTGTTAGCTCCCTGTGGCACCCCAAACATACCGGCACGTATCGCACGCATCCAGCGCAAGAACGCGACACGACGGTTGGAAAAGGATTCGAGATGAAAGCCTTCCTTCGTGTTGTGTGGCATCCGCTGCGGTATCTGCTTCGATTTGCTTGGTTTCGGCGATTTGCGCCCGTGTGGCTCGTCGCGACACTCCTGCTGTGGGCAGGCACGGTGGAACTGCTGAACCGCGTCGGCTGGATTGGTGCGGTTACCGTGCTGAACGACCTGATCGTGGTGCGAGTCGTGATCGCGCTGGTTGAGGCGCTTGTCGGCACAACATTCCGCAGATCCGCGACTTCTGCAGTCGCCACCAGCTTCGACGACGTGTCCTTCGCGCCCAAGTCACCGAGCGTTCCGATGTATGTGACCGCACACGGCGTAACCCCTACGCCGGTCGGTGATGAATGGACAACCGCAACGAAGCTCATTTCTTGATCTCCGGCGGGACATCCTTCGTGTCGTAGTCGTCGTATTCCTTCATCCCGAGCGCCCGGCGCGGGGCATTCCATGACCGGCGGACGGTATCGGCAAGATCCCGATCCTCGTTCGCCGCATTCACCTCGGTCTGGGTCACGCGCCCCTCGCCAAGCGCCCGGTCCGGGCTCGCGTGCTTGTGCACGTCCGCGTCAAAATCCTTCGCGCGTTGGCCGATGCCGCGACCTTGATCAAGCGCGTGCTGTGCTGCCGAGATTTCGGTCGGCGACGTCATGTTCGGCTTGACCGGATCGGTCGAGGAGAAGCCCGTTGCCTTGACCCGGCCTCCGAAATCGCCGGCGCCAGCGGAGGTGTGGCCGGCACCAGCTCGACCACGCGACGACGATCCAAAGTCGTGGGCCAACTTGGGGGCGACGGCATCGTCATTGGCTCCGGCTCCTTGTGGGCCGCGCATGTTCTGCGCCATCGCTTTCCAGTCCAGATACTCGGCGGCCATGCCGATTACCTTGTCCTCGGACATCTGCCACATGCGCGTCGCCGAAACGTGGTTGCGCTGGCCGACCTTCATCATGAAGTCGGGATCTTCCGCCAGATTTCGCTCGATCGCGAAGCGCATCGAATTGCCGTCTGACGAAGTGGAACGCGAGCCAGCCTCGCTGTGCACGCCATGCTCGCGCTGGAACGCGCTTTCCGAAAAGCTAGACCGAGTTGCCGACGAATCATGGCGATCCGATTGCGACGATTGGGTACCAGTTGCGTTACGTGTGCTGGACGAACCCGTTTGGCTAACTTCGCTGCCCGACGATACCGAATCACCAGTGCGATGGTCCGATTGCGACGACCAGTCGCGATCGTGGCCGGCCGTGTAGTTTCGAATACCGGTTACTTGCGCCCCAAGGCTCAGCGAAGCGCCACCGCCGCGCCGGACAGAAGGTGCGCCTTCCGCCGCCGCTTGGTTGCCGCGCATGTTCTGCATCGCGGAATCGATTTGCTCTGCCGACGCGCCCCCTTGCTTCATAGCGTTGGCAACCCGACGCGCGTCGCGGTCACTAGCGCCGGCGCCCGGTGCGCGCGGAGTGGCGCCGCCCTGGGAAGCATCGATTCCAAGGTGACCACTCCCGCCGGCGTGAAGTTGAATACTGTCGGTGGCACCGATGCCCGTACCAAACCGTGTCCCGATCTGATTGGTTTGTCCGACGCTCTCGTCGTGCATTGCGCGGCCGCTGGTACCGCCGGACATCGTCGTCGCAGTTTCCGACCCGATGCTCTGAGTCGCACCGCGCTCGGACGCGTGCCCGAAACTCTCGCTGCTGCCGACCGAACTTCCCGAACGCGTCGAACTGCTCCAGCCCGACGTCGATGTTGTACCGCTAAACCGGTCGAAACTGTGACCAGAGTTCTGGGCATCTTCGAGCTGCATCGACGTCAGAAGGTGGTTCGCGAACTTCTGATACGCAGCGCGGCCGTTGCTGGATACCGACATCGTGGAACCGTCCGAAAGCTGGACCGTCTTCATGCCGGAATTCATCAGCATGTTGCCGTCGAACTTCTGCATCGTCGTAGTGTTGACCGATGCGGTGTCAAGGCCGGCCTGTCCCATGCTGTAGTTGCCGGACGCAATTGCGGCGCCGGCCCGCGAACCGGCGGTGGCGAAGCCACTCAAAGCTCGATCGGCCAGGCCGAAGATCGCGCCGTCGCCCATCTTGACGATTGCGCCCGCGATGAACGGCACGAGCACCACCATGTATCCGATCATCGCCTGCTCGTCGACCAGAGTCGAATCGAACGCCGAGGAGAGCTGGAACGGCACGCCGGCCGACAGGTGCAGCGCCGTCAGCTTGTAGTGCAGCCACATTAGTGACAGGTGGTTGATGATTGCGAACAGCAGCGGCCACAACCCGATCCACACGAGGATCATGAAATAGCCGCCGAGGACGTACTTCGCCTTCTCCTGCGGTACCACGATCATCAGCAAGACCATGACAGGGAACAGGGCGTAGGTGATCGCTTCGATCCAGTTGCGCATGTGCGGGATCGTTTCTTGGCCGAGCAGGCTTAGGGCGCTATTCGACCCGTTCGCCTGGCGCGCCGCTTCTGCCTCCGCGATAAGAGCGTTTGTGTCGGCGATCGCCGCCGGGTCGTCGTGCGCGCGCGCGATGCCGGGACCCGCGTCCCGCCAGATGTTGTTGAACATCGCCTGCTTCATGGCATCCGAGGCTGACTGCGATGCGTCGAGGAGCCACGAGTAGGACGTCGAGACGGTCGAGAGGAACATCTGCTGAGCGATCCCGTCCGAGCTCACCTGCGGAAACGCCTTGCGGCCATAAAATGCTTGTGCGTCCGCGACGGCAGCGTCCACTCGTGGCTTGAGAAGCAGCGCCACGTTCTGGCACGTATCCGTGACGGGTTGAGCCGTCAGCACGTTGTATGTAACGAAGCGGGCAGGGCTGGTATTGCTGAAGATCGTGTTCCACGTGTCCGTCGCACCGACGATCTGGCTGGGCGCGATCGCCCCGTCCAGGATGTCGTACTTCGTACACTCCTTGAAGAACTGCATCAGGTCGGCGCGGAGCGCAGGATCGCGTACCACTGCGGAATTCACCTGCCGCAGAATTCGGTGACCAAAGCCTACGTCACCCTTCGCGAGACCGAGATCATCCGGAACATTGAACGCGGTTTCGTACGCGCGCGTCAGGAACCCGAACGAAAGCGAGCTTGCCTGCGCGATTGCGGCAAGCGCCACCGGCACATGATCGACCTGCCGAGGGGGCTGGAGGTCCGTGCGATCGGAAAGCATCACTCGCGCGATCGGCATATTGAGAATCGTGACAAACGCGAACGCCTGAATGAACCACATCGCCATGTCGCCGTGGCGCCCCATGTACGCGAACATCGCGATGAGCAACGCAACGAGGAAGACGAACTTGATCAAGCCGGGCCACCCGCCGCTCGTCATCACCGATGCGACGGCGTTGAGCACGTAGTAGAGCGTTTCGACGTTCCAGTAGGTCTGGATCTCGATGTTCATAGCCGCCCCTTAGTTCAAGCTTTTGCCGAAAGCCAGGGACGAACGCAACGTCTCCGACAGGTTCGAGTCCACCGCGCGCTGCATCGCCGCTAATTCCGTGGTGAGCGAATGCGTGCTGACGGTGCGCGTGTACGCCTGCATCAGCGCTTCGTGCGCCGTATTGCGGATACGCTCGAGCTGCGGTTTCAGGTCGCTCAGCGCCTGCGTCTGTGACGAGTCAGCGAGCGCTGCATATTTCCCGATCGCGTCCTGAAGGTCCTTCGTGCATCGGCGAATGTACGTTTCGGCATATTTCGCCGCGATCAGGTCGATGTAGACACCCATCGTGCTGTCGGCAATCTGCGTGTTGTTGTAGCGCGTGCCGGCCGCCAACATCGCGTAGATCGGAAGGTCGGTAGTGTTCAGAAACGCTATCACCTGGCTCACGTCGTCGTGCGGCGATCGCGCAGCAATGTGGTCGACCATATTGTTCATTTTCGTCATCACCATTGATCGGAAGCTGCGGGTCGACAATTGATCGCTGTAGGGATTTAAGCAGCCATCGTCGGTGGTGGTGTCACAACGCCAGATCGGCACGTTGATCGTGTCGCCGTCTACACCATTGCCAATCAACGTCGCTACGTCGATGTCTGTCGGCATCAGGGGCTTGGGCGCCTGCGCGTTACCTTGCGTCGGGAAAATCATGCTGCCGACCAACGACATCAACACCATGCGTTCTTCGTCCGTCATCCCGTCGATCTTCTTCAGCGCCTTCCACACCACGTTGCCCGTCGGCAACACGTCCTTCGCCGCCGGATTGCTCTGCTTCACCTGGTCGATGACGTCGTCAGCCTTGTTCTCGTCATTCATGACGTTCGTCCACGCGTCAGTAACGTTCTCGAAGATGTTCGAGTCGACGCCGAAGTTCTTGGCGGCATCCTGCCGGCCGCGCGTCCACGTGTCAGGGAGTGCCGCGTTGACCAATCCCTTCGCGGTCTCGCACGAATCCATGTTCAGTCGATTGATCTGCTGCGCGGTCGCCTGCAGAGCCTGCATGACGTTGTCGCACGTAGGACACAGGTTTTGAATCGCAAGCTTGAAGCCGTAACCGAGCGCATTGGAGCCAATGTTGCGCAGCATCGCGACGAACTGCTCCTTGTTGATAAACGAGAATCCGCCCATGAACAGGTCGATTCCGCCACACCCGGCATTCCATGACGGAGGTGTCACGGAACTCAATTGATACGTGCGCTTGGGCATACGCATAAACAGCGAACCGCCCGAGTACATGTTGAGCGTTTGGCCTTGCAACGCCGCCGGACTGGTGTAGTTCCCTTGGGCGTTCACCGTGTCGAACAGCTGCTGCATCGACATTGCGGCCGCCGGTTGGGTGTATGCGAGACATGCGATCGACACGCTCGCCAACAGGACCTGCAGGCCGCGCAGATACCGCCGAAACAGGGGGGAAGCGAGAAGCTTAGGCATGTTGGCCTCCGTCATGCGAGACAGTTCGGGATTGCGGGCCAGGCCGGCCAGGCAGGCGCTCGGCCGACCCGGTTGTCGAACGGTCGCTTGGCAACGCGTGATGAATGACGTCGTCGAGGATGCGGCCCGCCAGCTTCTTGCCGACGCTGATAACGCGCTCGTCGCCTGGACGAAATACCCGTTCGTCGCTCCCGTCGTGGAACGCACCGTCGAGAGAAACCCAGCCGTGGGCGCGCGCAGCTTCGAGTTGCTCGTTGGTCGCATTCGTTGCCGGCCGCCATTGGCCCCATTGCTTGAAGAAGAACGGCACGTCGGCCGCTAGGCATTGGTCGCGCAGGTGGCGCGCCCAATCCGGATGAATCGGCCGCGCGCCGCGGCCGCTCTCGCCCCCAGCGATCAGCCAATCCAATTCTTCAAGCGCGTTGGTGCAATCGCGCCAATTCGCACTTGTGAACATGCCATCGAAGCTGACTGGACCAAGCAGAGGCTCCATGCTCAGGAAGCGCACACGTGCCGGCACCGCGAGCAACTTCGGAATTTCGCGATCGGCCTCGCCCTGGTTGACGATCGTTGCGCCGAGCCAGACGGTCGGCCACGCCAGCTCGTCCCACGTGTTGAGCCCGTGGGACAGCTCGTCGACTACCTCGTTAAGCATGTCGCGTGCATTACCGATTCTTTTCGTAAGCAACAACCAATCGAGATTTGGCGTGCGCGCAATCAGCTCGAACAGATCTCGGCGCCACGCTGGATCGACAGCGTTGTCGAACGGATCGCAGAGGCTCGGGAAGATTCGAAAGCGCTGTCCAAGCTCGCGTGCCTTCCGATCCCACCTCAGCGGCATCCTCCACGAGTCCGGCGCAGTGCGACGACGAGGTGCTCCCGCGCCCCAGTTCACCGCGGTGCGACCGCCGAAGCGCGCGTTGCGCGCCTCGGCGTAACAGTGGTCACAACCCGGCCCGACCTTCTGGCAGCCTTCCCACGGCGACCAGGTGTGGTCACACCACTCGATATTGCTGTTCTCGCTCACGAAATGCTCTCCTGGTTCACAACGGGAACTGTCCGAGAAGCCTCTGCCGCCACTCGTTCGAAGTAAAAGACGATCGGTGCCGCGGTCTCTACGACCAAACCGAAGCGACGCGCGTGGCGATAGGTTGGGTAGTTCTTGTTGAGCACGTCGAGCGTGCGGCTCAGCTTCCCGCGCCATGCCTCGAGATCCATCGCATGCTTGTCGATGTTGCAAGGCGCGCAGGAGGGCATGAAGTTCTCGATGACATCGAACTCCGGCCGGGTTGGCGGGCCCGACCTCCAGCGGTAACCACGGTCGGTCTCCACGAGCTTTAGATCGCGTCGTACGGGCTCGAAATGATCCGCATGCCAACGTTCGGACAACGGCATCCCGCAATAGGCGCACCGCCCGTCGTACTTGCCGCGCAATTCATCGCGTTGAGCTTTGGTGAGGCGGCTCATCCCGCCGCCTTCACGGTTGGCTCACCGTGGTGCCAGAGAAACGCGCAGTAGGCGGCGACGTCGAGCTGGTCACCCTTCGCCACGTGACGCATCAGTTGCTCCCGGCACTCGTCCATCCAGTTGGTCGCTACCCACGAGTCCGCGTATCCGTACTTGTGCTCGGCTTTCGCAAGCTTCGATGCCAATGCGATGTGAAATCGTCGGACCAAGTCAGCCGTACGCGGATGCAGGTCGTGCGGCATCGGGTCAGTGGCGCAGCCGGAGGACGGCAGCGATTCGGCCGCCGGGCTGTCGGAGTGACCTGCCGGATCGAGGAAGCTGGCGCCTTCGTCGGGATACTCCTCATCCCACGCATAGAGACCAGCTCCCGAATGACCTGCCGCACCAAACTGCACCGTCACGACCGTGGACTCGTCGACGGCTAGCGCGAGCAGTTGCAAAATCTGCATCCGATTCAGCCGAACTGCCGAGGAGATGCGTGTCGTCGCCACGTCCGGAATTTCCACACTGGGTTGGTCGGAATACATGCGAGCCTCCTTAGAAGGTCTGCCCGGGCTGTGTCCCGGTCAGCACGAACAGTCGGTTGACGATTTCTGATACCGACATCGCCCCGAAGCCGATCGCGGCGTGGTCGCCCGTCTGCTTCGAGCCAATGAAGAGCGCGGGCACACGCTCGACGCCCCATGCGACAGCCTGTGCACGGCCATCGGCCGGATGCGGAAACTCGTCGATGCCGCGGCCGTCGACTGAAACGCCCAAGACATCGATTCCGTATTTGTCTGCGAGCATCTTCACGGCCGGAGCCATCGCGTGGCAGTAAGGGCAGTCAGAGCGGAAGAAGAAGATCAGCCCATGGTCCTTGGCTAGGGCACGCAGCTGCGCTTCCTGATCCTGGTCGCGCTGCGCGTCGAACACCTTGATCGCCGAATTGTTTGCGGGCCGGGTCAACGTGTAGTCGAGCGCAGGGTTCTGCCAGACGACGCGACGCCACGTATCAGCAAAGGTCGAGCCCTTCTGCTGGGTCACCTGCCAAAGCTGCAGGTAGTCGCGGATGTGGTCGTCGGTTGGCTCCATCGTCGCGAGGTCGAGCCGGCGCGCGAGTTCCTTTCGCATCTGCTCTGCCGTTCGGATATCTGGAATTTCAATTCGCTGGGGCTCTGCGTTCGGTGCCGGCGCGGCCGGAGGAGCAGCTGCTGTGGGCGGCGCTTGGTCCACGTCGTCGCAGTACCAGTTGGTGCGCGGCGCGTATGGGCTCACATCGCCAGCACGGCAATTCCAGATCGACGGGTAGTCGAGCGGATTGTCAGCCGCGTGGGCGACGCCGGACAGGGCGATCGCGGACGAAAGAAGAATGGGAAGCGTAGGGCGCATGGTGTTACTCCAGGTCGCCGGGCGGGCTACCGTCCGCGCAGATGTTCATGTGCATGGTCAAAACTGCGTCGTCGCGGCCATTCGGGGTCATGGCACCCGCCTGAGTCCACACGAACTGAACACGTTTGCAGTCGGCCTGAGGCAGATCCCTCTCGACGGTCGCAACTACCATCAGTGCTCCAGTTGCCTGGAACTGGCGCCGAAACTGCTCCGCGATCGGGCCCGTCACGATCCCCTGCGCATGCCCATGGCGAATAGCGTCGGCAGTGAGCGCTCGCGTGTCGTCGTAGACTTGACCGTCACCCTCAGCTCGGGCCGACGAGATCGCAAACAAGGCGCTTAGCGTGAGCGCGCTGAGCCAACGCGCCGAGCGGTGAAAGGGTTGCCGATTCATGCCGAAGCCCCGATCTTGGCGGCCGGCTCGCGAGCGATTCGCCATTCAGGATTGAGTCGGGCCGCCTCTTGGTCGGCGGCCTCCGCGATCGCAGTTGCGACGTCATCAGCGCCGAAGTACTGGGCGGTAACAGCGAGGGACGCGCCTTGTCGAACTACGGCAGAGCACGCCTGCTGTGGGGTCACTTCGCCCAAAGCGATCCGTGCCGCCTGGTCTGAGGCAATGCGTTGGACGTGCCGGACCAACATCGCCAAAGCGAGTTGCGCGTCGGAGTGCGCCTGGTGCGGAAGGGTGGGTTGGCTCACGAGGTTCTCCCTTTATCAGCCGGGCCGATGTTCGGCCGGACGTCGGTTGAGTTGTCGGCGGGACGAGTCGCGCAGTCCCAGGCCGGAACGTGCTCAGCGCAGGCGCTACATACGCCCACGCCCGAGCGGTAGTCGACCCTCAGCCAGTGGCAAGGGATGCGGTTCGCGTCGCAGCAGGCATGGAAGTCGTCGCAACCACAGCCGATACAGATGGCACATTCGAGCAGGCCCGACAGTGCGTGATCGTGATGTTTGGCGGTCATTGCCCGTTCCCGTAATAGCTCTGCACCTTATCGTTCACGGTCTTTTGAACGCTGCCGGTGATACCGCCCTGATCGGGGTTCTTTGGTGCGACAGATGCGATGAATTCGGAAAAGTCGATCCGTGAGAAGTCCAGCTGCGTGATCTGGTCTGCGCTGAATCCCCCGCACTGGTCCATCGGCATTCCGAGTTGCGAACGGCCTTGCCGGTTAATCAGCTTCGCGAGGATCGAGTTGAAGCAGCAATGGTCTTGCTCCCGCTCGAGGCAGACGCCGAGAACCTTCTTCGTGCAACGCGTGCCCGTCTGGACGCAGAGGTTCTGGCCACGTTTCAGCGAGAGCGTCTGCTCGGCTGTATTGCATTTCAGCCACATCTGTACGAGCTGAATCGCGACCGACAGGGCGAAACTCGACGGATCGAATCCGACGAACGTGAACCCGGAAGAGAAGGAGAAGCTGAAGGTGAATCCGTACATACCGAAGGTCGGCGTGAAGCCGCCGCCAGAAAACAGCGAAGTCACGCTGTTGGCCGCGCCAATACCCTTGCTCATCAGCGTGCCGTCGATGTTCTGATACAGAGCGTCGTACATGTAGTGCGACCCGGTAGCCAACGCCTTACCCGTGCCGACCGCGAGCATCGCGTAGTTGACGAATGTCTGCCCACCATCGTTCGACGAGCAGCAATTCGACAGCGTGGCGCCACCGACACCTTTGATGCTGCAGGTCTCGTGGTAGCCCTTGAAGATCTCGACTGCCTTCGAACTAACGCCGTACACACCGGCCTCGCGAGCCGCCTCGAGCATCGCGACGGCCTGCCCAAAATCCTTGTCTTGTGGCGCGCTCGTGTCGAAACAACCCACCCCGTTTTGGCAGAAAGCACCTTTGTCGCACACGGTCTGATTCACGACCTGATCGGGCGTCGTCTTGCACAGGAACGTGTTTTCCTGGGTGATGCAAGAACCGTCGGCCGCTGCCGACAGGCACCGCGTGCTCACCTGACCGCAGCCACGATCCCGCAGCGCTTGACAATCACTCGACGTATCGGTCGACCGGCACTGGTAGCTCGCGGTGTATCTCCAGCAATCACGCGTCACGTCGACGCCTGAAATGTTCTTCGTCGACGGACCGTCGACGCACACTTCACTGATCTTCTGGCACATGGGCTCGGCGTGCACGATATGCGCGCCGCTGGAAAGAGCCGCCGCGGCGAGCAGTACAATCCGGAGAAGGAATCTCTTAGACATAGGACACCTACTGCGAGCGAGAATCGAGATACAGGCACTGGTTGTCCCAGTGGTCGGTGATCGATGTCTTCTGGATCACACCGGTAGCCCAGCCGTCGTTTTTCGCCTGCAGGACCGGTTTGAGCGGGCAGTTGTCGTTGATGTCGCACACGTTCATCAGCTCGGTCCACTCCCAGTAGATGTGATAGGCGCATCGATCGGAGCCCGGTTGACAGCCGGTCGAATCCTTCAGGATATATACCGGTACGTTGCGAATGGAGTACTCCCAGTCGGGATGAGTCATCACCAGCTGGTAGCCCAGCGGCCCGCCGACCGTCTGGGTCCAAGACGAAGGCGGGATGCTAGCGACATCCTTCGGAATCTGAACGGTGGCGTTACGCACCGTACCGCCGCGGATCCCGAATGCGTCGGCGGTCATCGCGATGTACGAATGGCTCTGCGCGGCCGGATCACACTTCGCGAAGATCTTCACGTGGTCTACCGCGTTGCGCGGTAAGTCGAGCGCTTGAAAGAGTTCTCCCGGCTGACAGCTCATCTGCACGTCGACCGAGAGGATCTTCTGGCACGACTGGTCGCCGAGGGTCTGGGTCTCGCTGCAGGTTTCCGTCGTTGTCTTGCCGGGAATCTTCGTCTGTTCGACGTGGCACTGCTGGGTTTCGCTACCCTGCGCGGTACCCGGGTTCGCGATAATGTTCTTCGATCCCGCCATCAGGGGATCCTTGTTCTTGTCGATCTTGAATTTCTGGCGCTGACCGGGATTGCGCGTCATGAAATTGACGGCATCGCATTCTTGCTGGTCGAATGCCGAACCTGCCTTGTAGGACTGGCAGGTGATCTGCTTTTGCGATCCGGCCGCGCCGATCGCACCCATGCCGTTGCCGAAATCGGCTGACTCGGGCGCATTCGTGTTGTAGTATGGCAGGTTCTGCTGGCCAGTCGTCGAGTTGATCGCACCAGCGGCCGCGTTCTTGCCATTGCCGGCGAAATCCTTGCCAGCCTGGAATGCGGCGTCGGGAGTGGATTGTGCGAATGCCGTGGACGCGAAGAGGCTCACGATGCAGAACATCGCGCGTGGAGCGCGCCTGCCATTCCGGCGCCGTGCTGCGGGTGCGAATGCAAACGGTTTCATCTCAATAACCTCCTGCGTGCGGGAGGGCCGCCGTCATGTCGCGGAGAAACGAGAGAACGGTCATAGCCGTCAGGAGGATCAAGAAATCCCACTTGAGCTCTGATTTCACACCGCTCCTGCTGCGGACATACGTGCGAACTCCGAAACTGATCAAAGCCACCACAGCGAGACCGGCCAAGAGCGGCATAGAAACGATATGAAGCAGGGACGGTTCCAGGAATCGGCACAAGACGAACATGAGGAAGGTCACCCCGACGACGATGTCGAACAGCGCGATCTGTGCCACAAGCTTCCAGTTCCCTGAGTGACGTATCCGCTCGCTCTCGACCTTCATCGCAAGGGCGATGATCACCACTGCAATAGCGAAAGTCGTCAACATGTCAGTGCTCCCCCAGGCTCGCCAGGATTCTGTCGGCGAGGGGTTGGTAATCCGACGAGCGGCGACCAATCTCGCGAAGCGCATACGCCACGGTCACATCGCCCGTCACGCCTGCAAAATTCGCTGGCAGCGAACAGCCTTCGGCATCGAGATCGAGGGCACGGTCCGCCTTGACGAGCACGATCGCCGGCACAGCCGTGATGCGGTACTGCTTGAACGCATTCGGGTTGACCTGCACAGCCGATGCGTCGACACCGAGCGCCTGGATCGCACTGACAGTGGTCTTGAGCGAGCCATCCTTGAAGCCGCGCAGCACGACGGCCCCGCCGGCGCGCGCGACGTCGCGCACCAGACGCTTGAGCGATTCGGCCGGCATGGACAGGCTGGCGAACGCGAGCAGTTCCTCCTGCTTACGCGACTGTGCACGCGCCGCGTAGCGCTGTGCGACGGCGAGAGGATCGAGCTGCGCGCGCGGCGGCGTCGGTATGGCCGGAAATGCGTTACCCGCTGTCGAACGGCCGAGATTCGGGTCGGCGAACATTGGTTTGCGCTCCCGCTCGATGCGTGCCCGTTCTGCAGAGATCTGCGCGTCCGACGGCATCGCGGCGACGGTGCCTGCGGCGTTGGCGATGATGGAAGCGCTCAACCCGATGATTGCGAGCACGAAGTTCCGCGGGCGGGCGAAGAAAGCGATATGGCTCACGGCAAGACTCCCAGGCAGCAGTTCTTTTTGCGGAACACCATGTAGGCGAAGTCTTCGCCCTTGTATGGATAGCTCTTGCCCGCGCCCCAAATAGCCGTCGTGCGCCCGTACGGCTGGCAACAGCGCCCGTTCGTTTTGGCGGTCTCCGGGATGGGGTACAGCATCTGGTATTTGTATTGGGTCTTGTCCATCACGGGCATTGGGTAGCTACCGCACAGCCCGCTGCCGCCCATCGTTCCCCACAGGAGTCCTTCCCGATGAAGCTTCGCGGTCATCCGCTGCACGAGCAGTGAGCTCGCCTGAACATGCGAGACGTGTGCCTGCACGTGACCGTTGAACGGATAGATCGACCCGTTGCAGCCCGCGCACCAGAAGAGCGCGTTGCTGCCGAAGCCCGCGGTCGACAGCACGCAGTCGCCGGCGCACGCAGCCTGTGCTATGGGGTTGCCGAATAGGAACGTCTCGGGGTTCAGCAACATCGTGAGTTCGTCGTCGTTCCACGTCGGATCGATTTCGGTGAGGTACGCGACATCGAAGTTGCCCGTCTCGAGACACGCGAAGTCGAGCAGCACCTCCAGCCAGAACAGGATTGGGTCGAGGTACCAATGCACCTGATAGCTCGATTGCTTTGTCAGATCCTGCTGCATCCGCACCTCACCCTCGGGCGTACGAATGCCCGGATCGATCTTGATGCCGCCGAGCGAGACGAAGCAGTAAGGCACACGCGTCACGTCGACACGACGTACGGGCTCCCAGAATCCGATCTTGATCCCGAGTACTGGACCGCATGCGCACAGCAGGCCGCCAGGGTTGTCGCCGTCCTCTTGGCCCGCGGTGATGATCGGTGTCCCGCCGAGCGAGATCGGGAAAATGCAGCTCCAGCAGATGTCGGTGATGGGGTTCGCGAATTTGCCGTTGCAGTTCGAGGACACCCCAGCCAATGCGGGACCGCTAGCAAGCACCAGCGCCGCGGCGAAGCAGATCATCGTTGTGAGGCGCCGAATCATTGCAGCTCCTTCGCCGGAATCACGGACAGCTCGAGCTGTTTGCCGCGCTGCTGAATCACGGCCGGCACAACCGAAATGCCGAAGCGGGCGGACAGCACGCCATGCTGATCGAAGTAGACCTGTTTCTTAAACTGCTTCGTGAGGTCGAGCCACGATCCAGCGATCAGGACGGGTTTCACGCGTGCGCCGGCGTGCGCCATCATGCGCTCAACGCCGGCCGCTTGTTCGCGGTCGCGGCCATCGAAAAATACGAGAGTCTCTGTGAAGGGCATCAAGTCGAGCGGGTTGAGCTTCGTCCCGGCCGGGATAACGACACGCCCGTCATCCGTCGTGACCGGCTTGGAATAGGTGACCGTCGGATCGATGAGTCGCAGGCTGCGCTCAGTCGCCGTGCGGATGCCCTCCACCGGTGCGGGGTTCTGGGCGCTATCGAGCGATCGATGGGTCGCCGCTTCTTGCAGCCGCTTCAGTTCCCCGCTCCGTTCCTTCACGCGCAGCTTGGCCATGATCTGTGCGACGGCGTCCGGCTCCGCGATCGGGTAGGCGGGGCCGATTGCGCCAAGCATGCCGGCATGGACGTCGCCGATCGCACCGGCGACCAACATAGCGGCGGCGACCGCCTTAGAAAATTTCATATGCCCTCCCGATTACGTCGTGCTGGGGAATATTTCCGGTCAGCGCGTAACGTGAATCCAGGCTGTTCGGGTTCGGTGTCGCGACGAAATAGTGGCCGTCGGGAATCACCCCCGGCGCGGCAGGCTTCAACGGAACGCCAGCGAGAGTGACGGTCTTTGCACGGCCGATCACGACACCGTTTACGTAATAGACGCCGTCTCGTACCGAGACGACGTCGCCTCCTGCACCGGCGATGCGCTTGATGAACGTCACACCACGGGGATAAGTTGCTCCGCCGTGCCAACGAAACGCGACCAAATCACCCCGCTTGACGGGTTCAGCGATATGCGTGACGTAGAGCGTGCCCGGCAGGCTGCTCGTCAGATTGATCGAATAGTCAAACCACGGATTGAGCGACCAGCATACGAAGCCGGCCAGACCCAGCGTGCCGGAGGCGCCGATCGCCGCAAGCCGTACGGCGCAGTATCGGCGCGAGCGGCGCGGCCATGAGTAGGATTCGGTCGGAGCGGGGATCATTTGAGGTCTCCACACGGTCACGACCAACGACGTGCATTGCGGGCAATGACGATCGCCACAATGCCGTACGTCATGCAGCCGAGCGCGCCATCCATGCCCGCAACAACGAGAGTGACTGCTGCGAACCCGACGCTCAAGCACCCGATGAACAGCCAGAACAGTGCGATGGCCGTCCAGCGCGGCGGCACGGACTGTTCGCCGGCTCGAGCGGAATCAGAACGAGGCGTTTTGAGCATGGCCGCTCCTCATGCCTGTCAAGTCCCAGGCGTTAACCCTCTCCATCGCATCGAATGCAGCAGCGGCATCGCGCTCGCGAAACGCCGCGGCGAGTTGCGCGATCGCCTGACGTTCGCCATCGGCGACGTCTACCAGCGTCGACCCGCCATCCAGATCGCCCTGTGGGCGGACCTCCGCAAAGCAGGTCATTTGCCTCAAAAGCTGATTGCGGCTTGCCGCTAGAATCGCGACGTGCAGCGTTTCGCGGTACTTCTCGTAGTCCGCATGATTGATCGGTGCAAGGCGGCGATAGCAGGCGGCCAGAATGCGCTCGCGCGTCGGGTCGTTCGAATAGACCGCTGCTTCCGCCGCTGCCAGGGGTTCGAGCAATTGGCGGACTGCAGCGAGATCGCGTTGAAAGGTCGGATCCGGCTCGCGCTGGTGACGCCAGCGGACAACCTCCTGATCGCTCACGCGCCACTGCCGCGCGTCGACAATGCGCGTTCCCGACTTCGGGCGCACCTCAACCATGTTGCGCGCGAGCAATCTGCTGATCGCCTCGCGCAGCACTGTCCGGCTGACTCCGAATTCGGCGGCCAAGACATCTTGCGGGGGCAACAACTGGTCGGGATAGCTGCGTGTCACGATCGTGCCAGCGAGCAAGTCGAGGCTGACTTCAACCCGTGAACGTGTGAGATCCGCGAATGCGCTCGCTACTTGCCGATCATTCCGCGCGGGCTCGGTTGTCACGTCCTCCGCCTCGTCGGCTGTCAACGGCGTCAGCAGGGTGTTGAGAGCGTCGCTATTCAAGTCTGCACCTCGCTTAGTAGGCAAGCGTGTAGTCAGCGCCTTGGTTCCAGCGCGACTGCCAATGGTTGAGATAGCTGCGTGCGAGATCGGGGCAGCCGGTAAGCAGCACGACGTTTTCGCTATTGCGGCGCGCCGCGGCGGCGCTGAAATTGAAGGAGCCCGTCTCGACCGCGGCGCCGTCAATGACGATGAATTTGTCGTGGTGGATCGCGTAAGCGGAGATCGTGCGCGTCGGGATGCCGGCCTGCACGAGCACGTTGAGCGCAGCCTGTTGTGTGCGCTTCATGCTTTCCTTCGCGTCGGCCAAGACCGCGACGTCGATCCCGCGGCGCTTGGCGCCTACCAGCGCGCGTGCGACGGTCGGAGACGTAAACGTGTAGGCCGCGAGTCGGACCGACTGCCGCGCACGTTCGAGCGCGGTCAGCACGAGCTGCTCTGCAGTCCCCTCAGGCGAATAGCCGACGTCGACGGCACAGGTCACCGCGGCGTACGCGGGCTGCGCGGCAGCCGCGTTCGCCGCGAGCGCGATCATCGCGGCCGCGAGCATGTTGCTCAATGAGGATTGGTGACGTGCGACTTCGCTTCTGTTCATGTCTCTGTCCTTATGTGTTTCAGCATTGGCTCAAAAGCACTGCCGCTGAAACGGGTTTCCCAACCACGGCGCGACTCCGCGCGCCCACAATTGCGTTAGATCGAAGAAAAACAAGCCGATGACGATGCCGACCACCAACGCGACGATCGCGAGCACGAGGAAGTAGCTCACACCTGCCGCCGGCGATTCGTGAAAGATCGTGAAGCCGATCTTCGTTGCAAGAAACAAGTACATGGCGACGGCCGCCGGAGTGGCGAAGTAAAGCAAGGTCGGGCACATGTTGGGGTTGGGCGCGGGCGCAAGCGACAGCGCCGCGGCGATCCAAAACAGCACGGCGATGCACTCGGCGAGTAGCCCGAGCGCGAACCAACCGGAGTGATGTTTTTTCTCAGTCACTTCGCGCGACCTGATCGGTTAGCAACGTCGTTCCGGTTGCTGTTGGACGCATCGGCCGAGCTAGCCTGCGCTGATTCGTCCACCGCAGATGCAGCCGATGCTGCCGGGGCCGCGTCCGCCGCCCCAGCGGACGCGCTTCCAGACATGGACTGCGCCTTTGCACCCGCGATCCGGGAAGATCCAATGTCGCGCCAGGACTGGGCATTTGCGCGCGGCGAGGTCGCGTAAAGCTCCTTCAGTGTCGCCGTGTAGTCGGACGCGGTGTCCATGACGGCCAGCAAGGCACTCGCATCACCGCGGTAGTCGCTGCTGCATGCGGTGGACAGGGCGGCCATGGCAAGAGCGACGACCACACCGCGAAACCGAAAGACGGGCATTAATACATTCATCGCGCGGCTCCGGTGTTTGACGAAGCCGACGCAGTGCCCGCAGCCCCGCTTGGCGTTACGCTGACGTGGCTGGCAGGCCCCGCCCACGTCTCGCGCAGACTCTTAGGATCGCTCGTCGGATGAGCTCGGAGATATTCGTCCACTGCCGCTACGGCTCTATCCGCCAGACGCTCCGCATCCTCAAAGGACACCCGAGACTGGTCAGCGTGAACTCGAACACGGATGACGGCCGGAGCCGGCTGCGCGATGACAATTCGGAACTTCGAATCGTGCAGTGCCTCGGCATCGAAAAGCCATTCCGTACCGGGCCTCATTCCAGACGGCCCGATATAGCTACGAACCTGGAATGTCGCGCCGTCTTTACGAGACTGTTCGTCGCTCATCGCGACATCGCAGACCAAACGATCGGCCAACCACCCAGTGTCAACGTAGCAGTCGATCCGCGCGACTTGCGGCGAAAGCGTGGCTTTGCTCAACAGGTCGGTCAGCTGCTGATTGAAAATCGGTTCGGGGGCCGAATTTCGGTAGTCCTGGCTGCATGCACTCAATGCGCAGGCAGCGAGGGCGAACGCGCCAGCGATGCTGGCGCGACGGTCAATGTTCATCTTCACTTTTGATCACCTCCGGTATCGGGCGTACGCAGCGCCGGAAGAGCGCGCGACACAGTGACATCAATTTGGTATTCGCTGCCGTCAGCCCTGGGCGTCAATCGCTTGACCCCGTCCATGGCCGCGAGCGGATCGCGCGTCCAGGTGGTGAGCGTGAGTTCTGTTGTCTCGTCGACCGCCAGTGCGGAGCCAGTCGAGGCCGGAAGGCTTGTCTGACGCGAAAGATCGAAAGCGGGCGCAGATGAAGCCGGAGTTCCCGTCGCGGCGAGAGCAACGGCGCGAGGCGAGACCTTCGGTCGGCCGACGATCCAGTCGACGACCGACGCGGCTGCAGGCGCACCCAACACGAACGCACCCGCCATGGTTGCGACGAGCGCAGTCGCACCAGCAACCACCCAGCCCCGCGGAACCTGCGCGGGTCGAGGGTCACGGTCGTCGCTCGAGTCAATAAACTCAGGCTGACGCAGGCGAACATGCAGGAATTCGCCAGCGCGCAAGAGCAGTTGATCGAGCACAGCCTGATTCGGCTGCGTACGCACGAGCGTAAGCAGCGCTTCGAGTTCGTCATACTCGGGCGAATGGAAGCGCGATTCGAAACCGATGCGCTCTGCGAGTCGGGCGAGTGCACGCCCAGAGTACGCATCGAGGTGCGCGAACACATGACGAACCTGATGGTCGAAGACCTTTCGGTCCACGCCGACGAGCGGGAATTCCTCGGGATAGTCGACGACCACGTTCATTTCCGTGCTCCCTTCGGTTGGTCGAGCTTGAACTGCGCGCTCAACGCGTCCGTATAGTCGACAACTGCCTCGGTGTTCAGTACCGCTGCCTTGTTGACGAGCACGCACTTGCAGCTGCGGCCGAGCACATCGACGGCCTCGGAGAGTTCGCGTGCGAACCGGGCGGTGTCGTCGACGGCCGCCTGCGCGTCGCTGGCGCTTGGTGCGGCCTGTGCGCCATGGCTCGAGCGGAATGCAGCAAGCTGTCGCGTCTGCGCCGCCTCAACGAGTTTCTGGAGGTCAACGGTAGCAACGGGCGCCGCACGGTGCGCCGAGACGGAGTAAAGCACCGGCCCGATGACGGCGAGCGTCACCAGGGAAGACGCCAGTACCGGCACTGCATGGCGCATCCAGTCGCGTCGTGTGCGGCTAGGAGCGGTTGATGCATCGACCGCGACCGAGTCCGACGCGGGGACCGGAGGATCTGCCGGCAGCGTCGGCTCTTGACGCGAGACGTTCGGTTCAGTCGTCATGCTGCGGCCCTCGCGCGGCGGCGTTCGAGCATCACTTCGAGCGCCTGGAAGTGTGTGTAGCCTTGTTTGAGAAGATGGTTGCGCTCCTCAACGTCCTCGCCGGTGGACGTCGCCACCAGCAGTGCGAACGGATCGGGGATATGCCGCACCAACATTTGGCCGTCCGGCGAATCGATGATCATCTCCGCGAACTGGCCATCTTCCTTCTGCAGCGAGCGGATCATCTTCTCGACCGCCGGCGTGAAGCTCGCAAGACCGTCCTTGATGAGGTTGTCGAGCTTCTGCTTGTCCTGGCGAAGAATGAACTTCCAGTCTGCGTTGTTGTATGCAGCCTTTGACGCGTCGTTCTTGTATGCGTCTTCGATCGACTGTGTGCCCAGTCCGAAGATGCCCTTGTACTTGCGCGCGCGCCGATAGCCTTCCTCGATGAAGAGTGCTGTCTCCCGATCGTCGCCAAGGAGCTGCCACGCTTCGTCGACTACACACAGCTTGGGGAGGTTTCGCGGCGACATATACATGTCGTGTGCGATCTTGCTGGTCAGTGCGAACAGCACCACGCGGCGCAGCTCGGGCGCATCCTTCAATTCTTCGAGCTCGAGGCAGGTCAGGTCGTTGTCGAACGAGATGTTCGCCTCGCCGTTGAAGAAGCGGCCGTAGACGCCGCCTTCACAGAACGGGCGAAGTTGCCGGCCGAGCTCGTAAGCGATACGTTCGATTTCGCCCTTCTCGTTCTTGATCTCGGTCATCAGATACTCGGCGATCAACGTCGGGTTGGATGCCCGGTTGTGGCGATTCCACACGACGGTGATTGCCTCCTCAATGAACGCGTACTGCAGCGCATTGAGCGGCGCCTCCGGCGACGCCATGCGGCCGATCAGCGGCTTGAGCATCCGAAGTTCCTGCTCGAAGGTGTTCTCTTCGTCGACGCCGACCCACGAGAACGGGTTCACGCAGATTTTTGAGTTCAGCGTGAAGCGGATGAACGCTCCGTCCAGCATGTTCACGAAGTTTTCGTAGCCGCCACCGACGTCGATGATGGCGCAGCGCGCGCCGACACTTCGATAGCCGAATGCAACCTCGTTGAGCGTCACGGTTTTTCCGGCACCCGAAACCCCAGACGCGAACAGGTTGTAATTGCCTTGTCTGTTCCGGTAAAAGTCGACCGGAGTGATCGCCCCCCGTCGGCCATAGAACAACATGATCGGATTGCCGTTTCCGCTCCATTCGCCGAGCACTGGCGACATATCGACAGCGTTGACGGTGGTCTTCTGGCTCATGAGGCGGTTGCGCTTCAGGTCGCCGCGCGCGCCCTTCGTCAGCGTCATCGGGATGCTCGCGTACAGCGCCTGCAGATTCATCATCCGAAGCGGGACGATCCGAAACCCGACGTGGTCCCAGAGGTTGATCGCCGTCTGGCTGTATCGGTTGATCTGCTGCCTCGGAGCAAAGAGGATCAACGTGTGATACAGCTCGCACATCTGCCCGCCTGCATCCAGCTGAACCTGGACCATCTTCCAGTCACGGCTCTGGGCAGCGAGACTCGGCTGGAACTTTGCCATCTTCGATTCGGCGTTCTGTTGCGCCCGCGCCGTGCGAACCTGGACGCGGCTGTCGACCACGTTGCGGTCAAGCGTGAAGATCCCGCCGCAGATCAGGTACGGACACGGGTATTGGAGCTGGGTGTCGGTAAACGAGCCGACAATGCCCGTCATTTCCCACAGATGCTTGCTCCTCGGATAGCGTTGCACGCCAAACGCTCGAACGGCCACTCGCGTGTCTGGCTCGTCCTCGCCCGGAGGAACGCCAAACAGGATCTCGGTAGTGCGCACGCGTGCGCGGTGCCCGAATGCCGTGATCTGCTCCTTGATGGGGCGTGTCGGGTCGTACCGAAGATCCGGCATCGGCTCGCCGTTGAACAAGTATTCCGGGTTAAAGATTGGGAACAGAAAAGCAATCAGATCGTCAGCGTCCATCTGGCGCGCCGGCAGCTTGCCAGCGCGCAGTGACGACATGAGCGTCGACTTCAGGTCTGCCATTTCGCTGACGAGCGTGTGATCAGTGTGCGATCCGGAGCGGGTGACCGAAAACACCAGCCGCGTTTGCTTGACGAGAAATGGAGCGGAGTCCCACAGCGATTGCCCTTGCATCGAACGGATGTATGCCGTCCGCCGACGGGCAATCTCGAGGAACATAGGATCTACTTTCCCGGCCTCGACCGCTTCGTGGCGCAAGTCCTCGTAGTGTTCGAGCACGGCATCCACGCGCGTCGAGCCGAAAAGACACCACTGGACGCCTGTACCTGCAGGGATCGGTGTGAACAGCGTTGTCAGTTGGCTGACCATGTCCTCGTCGGCACCGGTTTGCTGGACGACCGAGAAACAGAACGCCACAGCGTTGTCGTTGTAGAAGAGGCCCGTGTCGTCGTCGTACTGGTCGTACTTCAGGATGTGATGAAGGCCGGATGGCGACGAGCCCTCGCGTGAATTCAGCGTGGCCTCGATGTCGTCATGCGCCGGCGTCTCGCCGAGAACTGCGTCGCGCCAGAAGCTTTGCGCGGCGTCTCGCGCCTGCCGGAGCCACGATCGGTCGAAGATTTGTGCCATGGTCAACGCCCCACGGTCGACGCGTCCGGCATACGTACGCCGGCCGCGAACTGCTTGAGCGAGTCGCCTGCCATTGCGGCCTGGCGCATGGCTTCGTCGGCCATGCCAGAGAGGCCTCCGGTTGGCGCGGGCACGCCGGAATCGAGCGCCGGGACAGTTGCAGCCGCCGGCGCCGCGGGTGGGGGCACCGCCGCCGGCGCACCCGCGCCGTCGCGAACGGCAATGCCGGGAGCGGGCCGATACAGATCGCGGATCCGGCGTTGGTTGTGCGCGATTAACCACTGGCCGTTATCAATCACGAGATACGCGTAGGATTGGTCGTAGAGGTCGCCGTCGGCGTCCTCCCACGGCGCGAACCAGAGGCGGAGCTCACGCGGCGCGCTGCGGATCGGTGATCCAGAGAACAACGGACGGGACAGCACAGCACTGCCCGGCGCAGGCGTCTTGGTAGTCGTCGCCAGCGATGCACCGTGGCTGATTTGTTGTCCAGGAAGGTTGTTCGCGCGGAGATTCGCGTACACGCCGGACATCGACGCGCAGGCGACACCGTCTGGCGCCTTGCACGAGAATTTGTTGGAAGCATCCAGTCCAGAGAAGGAACAGCCGGCGAGGCAGATAGCGGCCGCCGTGATCAGCGCGGTGCAACGAATCGGATTCCGGTTCATTTGAAGGCTCCTTGCGGCTGAGCCGAGGCGTTCGACGAGGCGGCACTTGTGCCGGCATCGAGCCACGCGCTGAGCTGCGCCGCCGACACTGCGCCGGGCAGCATCCGACCGTCTTCGGCGATGATCGTTGGCGTGCCGGTGACGCCGAGTCGGGAGCCGAGCACGATGTTGTCGTTGATCGGGTGGTGGCAGGAGCCGAGCGGCGGAAGCCGGCTCTCCGTCATCCACTCCCGCCACGCTTTCGCTGGATCTGCCGAGCACTGGATGCGAATCGACTTCGTCATGGCGTCCGGATGAAGCGATTCGAGCGGATAGAGGAACGTGTAGATCGTCACGTTGTCGACCATGGCGAGCTGCTGCTCCAGCTGGTGGCAATACGGGCAGTCGGGATCGGAGAACACAGCGAGGACGCGCTGTCCGTTACCGTGAACGGTCTTGATTGCGTGGTTCAGGACCGCCGCGGGGAAGCGGGTCTTGTACCCCTGAGCCTTGCGCTGTTCGGTGATGTCGACCTGGTCCTGCATGTCGTACAGGTGCCCGAACAGGAAGTAGCGGCCAGTGCTGTCCGTGTACGCCACCGTCTCGCCCATCGACACCTCGTACAGGCCGGGCAGTGGGGCCGGCTTGACGTCGCGAAACGGTGTCTTCGGATAGGTCGCCGCCAGGTGGTCCGAGACCTGCTGGGCGGCTGCCGTATCGTCGGCGGCGTAAGCGATCGAGGTATAGGTAAGGGTCGTAGCGAGCGCGGCGACGAGCAGCCGGACGCGACCGCGCGAAAGGCGGTTATTCATCTCGGGTTCTCCGATTGCGATTGCGGGAACGGTCGAACGTCGAACGCGCGTCGAAGAGAGCGGCCGTGGCCGCATCGACGTACACGCCCTTGGTGATCGAGACTTCGATCGTTCGGGTTGCGTCCGTTTCGATTACAGGGAAGAGCTTGTCAGCAGCCTTCAGGTAGTACTGCGCGAGCATCTGGCCGGCAGTTCCGACACCACCGCCGATTGCGGCTCGGCCAACCTGACCGCCATCGATCGTCTGCGCAACGCCGCCGCCTCCGAACGACGTCACCGTCGCGGACTGTTGGAACGCCTGGCCGATGCCACCAAGCGAGCCGGCCAGAATCGCATTCGCGAGAACCTGGCCCTGCTTCGTGACAAGTCGCCCACGAACGCCTTCCTTACCGTCTTCGCCGATAAGCTTTCCCTTGATTTCGAGCTCAATCGGATGGCCGGCGATAATGCACGACAAGATTTGTGTGCGGCCCATCATGCGTTCTGCAGACAGATCACCCCACGCGCTTGATACGATCCGACAGCCCCGAACATCGAGGCTCTTTCCGTTCGGGAGATTCGCTGGTTTGATCGCTTCAAGGTCTACGGAAAGCGGATCACTCTGCGCTTGCCCGCCAGTCGGGGCGTCGACGCCGTTGAGCATCGCAACCGGGATGAAGGAGCCGGCCGGTAACAAGTTGACGTCGCCTTTGCCACCGGCACCACCAGCGGCTCCGCCGTTGGTTGAGGTGGTCATCTTGTAGCGGCGCGCTCGTGCGTCGACAGGAAATCCTTGAACTTCGAGCTTCCCCCCGGTGCCGCCGGGGCCGGCACCGACGCCACCGGCGTCTGTGCTGTCGTCGAAATCGATGATCTCGAGTTCATTCGACACAGGCATGCCCTCGCCGATTGGTGTATTCAGTGCGGTGTTGTCGCCCGGCGGCGTCAGTACGCGCTTGCCACCCAAACCTCGACCGGTCGTGCCAACAGGGAGAGGTTTGTTGAGGGTGGCCGGCGACGCCGTCGTCGCGGAAGTCGTTCCCGAGGGTGCAGAGGCAGCGGCTGCCGCAGACGCGGCGGCGGCGGCACTCGCCGCGGCACTGGCCTCGGCAGCTTTCTGGCCGGCGACATCGGATGCAACTTTGTCGATTGCGGCCTTGGCGGTTGCCTGTTCGGCAGCAACGCGTTGAACTCGCTGCTCGAGGTCGAGCAGCTTTGCATCGGATTGGCCCCGCCACGCGTCACGATCACTTATTGAGCCCGGCGGTTGAATCGTTTCAACAACAGGCTTCGGCTTAGCCGTCGGCGTAGCGTCTCCGCTTAGAAACAAGCCGACACCCGTCGCGGCAAGAATCAACACCATCGCCACAATCATGATCACGCGTTGGCGAGATTTGATGCGATCGTTCGTGCCCGCCCCTGCGGAAGAATCGTTTCGGTCACTCATCGCGGCCTCGCTCCCTGACAATGTAGACGCGCGTGCTGTCGCCCGGTGCGAGCGTTTGTTGCTCGACGGCGACGACCACGACGCCTGGGCGATACAGCTCTTGTTCTGCGATCACCATGTCGCTGCTGGACACGTTCGTGAGCGTGTATTGCTCACCCACGAACGTGTCGTCGACGTACTTCGTATCGAAAGTGAGGCGTGCTTCCTTCCACAGCGGCACGTCCTGATGCACGGGAACAGCTGAAGCTGCAGGATCTGCACTGGGATCGACCTGAGCGGCGGCCATCTCGTACACGAGATCCTTGATCGCGCTCTGGTACGCCGACGAAGTCGCCGCCGTGCGGGCTGCGGCGCTCCGACCGGGAGCGTCGCCGGCGGCCGGCACGATGATGTTCGCGGACGGCACTCGGCGCGGCTGCAACAGCAACTGGTAGGTAGCGCCTTGATCATCGATCACGTACAGGGTTTCGGTTCCCATCCCGTCCCCGCCATTTGCGAAGGCAAAATAGAAGACCCCGTTCCCCTTGTCCTTCACATAGGTCAGCGCGCCTTTGTGACTGGGCACAACCTTCTTGATGGCTCGCCCCGCGATCTCGAGACGGTTCTGCTCGGTCGCCGAAACCGTGTATTCCCGTGGCTCGCTCGCCCCCGCTGTCGCTGCGTTCGCGGGCAGAACGTTAGCGGCCGCTATTGGGAACAACGTTGCCGCGGCTATCCACTTGCGCAAGTTGCTGAACATAGGTCTGTCCTGTCAGGGTGATGTTGAAGGCGACGAGAAGGCTCCGATCTTCCTCGCCGACGAGCTTGTCGCCGATGTAGGTTTTGAACGTGCCGGTCGTAATCACACGGTTGTTGGGCCGGTCAATGCTCTTGGTACGCATCACAAAAATCGTCGTAATGCGCTCGCGCTTAATCCGGATCGCGGCCGCGTCGAGCATCGTCTTGATGACCGGGTACGCTGCCGGGTCGGTCATCTTGAGAATCACGGCGTTGTTGTGGTCGACCGTTTCCGGTGTTGTCGTCGCCTGCAGGCTCAACACGTAGTCGGACATGTCGCTGAGGTAGTCGCCATTCGCGGTGCCCGAGCCAATTACGTAGGCGTGCTGGATTTCTGGGGGCACAATTCGGGTAGGGTCACGAAGGACGAGAAACATCACGAGGATGAGGCCGAGAACGATCGTGCCGAGGGTGAAGACGAGGCAGAGCTTCAGGAATTTCACGCGGCTGCGAAGGTCGGCGCGCTCGTTCGCGGCGCGGTCGGGAGTCATGGTCGATTACCCCTGGAAATCACGCAGGTAGCTGTCGGGCAGGTCCGACATCGGCGGCTGCCCGGTCATCCAACCGAGCAGGTGAAAGGGAGCACCCTGGTGAGTGCCTGCCTTAAAGAACTTTGAATAGATGGTGGCCAGACCGAGCCCCAATGCGACGCCGAGGATCGGGTACCCGGTGCCAAGGCCAACAGTGATGCCGGTCATGACGACCATCGCAACGTCCCAATCCCAAAACAACAGCTTTGCGCCATCGTCGAGCGTGACGGGGATGGCGTGGGAGAGATCCTCGGCTGCCATTCTTCGTTCTCCTTTAGATTGTCGCGGTGAAGCTCGCGTTGATGATGCCGACGATGATGCCGACGAGCAGGCCCAGCGCGACACCACCGAACAGCCAGTTCCAGTCCTTGCGAACCGCTGCCATGAACATCCCGATCATCACGCATACGAGTGCGGCGAGCTTGCCGGCGTTGCCCTTGACCCAGTTCTCGAACTTCTGCGATGCGTCCTGGAACTCGGTGCCGTCGGAGGCGCCGACGTGCATGCAGGTGAACACGATCGAGACGATGAGGATGGTGAAGAGCAGGGCTTTCGCCCATTGGCGGAGCTCGTCGAACATCGCGTCGCGACGTCCGGGATCGAGCTGATAGGCGACGTTTTCCGGCGCGATCAGCGAGTTAGCGACAGACTTCAAAATGACGGACATGCTGGCTCCTTGCGGTGGCGGTTAAAAACTACTTGCAGAGACGCACGCGCGGCTTGTGCGAGACATGCCGCTTGTGCTTGACGGCCTTGCGTTTCGTGGCCGGCCGAGTAGTCGGCTCGGGAACCGTCCACTCGGGTTCGGGAGCGCGCGCGACGGGCGCCTGCGCAATGTGCTTAACCGTCCGCGGCGGGCATTCTTCGCCTTCGCAAATGACGAACTGGGCATCGGGACGCATGCCGAACTGCGTGACGTCGGATATCCGGCCGACTGGTTGCGGAGAAGCGAGCGTCTGGGCGCTCGCCGATGCGGCAAGTGCGGTTCCGAATACCGCTGCTGCAATTCGGACAGCGATCGACAAGATTGAGCGGGTCATTGGGCCTCCTGTTGGGCGCGTTTGTAGGCGGCGTAGTAGCGCTGGACGTCGCGTACATACCGAAGCTGCGCCGCCGTATTGGTGGAGGCCGGGCCGGTGTTGTAGCAACCGACAGCCTTCCAAGTGGTGCCGAACTGCGAGATGCAGTTGGCCAGCACCCAGGCGCCGACGCGCTGGCTGGTGCACGCGTCGAACAGGTCGCGACGTTGAATGCCGACACGTGCGAGCGTGGGAAGATGGACGGTGTTGATCTGCATCAGGCCGATGGCCTGATTCCCGTCCTTCAAAATCGGGCCACGTGCTCCCGTCCACCCTCGAGATTCTTTCCACGCGATTGCCTTGAGGAGAGCGGGATCGATGCCGTATTGCGAGCCGGCGTCTTCCCAGCAGGACGCGTGAGCAACTCGACAAGAAAGGACTGCGAGTGCGATTAGTAGTCCTATTTGTCTTATGGTAGGAGCCGGATAACGCATGTCTGCTAGCTACTAGGAGCGTCGGTCACGCAGCGGTGAGCTGCAAAACCGGACAGGAATAAAAAGCGCTTCGTGCGGGGGGAGCTGCACGAAGCGGAAGGCCAGCATCCGAGGGCCGGAAAATCCGCTGGCACGAGGAAAAAGGGTTGCGAGGCGATGTTCGAGGGATGTTTCGCGCGGCGCGCCGGCGCGAATGGGCCGGCAACGGAGGGGGCGAGAGAGGCGGACGAGCGCAGCCGCAGCTGCGAAAGCTGCCGGGCGAACGGCGGGGCGCGTTACATCGCGTAACGAATTAACGCTTGCGCGCAGACGCGCGAGCGCAGTCACTCCCGCCGGATGGCGTACAATGGCCAAAGCCATGGGTGCTCTCTCTCAAGACACTACTATTGGTCAGGTTGATGCCGGTGTTCCCGCACCTGCATCAACCGCTCACTTCAGTCCTGCGACAAACTCACCAGCTCAAAGTCCTGGTACCGAACGGTCAGCCTGGACCGTTGGGTGCAGTAGGCAATCACAAAGTCCAGTGCCTTATCCAGCGTTCGCCACATCTTCGGCGTACCGCGCTGGGTCTCAACTTCGACCCGCTTTCCGGACTTCAAGACCAGATCCACCTGCCACGTTTTGGACGGTCCTACATAGACGTCAACCTCATAGGTCTCGTCTATCAAAATTACCCTGCGCGATAGCTCTTCCTGAGTGATCCCCATGTTGGTGTCGGCATTCCTCGAAGACAAAGAAGCAGACGTTTTGGGCGATTTGCGCAGTTTTCTCAAGTTCAGATAATCAAAAATCAAAATTGATGTTTTGATATCACATTTGATTTATAGGCTAAGGTATCGCAGATCTGGTGTCAACCCTTATCGGCGGCCTCAGCGTGCATGACGCAGATCGAAGCGCCGCATGTATCTCGCGGGCGAACGCCACGGCGTGGTGCCCGTGTCCGTGCAGAGATAGGCTCTGTGCTGTTATCGAGATCCATGAGCCGTCGTCGGCCTGGAGACGACCCGCAACAACGATGTCCTTGGTGCGGCGGGCGATATGGCCAGGATCGTCGATGAACGCGTCGGGCTCGGAGCAGGGCACCAGAGTGCCGTCGGGACGGTACCTACGATCCGCAAACGTTTCAGCGATGGCAACAAGACCAGCCTCGCGAGCTTTGGCGACAAGGTGCCCGCCGGACAGACCATACAAGGCCAGCGACGGGTCGACGCGACGAACCGCGGCCACGACGACGTCGGCGATCGAGGCGTCATGCTCGGCATCGTTATAGAGCGCGCCGTGTGGTTTGACGTGCGCGAGACGGCCGCCCAGCGCTTTCACGATGCCCCCCCAGCGCGCCTATCTGATATTGGATGCCTGCACAAAGGTCGTCGCGATCCATTTCCGACGAGGGACGACCGCAATGCGCTCTACCCGGATAGCTCGGATTCGCACCAATCGCGATGTCGCGCGCGAGCGCGGCGGACGCGGTCCTGTGCATCGTGGTCGGGTCGCCGGCATGCCAGCCACATGCGATGTTGATCGACGTCGCGTAGGTCATCAGGGCGTCGTCGTGTGCACGCCCCTCCCCGAGGTTGACGTTCAGGTCAATTGCTGCCACGGCGCGGCGCCTCCGTGTCGGGCGGAGAACAAGTTTGACGGCCGCGAATCTGGCCGTCGCCAACATAGTGGTTCTCCACTTGGCAGGTTCCATTCACGCCGTCGATCGGCAGCACGGCGATTTCGCTTGGCGACCTGTCGGCATGGCGTTGACCTATGAGGAGCGCGGTGAGGTAGCCGAGCGCCAAGAGGACCAGCGTCAGCGTTCGCTTGGTGGAGCTCATCGTGCGGCCTCCCGGTCGATTTGCCGATCGCACGCTCTACGGGATACCGAACAGCTGTGAAACTGCGACAGCATTTGCGCGGTCTCGTAGTCATTTTCGATCGCGATAGATGTGTCGGCCTTTGCTGCACTTTCGACCGCTGCGATTAAAGGCTTCGGCGCTGGGTCGTGCACGGCAACGCCCCAGGCCGACATTGACCGGTAGTTCCGATGGACCCGCTCCGGCAGCCTATCCCATGCGAGCCGTTCAGCTTCTGCGCCGGACTGGAACACGGCGAACCGTTGCGACGCTGAAAGGCCGTCGAGAAAGTGCTTGCTAACGACGAGAAATGAGACCGGATAGGCGTATCGCAGAGCGGTGAAATTCGGCAGGACGTCCGCGTACGCCCGGCCCGCGTCGCCATCGCCCGACGAAATGATTGCGTCGATCGCCCCTGCCTTGAGTTCGACGAGCGCCTCCTGGATTGGAAGGGACACGACCTGCGCGCCCAACCAGGCCATGACACGCCGCGAAGACTCGTCGTATGCACGAACACGCATTCCAACGAAATCGCGAGCGGAATCGATCGGCTTGCGGGACCAGATCCCCGTAGGCGGCCATGGAACGACGGCAAGCAGCACGAGACCCTGATGCGCGAGCGCTGTACGGTAAGCAGGCTTCGCAAGTCGGGCCATCTCACGCGCTTCATCGACTGATGTAACGCTATAGGGCCGCACGGAAAGTGCGAGGATCGGCTCTTTCGCCGCCAGGTCGCCAGCGAATAGGAGAGCGAAGGGGAGTCGCGTGGAATCGTCGGACAGCGCGGCGCCAAGGGTCTTGAACTCGAAGCGCGCGGAAACGTGCGCGGTGCCACCCAGTGCGGCTTCGAGCGTGCGAGCAAAGTCTACAGCTGCGTGCCCGGAAACCGTGTCCGCAGGATATGCCGTGGCGATCGTCCAGTTGGCAGTTGCCTGACTAGGCAGCTGTTGGGTGAGACCCAGTGCGGCTTGCGCGGCCCCCAGTAACGTGATTAGTGTCGCTATTGTTCGCAGCTTCATCGCGGTATTCGCTGTTAGGTCCGCAGGCGATAATTCGCGCGGACTACCGATTTACCGAGAGGTTACTGTGCGGCAAGCCACATTTGCCATAGATAAGTGGCGAATGAAAATCTTGTCTGATATTACCGCGAGAAATATGAAGGTACGACGAGACCGTAACTCCTCGCCTCGTTCACGCTGACGCGAATGTCATGCGTCCCCATTTTCTGATTGATCGACTGCCGCGCGTCACGCAACATTGAATGCGAAATCGCCAGCCGCGTTTGAATCTCGTCCGCCTTGACACCGGCCACGAGCAAAGCGAGAACTTGGTGCTCGAGCTGGGTGAGCGCCAACTGACTGACCGCCTCGGCTCGACGATTGGAGAGATAGTAACGCAGGATGTCGTGTGCGAGTGCAGTCCAGTCACTTCGCGACCGTGCATCCAGAAATGCCGTTTCTCCTGCCGGGGCCGGCAGCGAGCGGCCGAGATGCAGTATGCCGAGCGCTGCCTCGTGCCGGGCTGGAAAAAAGACGCTGCTCTGAAACGCCGGATAGCTGCGTACGTCCGCGAGTGGGCTGCCGGGTCCGTGAAGGAGGTCAGAGGCAGCGACAGGCTGATAATTATGGTGACGCGCCTGCAGGAACACGGGGTCGCTTCGATAAAGAGCCTTGTTCGAATAGTGTTGCGACCATAGTGCCGAATCGGGGCCAATCCCGGCAATCAGCGTGTCATGAAGAACGACATTGCGTTCGGTACCGTCGAGTAGGAATGCATGGAAGACGCAGTCAGCTAACCCTGCCTGTTCGGCTGCATTCGAGAGCATCCGAACCAGTTCCCCGTCGGGCAGATCGGTCCGGTGCATGAGGCTCTTGCCGGCCTTTGGCCGATGCGAGCCCCTGGGTACTAGCTCTCGAAGCGGGCCATAGTGTTGTTCCGGGAAGAGGAATGCCGTCTCCCATTCGGCGAACGCTGTCAGCGCAGTTGGGTTTTCGAGGGACATGCGCTGGATCGCGAGGTGGCCGTCAATGTGCCAACGTCGGCGCTCCAACAGGTATCCGCTGTCCGCGCTACCTCGGACGCTCAATACGAGTCGCCCGTCCGACACTGGTACCGCGACGTTGCGCAGTGTGTCGCTCGGTAACGTGTCACCATTCCAGATGCCGCCCATCGCGCGTCACCTTAGTCCTGGTGCAGTGCGATCGGCCATGTCTCGTCGACATAGGGCCCGCATACTGCTTGAACGGATCGGGCGCGAAGCCAAGCCAGCTGCTCCGGTGTCGTCACGCCTAGAACGACGGTTTGCAGGCCCAATGCAATCGTGGCTTCGATGAGGCCATTGAGCACCGGCGCTGCGACCAAAGAAGCGGGCACCGCGCCGACCCATCCTCCGTCAAATACAAGTCCATCGACCGGTAGCGTGGCGAAGAGTGAATATGGCGTAGCACGGTCAAGGTCGACGACAGCAAACACCTGGGCGCCACGCTCCCGTATCGCAGCGATCCTTGCTGTCGTGATGTCGTCGGGTTGCCGATCGAGGAGGTCAGTAACAGCGAGTCGGAGGCGCGCCGGTGCAAACTCACGCGACACAAGATAGCGGTCGGGATCGATATCGCGCACAAACGACGTGGAGACGGACGCCCACAGCGTCATGTCGTCTCCCAGCCGCGAGACGGTTTGCGACGCGTGTGCAATCGTCAAAGCCCATACCGAATTCGACAAGCGCGTGCGCTCGACAGCATCCATGAATGCACTTGCAGTCGGCGTGCCGGCTGGTGCGCTTCGTAATACAGGGGTCGCCCAGAGTCCACCGATCGTGTTCGCGCGCGAGTTCAGTACCGGCGCACATGCGGACTCTATGCCGCCATGCAACACTGCCTCTTGGACCGCTTCATCAACTCTTCGCTCCTCGCCAAACTGTCGGAACATCGCGTGATCATAGATGCGATATTCATTTCGCTGCGCTTGAGCGGTGGCTCTCTTTGCGAGGTCCAACGCATAGCTGGCCTGACTCCGTAGCGCGCCGGGCGTGTCATCGTATTCGGACGTGCCGATGCCTACGCTCAACGTGACGTCTTGACTATAGCCGCGAAAATGGACCGGAAAACGATAGGAATCGAAGAGCGTTCGTACAAAGTCCAGCGCACGCGTTGCCGGCTCATTTCCCGAAAGGACCACCCCGAACTGATCGGATTTGACGCGCACAACGAGATCGGCAGACGACGTCAGCTGCATGAGGCGGTTTGCGACCATTCGCACGAAGCTGTCGCCCACGTCGTCGCCATATCGCTCATTGATCGCCGAGAACTCGGCGATTTCGAATAGGACCAGAGCAACCGAAGGACGCTCATCGCGCTTGAAGCGGTCGGTCGTATAGGTATCGAGTGCGCGCCGGTTTCCGAGGCCGGTCAACTGATCCGTATCGGCAATACGCGCAGTGATTGCACGTTGCTGCAGCAGCGTTCTTACGTACGACTTCGCCAGAAAAGCTGCGGCGGTCAATGCGAGTATCAGCAGGAATGCCCAACCCCAATAGGCATTCTTCTGGCGCTCGAGATCTGCATAGATGTCACGAACCGACAGCGCGACAACGGCAGTTATTGGATATCCCGGCACCGGCTGCCGGGCATAGAGTCGGCGATGGTGGTCGATCGGATCGAACAGAAAGTTCGACGAGCCGTCTGACGCTACATAACGGTCCAGCGCTTCGCCAGCAGGCGAGGGCGTGCCGTCCGACGACGCTCGGACGAGCAGTCGTCCGTCTTTCCGAAATGCGAGCACCGCGCCGTCTGTTCCTAGATTTGCATGGTTCGCGAAGCTCTTGGTGAGAAAATCTATGGGTTCCGAAACGACGACAACCCCGTCGAAACGCCCGTCGGCATCGAAGAGTTTGCGAGTGAACTGGAGGGTCCAGGTGTTCGACACTCGCCCGAACACCGGAACGCCGACGTAGAGTTCATCCTTCGGTGAGTTTTGTTGGGCGACGAAGTGTTCGCGATCACCGAGATGGACCGTCGCTTCAGGCGATGTCGGCCATGCCTGTACCACCGTGCCGTTGGCGTTTACGAGCGTGACGAGGGTCTGGTCCGTCGGTGCTAGCAAACCAGCCGCCACGAGCCGCGTCAGGTCGACCTGCCCTTTGTGGGTCCGGTACTGGAACGCCACCGTACGCGCGAGGACGTCCGCGGTTGCCGTCCGTTCGGAGAGATAGTTGGCATAGGATCGAGAGATCGCCGTCGCTCGCGCTTCTGCGGAGCGGTTCGTAAACTGCTCCGCGGAGGTTAGGGCCTGGTCGACGATGAAGACGACGAACAGGCATAGCGCGACGAACACTGAGAAGATCGCGATCGTTGCACGTTCGATCCCCTTCGGATGGACTTGAGGATCGGCACGCTCAGCAGACTTTTTTGCGAACAACATCAAGTTCACTCCCCGGCGGAATTACGGCCCATGATTGGGTGGTGTCAGGCGCACGGCCCGCCTCGTGGTCTTCATCCGTAACGTATCGCGTGCCGGTTTCCCTTACGCGGCTTCTCCAACAGTCCATCTGATAGTCGGTCAACGCTATTGCGACTGTCTCGGATGCTCCAATCGGACGATAACCGTGCTTGGCCACTGCTCGCATCGTAAATGCGACAAGTCCAGCGGGGTCCTGCCGAACGGTCTCGGTTTGAAGAAAGAGCGTGCGGGCGTCGTTATCTGCAACGAGAAAAATCGGCCCGGCGCTCGCAAACGTTGCTACGGCGATCAATGGATAGACAAGGCTCCTGCGGTGCATATCAGCGTCGTCGAATCGATTGGTTGAGTACGAGGTCGGCCGCGCGCGGCCACCTACGCGGTTGCGGCACGGGGACGAATTTCCCTTACGTCTCGGAAATATTACGAGATGTTTCTTCGGAAAGGATTGTCGCAGCGCGAAAATCTGCCGCCACTGTCAAATCTACGAGGGCCTCGAAGCGGGGCCTGCCTGACGCCATAGAAGACCAATTGTCGCAGTGCGGAGTCCGACGATACCCATGGGTCGACCAACGGCAGCTGGGCTTCCGTCAGAATCTCGATGTCGTTGGCCGAGAGCGGCCCAATCAGAATCTGCCGCATATATGTGAAGTACAGCGCGTCGCAATCGACAACGAGCTGGCAATCTGCCTGCTGGCAAACGATGTCGACGGTGTCGTCAAATACGCGGATTACCCCTCCCGGCCAAATTTGGAACTGTGTAGGACACTCGGCGCCCATCTTTTCCTCCGTTCAAATTTCATGCTGTTCGCGCTGGATTGTCTGCTCGCGAACCTCCTGATTCATTGCCTCGATGACTGTCGTCTTGTCGAGCTTCCCGGTAATCGCGCGCTGCGCCAGGTCTATGTCGTTGGTGACAATGGAAATGTCGTGAGACGCTCGGGTGACGCCAACGTAATAGCTCCGGTCACCGAATACCTTTGCAAGTGCCTGAAATTCGCGCTCCTGCGCTTTCTTGTCTTCGTTGTCCGGCATGTTGATCGCAAATATCGTGGTATTCCTGGAAGCGCCCTGTGCCGCGTGCACGGTCGATGCGTACGCATGATCCCAGTGTTGGCTTGTCTCAAGATTGACGGAGTGGTGGCTAATCACACCGCGATCATCGACCTGTAAGACAGCGTGTTCTCCGGTGAGCTGGACGACGCGCGCTGTCTCGCCGTTCTTGAACGTTTCGTCGTTGCGAGTGAGGCGAATCACGTCACCAACGGCCAACTGCCGGAGGTCGGGGTCGTAGACTTCAACCTTGTTGTGCTTGGCCGGCTCCCAAGCGAGCGTCGATCCGTCTCGTTTTCTAAGGGTCACGATGCCCGATTCGTGATCGACGTCAATCACCCGGGTATAGTCGCCCTTGTCCGCATTGATTTGCTGGTAGGTGCGGTTGAATCGAACGACATCACCCCGTTCGTAGTACTGTGCTTCCTTGATCTGTGCACGGGTAAAGCCCTTCGACACCAAGATCTCGTGTGTAGATTCGTTCTTTGACAGTTCTCCGCGTGCTTGCAGGCCCACACGGACACCTTCATTAATCGCAACACGATCGCGGTTCAGCGGCGTAATCGTGATGTTACGCGCTCGCTCCTCGGGGCTCATGGCCAAGATCTTGTCGACGGTCGACGTGACGACTTCATCCGTCTCGTGCACCCTGCCTTGCTGTGACAGGTATTGAAACGACTGTCCGTTGCGCTTCAGTTCAATATCGGTCAGTCGTGTGCCGGCGTCCAACTGATTTCGGCCGGTGATGATGTCCACGGCTTCCTTCATCACGTCCGTCTTTTGCCGGTTGATGTCGGTCATATACGCCGTAGCGATACCATCCTTCTGAGCGAGTTCGAACGGCTTGCCGGCTTCCACCCCCTGCAGCTGAAGCGTATCCCCCAGGTAGACGACCTTCGCACCGGCATGCTCGGCGAGCCGATGCAGTTGCGCCATCTGTCGTTGGGCAAGGAACGATGATTCGTCGACAACCCATACTTCCGGCTTCCGCTTGAAGTCCGGGGCAAACTGTTGAGCGAACTCGATGTCCTTCTGTAGTTGCCGTTCCTTGATTTGGAACATCGCGACCGTCTCGGCGGCAATGCCAGTCTCTTTCACCATCACTTTCGCGGCCGCTCCGGTCGGCGCCATGCCCCGCACGACATATCCCTCGGCGGCCGCGATATCGTTTAGCGTGCGGAGCATCGTCGTCTTGCCCGTACCGGCTAGCCCCTGAATCGCTACGAATCGGTCCTTGGACGTCAACGCAAGCACGATCGCATCGCGTTGACCGAACGTGTACGAGAACTGCTGCAGACGCTCGGCTTCGGCTATACGCTCCTGGACTTTGGTCGCCTCGAGCACGACGGGCGCATTGCCTTTTTCCTGCTTGACGAAGTCGAGGGCCCACCGTTCGCTCTCGAGCATTTTCCGCGTGGTGTACTTCTCATCCGGCAGCGGCACCAGGTCGCCGTTCTTCTCGAGCTGCCGGAAAGCCTTCATCACTTCCTGCGGCGACACGCGGCCGGTACCGTGGACCACTGCCGTCTCGACCAGATCAGACTTGTCAACCACAGCTTCGCGCTCGATCAGGTGGGCGGCGGCGAATGCTAGCGCCTGACGGCCCGTTAGCTTCGTCGGTGGGTCGATGCCCTCTGCCTTACGCTCGGCGGCTGTCGCGCGCAGTGCCCCGAGGTCGATCCCCTGTTCCAGAGCGCGCGCTTGCCAGTCGGCGAGCAGTTGCTCGTGGTCAACGTCCACCTTGCGCTCGCGCGTGGCGAGCGCCGCGCGCTCCTTGTCGGCCGCGGATGCAGTGTCCAGTTCGAGCTGGCGCTTACCGAGTTTTTCCTTCATTGCGGTGCGCCGCTGACTGAAATGTTCGATCTGTTCGCGGGAGATTCCTTGGATTTCAAAGTTGCCGTGCCGATCCGGGTTCGTCAGGCGATACCCGAGCTGCTGTAGGCCGGATACGAGTTCAGCGTTGTAGATGGCCCCCGCGAGCTTCTGAGTCTGGTAGATCTCCCGGTTGTCGATCGACCGCCACTTACCGTCTGCGCGCAGCGTCGCGTTCATCACAACGGCATGCGTGTGGGTCTGCGGGTCGAGATCCCGGCTGGTGTTGTGTTTGAAGAGCGCGGCGACCATGTTGCCGGTATGTTCGATCGACGTGACGCCGTTCTGGGTCGACCGCGTGCGGATCACGTTCTCCTCCAGGTACGCTAGCGCGGACTGAACGGCAGCTTCGTGCGCGTCCCTGACGGCGGTGTCGCCGGCGACTTCGGCCATCAGCGACACGCTCTTTGGAGCGGAGAAGGTGATGTCAATGCCAGGCTGGTGGTCCTGACGACGTTCGCCCGTCTCCTCGTCGGTTACCCATTTGCCGAGCTGCTGCTCCTCGACTCGACCCTCGAGTAGGTTGAGGAACGCCGCCGGCTGAACTTGCCCGGCTAGACCGAGGCGGGCCGCGCCGGCGCCGAACCAGGCGGAGTGCTTGGTGTTCTCGTCCTGGGTGTAATAGTTGTCCTTCGAGAAATAGTTTCGCGTCTGGGCAGCGCTGGCGATGTTGTGCAGACTCAACATGATTGATCGGGAGATCGCATTTGATTGTCTATTCGATGTCGGAGTGCCGATTGGGCTTTCGCGGCCTGCCGATGATCCGCTTCGACTACGAACGGTCGACCGCGTCGGTCCGGATCGCGCGGTTGCCGAGTCGGCCGCAGTCGGGGGCTCATCGCCGCACCGGTTTCATCCGCGGGGAGAGAGGTGGAATTTCCGTTCCACGGGCGGATAGCAGACGCCCGGCTCGACGGCACACCCCTGGATCCTCACGACCAAGTCCGTCGGCCGCGTCGGCGACATCGAGACGTCGACGCGGAAATCGCTGTCGTACGTCTCAACGGATTTGCCCAATGCCGCGTCGTACATCATGGTGCCGGGGGGGCTTCAGAACCGCGTATACCATCCGACCAGGTGTGGGCGTTGTGACAGTGACACGATCGCGATATAGCCGGTAGCCAGGGGCGACATGAAAGATCACGCTGACGTACCCGTCTGACGCGTCGGCCATCCGCATCGTGAACGCCTGATCCGGTGGAAGCAACCCGGGCGCAGACTGCGCGAATGCGCTCACGGCGGGCACCGCAAGAAAAAGGGCGGTGGACAAAACACGACAAAGGGCCTTCATGCATGGTCTCCTCGTTGATTGCCGTCGCCCCAGCGCCAGGCGCCCGGGCGGGGTGGCAGGATTTCGCCAGTTTCCGGATCGACGCCGCCGCTCGCCGCGACGAGTATCTCCGGGTGCGCGATCCAGTCAGGTGATGGGCCAGCGACTACGGATTCCGAAGCGGCAGCGGTTGCCGGCGAGCCGGCCGCCGGCGCGAATAGTTCGGAGAATGCCTGACGCTTGATAAAAGCAGGTGCGTTTTTCCGCGGTTTGACAAACCCGTACTTCACGCGAGCGATCGGGTATTCGCCGGGATAGACCAAATAGCCTGTCATGTCCCGCAGTCGCAATATCTGTGAGGGCAACGCTAGGTCGCGCAGCAGCCGACGCTTCGCGATGCTGAATCCGTCCCGCTGAGAGTTCACACCAAACGACAGCGACTCGTCCTTTTCCTCGACTTCCGTCTGCCCGATGATTTTCGAGAACATCTCAGCGGCTTCTGCGTCGGTTACGCGCAACAACAGCTTGGTTTGACACCCGTTGATAATCGTCCGCGCGAGGTATTCCCCGTAGATGTCGAGGAACTGCGGCATATCCTGCGCACCGAGCATCATGCATAAGCCGTACTTCCGCGTATTGCTCACCGCGAGCTTCATGATATCGAGCTTCTGCAGGGTCGGGACTTCGTCGATCGAGAAGTGCAGTCGCTCGCGATGAATCGGTGTGAGGTTGAGCACCGCTTTGATCGCGATGTCGATCCAGAGCGACATGATTGGCTTGATCGCCTCGAGCATTTCCTCACGGGTCGAGATGAACATCCACGAATCACTCTCGTTGTAAATCCACTGACGGATCGAGAACGGCTTTCCATCATCACGGAGATACCTGAAAGAGGAAAGCTGGTTCTGGACGGTCATCTTCAACGACATACCCGTGCGCTCGGTCTTGGGATCGACGTACGACGCGCCGGCGGTATTGCGCAGCAACTGGTAGATCGCGTCGAGGTTGCTCATTGCGATCGAATTGTAAAGATTGCGGTTCGTCAGATTGCCCTCTCTGTGCAACGCACGCGCGACATCTCGAAACACCTCGCGCCCCGCCAATGACCAAAATGGATCGGCTTCGCGCGGATCGGGAATCAGCGCGGTTGCCATGCTGTCATAGTGGTACTCCTCCTCGATCTCATACTTGATGTTCCAGTTTGGCGAACGGTCGTCGAACGGATTCATCATGACGTCCTTGCCTTCCCGGAAAAATTCCTCCGCAAATTCGCCCGACGGATCGTATACGATCGCGCGCTTCCCACGGGCGCGGACTTGCCTGAGCCGATCGAAGAACTGCTGAGACTTACCCGTACCCTGTGCGCCGACCACCAGGGTATGCAGGGTCTCCGCGTTGCGCAGCATCGGCACGCCCGCTATCGAATACGGGCTCTCCATATCGTCTTGCCGAATCATCTTCGCCAGTTGCTTCCCGTTGACGAGCGTTGCGCCACGCAGATCCTTGTCGGCCATCGTGCTGCGACCGAACTCATACCAGTAGGCAGCGATCGAGACGCATGTACATGCCGTGACGGTTGCGACAATGATCAGGAATCGCCGCAAAAAGAAATAAGCCACATCCCACACTGGGTCCGTCAGGGCGACAACTTGATCGACGGGAAGTCGCACGGTCTGGCCGTTGACTTCGTATTCCATCGGTACCGCCGTCATCATGACGACCGACCGAAGATGCGCGATAACGTTCGCGACTGCTGGACGCCAGATGTCGCGGTCGACGAAGAATGCGGCGTAGATGAACCCGGCCGCCAGACCGAGAAACAAAGAGAGCAGCAGGATATTTCGGATCGCGACGAGCACCAGCGCGACACGGTGAGTCCAGATTTCCGAGCCGGTGGAAAAATCCTGGAAGAGCCCGTTTGGCTTTTTTCCCGTCATTTCTGGCTACCCCGCAAAAGCTCGGTAGCTCGTTCCTTCGCTGAGTCACGCGCACGTCGCTCCGCGGTCATATCGCTGCGCGACACGATCTCAGTCAACAGGAACTCGCAAACAAAAATTGCTTCGACGAGTTGCGTCGGCAAATTTGCCAGCGTTGATTTCTGTCCGGTTGGCGTTCCCGTTCCAGATAGCTGCCTAGCTTCTTGCAGCAATGTATCGGCTTTCGCGATAGACGCGTCGACGGATGCGATCAGCCGGTCGACCGACTCGGCGAGCGCGCCGCGCTCGGTGAGACGTCGGGCATATTCGGAGAATGAGACGCCGCGGGCCTGGGCGGTTTTCTTGTAAAAACGGACAACGTCGGGGGTGTCGCGAAAACTGACGCGGCCGGTTTCGACGCGCGAGGAAGATTTTCGTGAGGTCATGAAAAACGCCTGGAATGAAAAGAGCGGGCGCTCGTGGAGTCGAGGAAAAACCTCGACTCGCGCACGAAACCGCGCTCGATTACGGCCCTCATGACTGCATTATTTTGAGCGACAGTAGCATGGCGACGAGCGTTTCGCAATAACCCATTTATTTTCATAGTGATACTTATCGAATGTCAGACACACCCGTTCTAGCTGTCTGACAACGTGGCCCAATCATGACGGGGCGGGCGCGACATACTGGCAATGTTCGCGCTTTCCGGTCATTCGGGTGTCTGACATCGCGAGCCTTAACGCAAGCCGTTTCTCGCGATACGTGGCGGCGTTTTCTCGACAGGTCGACGGTGGCTGTCTGACGCTGCAAACCGCTACCGTCAGTGGTCGAGCGGGAATTTTCTATTCCTCTGGAGTCCGAATTATATTCTCCGATTCCGAATTTGTCTGACACCGGAGGATATGACGTACAAGGGGTCGCGCTTGATCCCTGCCTCGCTTTTTTCGCCTATTTTCGTAGGTGTCTGACGCCGAAGGCACCGCGCCATACGGCGCGACACACCGCAACAACGTTGCATGGTGTGTGACGATCGTCTTAGGGGGCGGGGATTCCCCCGCTTCCTAAGAGACGGTTTCAAAAAGGCCCGGTGGGGCTGTTAACTTGCGCGGCGAGCTGTTAACCTCAGGCATCGGAACAACTGAGACCGAGGAGATGGCCAAGCCGATCATTGACGACGAACTGTGGACATTGATCGAGCCGTTATTGCCGCCACCCAAGCCGCGGCGCGAGAAAAACCCAGGCCGCCTGCCTGTTTCGAATCGCGCCGCGCTGACCGGCATCCTGTTCGTTCTCAAGACCGGACTGCGCTGGCGCGACCTGCCCGCCGAGATGGGCTGCGGCTCGGGCGTGACTTGCTGGCGACGGCTACGCGATTGGCAGGCTGCGGGCGTATGGGATCGCCTGCACGAATTGCTGCTTGCGAAGCTGCGAGCAGCAGACCAAATCGATTTCTCGCGAGCCGCAGTCGATTCCTCATCGATTCGCGCCGTTGGGGCGGGCCAAAAACTGGGCCAAACCCC
>FTHQ01000294.1_pt1 | contig 59366 bp, 54 predicted proteins | sample 1641001 | NCBI WGS metagenome assembly FTHQ01 (sample SAMEA3914872, study PRJEB12502) | metagenome | biome: forest; material: soil | place: Canada | collected 2011-07-03 | depth 0.3 m | reverse complement strand
CGGCGCCGACGCAGGCGCCCGCTGCCGCCGAGCCGGCCCCACCGCCGGCGCCGGCCACGACCGAAGCGGTCGAGAATCCGTATGGGCTCGGCGCGCTCTGGAAGAACGGCGACTTCGTCGCGCGCTTCGTGCTGATCCTGCTCGTGATCATGTCGATGGGCAGCTGGTACATCATGATCACGAAGTTCGTCGAACAGTTGCGCGCGAACCGCCGTGCGAAACTCGCCGACGCGCAGCTCTGGAGCGCGCCGTCGCTGGCCGAGGGCGCGAAGCTGCTCGACGAGGCGTCGCCGTTCCGCTTCATCGCAGAAACGGCGATCGAGGCGGGCGAGCATCACGACGAGGCGCTGCTCGAAGCCGTGGACCGCAACACGTGGATCGACGTGTCCGTCGAGCGCTCGATCACGAACGTGTCGAACCGCATGCAGGACGGGCTCGCGTTCCTCGCGACGGTCGGCTCGACCGCGCCGTTCGTCGGGCTGTTCGGCACGGTCTGGGGGATCTATCACGCGCTGACGGCGATCGGGATCGCGGGCCAGGCGTCGATCGACAAGGTCGCGGGCCCGGTGGGCGAGGCGCTCATCATGACGGCGATCGGCCTGGCGGTCGCGGTGCCGGCCGTACTCGGCTACAACTTCCTGGTCCGGCGCAACAAGTCGGTGATGGAGCGGGTCCGCAACTTCGGCGCCCAGCTGCATACCGTGCTGCTGGCCGGCAGCAAGCGTCCCGCTCGCGTGCCGTCGCCCGCCGCGTCGCTCGTGAACTGACCGGCTGACGGAGGCGCGCGATGGGCATGAACGTCGGACAGGACGAAAGCGACGAGGTGATCGCGAACATCAACACGACGCCGCTCGTCGACGTGATGCTGGTGTTGCTGATCATCTTCCTGATCACGATTCCGGTCGTCACGCACACGATCCAGCTGCAGTTGCCGAAGGAGGTCGTGCAGCCGCTGCAGACCACGCCAAAGAGCGTCGAGATCGCGGTGAACCGCGACGGCGATTTCTTCTGGGGTGAGCAATTGGTGGACGCATCGACGTTGCTCGCGAAGCTGAAAGGTGTGTCGCAGCAGAAGCCACAGCCGAGCGTGCACGTGCGGGGCGACCAGAACACGCGCTACGAGTTCATCGGCCGGGTCATCACGATGTGCGAGCGGGCGGGTATCGCGAAGGTGTCGTTCATCACGGAACCGCCGGTGCGTGGTGGTTAGCGGCGCATGGGAGCGGCACACGCGCCGGTTCTGATTGATGGTGGAGCAGGGATCTGAGTAAGCACTAAAGCGCTAACTCAGATCGACAGGAGCAGATGATGGGAATGAACGTGCCTTCGGGCGGGAGCAGCAGCGAGCCGGACGTGATGGTCGACATCAACACCACGCCGCTGATCGACGTGATGCTGGTGCTGCTGATCATGCTGATCATCACGATCCCGATCCAGATGCATTCGGTGAAGATGGACCTGCCGGTGGGGAACCCGCCGCCACCCACCGCACCGCCGGAAGTCGTGCAGATCGATATCGACTTCGACGGCACGACGACGTGGGACGGCGCTCCGGTGCCGGATCGCGCGGCACTCGAGGCGAAGCTGACGGAAGTCGCGCACGAGCCCGTGCAGGCGGAGATCCATCTGCGGCCGAACAAGCTGGCGCCGTACAAGGACGTGGCCGCCGTCCTGGCGTCCGCGCAGCGCGTGGGCGCGACGAAGATCGGCCTGGTCGGCAACGAGCAGTTCATGCAATGACGGGCAGACCAACCGATGAACCAGCGACGATGGAAACGGATGGTGGCGCTGACGGCGCTCGGTGCGGCCTGCGCGCTCGGCCGACCGGCGTGGGCGGCCGACGCGTTGCGGCCCGATGTGGCGAAGCCGCTGGCGGCGGCGCAGGACCTGTATCGCGCCCACAAGTATCGCGACGCGCTCGGCAAGATCGCGCAGGCGGCCGCCGTGCCCAATCGCACGCCGTATGAAACCTACATGGTGGAGGCGACGCGCGGCGCGGCGGCGATGGCGGCCGGCGATACCGGCGTGGCCGCGCAGGCCTACGAAACCGTCCTGAACTCGGGGCGCCTGTCGGGCGAGGACGAGCAGCGGACGACGGCGGCGCTCGCGGGAATCTACTTCCAGCAGAAGAACTATCCGCAGGCGATCCGCGTCGCGCAGCGCTACCTGAAGGCGGGCGGCACGGACCCGGAAATGCGCACGCTGCTTACGCAGTCGTATTACCTGTCGAACGATTGCGGCCAGGTCGTGAGCCAGTTGAAGGCAAGCGCGGACGCACAGGTGAAGGCCGGCCGCGCACCGGACGAAGGGCGGTTGCAGATGCTGGCGACCTGCGCGCAAAAGAGCAAGGATGCCCGCGCCTATCGCAGCGCGCTCGCCATGCTGGTGGCTTATCACCCGAGCCCCGCGTACTGGGAGGAAATGGTCTCGGCGATTCGCGGCAGTCCCGGTTACCTGTCGTCGCTCGACCTCGACATCTACCGGTTGCGCAGGGCGACGGGCGCGCTGACGACGGCCGACGCCTATATGGAGATGACGCAGCTCGCGCTGGTGGCGGGCACGCCGGCCGAAGGCAGGCAGGTAATCGACCAGGGGTTCGCGTCCGGCGTGCTGGGCAAGGATGCGCAGGCGGACCGAGAGAAACGACTGCGGGCGCTGGCCGACAAGCGCGCGCAGTCGGGCGCGGACGCTGCCGATCCGGTGGCGCCGATCGACGCCGGCATGAATCTGGTGTTCGCGGGCCACGCGGCGCAGGGACTGTCGATGATGGAGCAGGTGATCGCGAAGGGCGGGCTCGAGCATCCCGATGTGGCGCAGCTGCGGCTCGGCGAGGCGTACTACGTGGCGGGCCAGAAGGCGCATGCGGTCCAGGTGCTGCGGACGGTGAAAGGCGCCGACGGATCGGGGGATCTGGCGAAGCTCTGGATGGTCGTCGCGTCGCGGTAGCGCAACGCAAGAGCGCGACGGCGTGTGACGCGCACGCGATCGACAAGCAGCGTGACGCGGCGGAAATACAAGTGCTTGACGGTCAGGCATGAAGAGAAAGAGGGGCAATTTTGTTAATTAGTAAACCGAATGAAATATGCAAAGGTCGTCCGGCCATGGGGCGGCGGCACCGAGCCGCACCGCGCGCCGGCTGCACGCAGCGGCAGTGCGCGGCCGGGTATCACGTCGTGCCGGTCGCGTCATCGCATCGGCCAAGGATCGCCGACATCAAACCGGTTTCGACTGCGAGGCTCCGCACTTCCATGACTGTGCCCCCTGATGAGTCGGTTCTGGTCGCCGTATCGCTAGGCAACAAGATCCGGGCGCTGCGCCAGCGCCTGAAGCTCACGCTTGACGAGACGGCCGGGATCGCGGGCATTTCGAAGCCGTTCCTGTCTCAGGTAGAGCGTGGGCGCGCGACGCCGTCGATCACGTCACTGGTCCGGATCGCGCAAGCGCTGGGCGTGACGATGCAGTACTTCATCGACACGCCGACGGAAGCGCGTTCGGTGTGCCGCAGGAACGCGATGCAGTACTTCCAGTTCGCGAACTCGGCCAGCCTGTTCGCCAGGCTGACGAACCTGGTGGATGGTCGCAAGCTCGACGCGATTCTCGTCAGGATGCCGACGGGGCAGTCGCCGTCCGAGATAACGACACACGCGGGCGAGGAGTTCGTTTATGTGATGCGCGGGCAAGTCGCACTGACGCTCGAGGATTGCACGTTCACGCTGAACGAGGGCGATACCGCGCACTACGAATCGACGACGCCGCATGCATGGCACAACACGGCCGATGAAGAGGCGGTGATCGTCTGGGTCGGCACGCCGAGGCTGTTCTAGCGGAGGCGGCAGATACCGCACGCCGCGATGCCAGAGAATTACCCGGCCGATGGACGGCAGCACATAGTACGTCGCGCGAACAGTTTCGTTGCCGCAGGGCTGGACTCGTCATCCATCGAATCGGAAGCAGCAGAAAGTGCGTTCATTACATGTAGTAAGTATGACGAATTAAATATGGAAAGACGGTGATGCCGAGTGGCACGGGTGACCCGAGGCCGATCCGTTCGAGTCATGGCAGTCGGAAGAGTGGCTATCGCGGGTTCCGTTACACGGGAACCCAGGACACGCAAGGAATTCACAAGGTACCGGCGCGCAGCAGACGGGGTCTTACTACGAGCGAGAGGGAAGAAGATGAAGCAGAGAGTTTTGGCGTTGGCCATCAAGAGGATGGTCTGGGCGGAACTGGCGCTGACGGCCGCGCTGGTGCCGCCGGCGTTCGCCCAGAGCCAGCCGGCGCCGGGCGCCACATCGATTGCGGATGCGGTCGCGAACGGCGCCCCGATGACCGTTGCACAGGCGGACGGTGCGGCGCGCGCTGTCGCTGCCACGGGTGCCTCGGCATCCGGTGCGGCAGCCGAGGCGACGCCTGCCGCGCCCGGCGCCAACGGACAGGGCAAGGTCACGCAGATCAAGCGGTTCGAAGTGACGGGTTCGCTGATCCGGCAGGCCGACAAGGTGGGCTTCAACCAGGTTCAGACCGTCACGAGCAAGGACATCGAGAACAGCGGTCAGACCAGCGTCGCTGACTACCTGCGCAGCACCTCGGCGAACTCGGCAAGTAGCTGGAGCGAAGGTTCGACGAACAGCTTCGCACCGGGCGGCGCAGGTATCGCGCTGCGCGGTCTTAGCGAGAAATACACGCTGGTGCTGATCGACGGCATGCGGGTGTCGCCGTATGCGTTCGCAGTGAATGGCAGCGATCAGTTCTTCGACCTGAACACGCTGCCGCTCAACATCATCGACCGTATCGAAATTGTCAAGACAGGCGCGGTGTCTCAGTATGGTTCCGACGCAATCGCGGGCGTGGTGAACATCATCACGAAGAAAAATTTTCAGGGTCTCGAATTGGGGGGCAGCTACGGTGGTGCGACGAACGGCGAAGGCGGCCAGGGCACGACGAAGTTCAGCATCCTGGGCGGCTTCGGCGACCTGAACGCCGACCGTTTCAACGTGACCGCCGCGCTTAGCTACTACAAGTCGAACGGCATCTCGATCGCCGATCGCGACACGACGCAGAACCAGAACTTCTCCAATTTCCCGGGCGGCCTGTCGAACCAGAGCGTATCGTACTGGCGCAATCCGGCCACCGGCGCGAAGGTGCCGCTGAGCCCGTGTCCGAACGGAGGCCAGGCCGTGCCGGGCACCTCGGTTGCGCAGGTCAACGGTCCCGGCACGGTCTGCGCAAACAACACCGCGTACGCATCGTCGCTGTCGCCGTGGACTGAACGCCTGAGCGCGAAGGTGCATGCCGACTTCAAGATCACCGACGCGATGCAGGCGTTCGCCGATCTCTGGGAAAGCAACAATACGACGGTCACGAACAACTTCGTCGGCCGCCTCGGCAACAGCACGCAGACCTATGATCCGGCGACGGGCGGTCTCACCCCGATTTCGAACCTGGTGCCGGGCAGCAACCCGTATAACCCGTTTGGCGTGCCGGCCAAGCTGGTCTACGCATTCCCGGCCACGCAGGCCGTGCATACGAGCTCCAACTTCTGGCGTGCCGCGACGGGTGTGAAAGGCTCGTTCAGCACGCCACGCGTGGGTGATTGGGATTGGACAGCGTCCTACACGCATTCGCAGAACACGGTTTCGAACAATTATTCGAACCTGATCAACGCGGCCGCACTGGAAAATATTGTCCAGAACGGCGTGTTCAACTTCGCCGATCCATCGTCGACCCCGAACGGGTTGAACGGGTTGTACGGAAGCACGTCGACACAGGCCATCACGAAGCTCGACGCTGTCGACGCGACGCTGTCTACGCCGAACCTGTTTACGTTGCCCACGGGCAACGTCGGCCTGGGTCTCGGTACGCAATTCACGCACCAGAGCCAGTACATCGGTACGGGCGCGGACTACGCGAACGGCACGCTCATCCAGCCGTCGCTGCAATCGGTCAACGGCGAGCGCAACGTCGCGGCGGTCTACTACCAGATCGACATTCCTATCCTGAAGAACTTGACGTTCAGCCAGTCGGGGCGCTACGACCACTACAGTGACTTCGGCGGAGCGTTCTCGCCGCGCTTCGCGTTGCGCTTCCAGCCGATCCGCGAGCTGACGATGTACGGTTCGTACAACCGTGGCTTCCGCGCACCGACGCTGATCGAAAATACCTCGTCGAGGACCTACGGCGCGCAGGGCGCGGTCGATTCGAACGATCCTAACAACCCGAACGCATACAACCTCGTTGAGGAAGTGCAGACCGGTAACAGCAAGCTGCAGCCGGAGCGGACCAAGAACTACAACATCGGCTTCCAGCTGTCGCCCACCCGCAATACCGATTTCGGCTTCGACTGGTACAAGATCCACATCGACAACGTGATTGGCACGGAAGACATCCAGACGGTGATCGACCAGAATGATCCGTCGAAGGTGATCCGTAACCCGAACGGCACGATCGCATATGTGCTGCTGCCATATATGAACCTCTCGTCGCTCGATACGGATGGCTTCGAGACCACCTTCCGCCAATCGGTGTCGACCAAGATCGGCACTTTCACGCTGTCGGGTGACTGGGCCTACGTGTGGCACTTCAAGATGCCGGTGGGCGGAGAGTCGACCGACTTCGCGGGCAACAACGGGTCGCTGAACGAGCCGTTCGGCGGCAGTTTCCCGCGCTGGAAGGGCAACACGAGTCTGAACTGGAACTACCACAACCAATGGAACGCGACGTTGACGTGGATGTTCACGGGGCCGTACAGCCAGGCCATCCTGTCGCCGGGCCAATATCCGAACATGCAGGACAGCGTGGCTTCGTACAGTCAGTTCAACCTGATGGTCAGCTACACCGGCTTCAAGCACTGGACGATCTACGCGGGCATCGACAACATCTTCAATCGTGCGCCGCCGTTCGACCCGGTTTATATGAACGCGAGCTACCAAACGGGCTACGACACGTCGCTGTACACGTATGTCGGTCGATTCGCGCAGGTGGGCGCGACCTACAAGTTCTGATGGCGATTGCGATGCGCTGACAGGTTTTGGACCGGCCGCTCCACGTCCACCTCCCCATTTTTTGGAGCGGCCCTTTTTCGCCTGGCGCCACGGCGGCCCTCAACCGGGACATGCGGCGATGCAGTTTGCAGGATCGTTTCCAGCACGAACAACCAGTGGGATGCAGGTGGCACCCGGCATCCTGCACAGGAATCTACCGCGGGCAGGCATCGCGCCCGCACGCTTTCGGACAGACCGACCATGAAACTGTTGAAATGGCGATGGGCAGGCGTGCCGCGCGCGGCGCTGTTCGCGTGCGCCGTGCTGCTCGTGTCGGGTAGCGCCATGCCACGTGCGGCGCTCGCGGTGTCGGCGATCGCGCAATACGACCAGCCCAAGTACCTGGCCAATTTTACGCATTTCGATTATGCCGATCCCGACGCGCCGAATGACGGCACGCTCAACTTCGAAAACTACGACGAAGCACAGAGCTACGACTCGCTGAACCCGTTTCTGACCCGCGGCTCGCCCGCGCCGGACATCAAGAACCTGATGTTCGACACGCTGATGCAGCGCAGCTGGGATGAACTCGCGTCCGAATACGCGCTGATCGCCGACGACGTCGAGGTGGCGCCCGACGGGCTCTCGGCCACGTTCCACATCAATCCGGCCGCGCGCTTTTCGAACGGCGACGCAATCACCGCGGCTGACGTCAAGTATTCGTTCGATACGCTGACGAGCCCGCAGGTATCGCCGCTCTACAACGCGCAGTTCTCGATCATCAAGCGCGCAGTGGTCGTCGACAGCCACACGATCCGCTTCGAATTCAAGCACGCGGAGCGCGACGCCGCGCTGATCGCAGGCGACCTGCCGGTGTTCTCGCCGAAGTGGGGGCAGCGCGCGGACGGTACGCGGCCGGCGTTCGACCAGATCGCGAACGAGCCGCCGATCGCGAGCGGCGCGTACCTGATCGAGCAGCGCAGGAACGACAAGCAGATCACGTACGTGCGCAACCCGCACTACTGGGCCGCGAATCTGCCGTCGCGGCGCGGGATGTTCCGTTTCGCGCGCGTGTCGTTCAAGCTGTACCTCGACCAGTACACGGCGCTCGAGGCGTTCAAGGCCGGCGATGTCGACGCGCGGATGGAGTACAGCTCGACGCAGTGGGCGCGCAAGTACGTCGGCAAGAATTTCAGCAACGGCATGCTGAAGAAGGGGGAATTCCCGGACGGCCCCGCGCAGATGCAGGGCTTCCTGATGAACCTGCGCAAACCGATGTTCCAGGACGTGCGCGTGCGGCATGCGCTCGCGCTGGCGTTCGACTTCGACTGGATGAGCCGGATGATGTTCTACGGGCAGTACCGCCGCACCAACAGCTTCTGGGACGCGAGCCCGTTCGCCGCGTCCGGCATGCCGAGCGCGAAGGAGCTCGCGCTGCTCGAACCGTACCGCTCGACGCTGCCGCCGGAGGTGTTCGGGCCGATGGTCAAGCAGCCGTCGACGCTGCCGCCGGGCTCGCTGCGCGCGAACCTCAGGCAAGCGCGCGACTTGCTCGCGCAGGCCGGCTGGCACTATCGCGACGGCGCGCTGCGCGACGCGAACGGCACGCCGATGACGATCGAGATCATCGACGACCAGCCCGGCATGGATCGCCTGATCCTGCCGTACACGCAAGCGCTCGCGACGCTCGGCATCCATGCGTACCTGCACGAGATCGACAGTGCGCTCTACCAGAAGCGGCTCGACAATTTCGAGTACGACATGACGACGTATATCTACCCGCCGGTGACGATCCCCGGCGCGGAGCTGACACGCCGTTTCGGCAGCGAGGCCGCGTCGCAGCCCGGCTCGGAGAACTATCCGGGCGTGAAGTCGAAGGCCGTCGATGCGCTGATCCGCGCGGCGCTCGCGGCGAATACGCTCGACGATCTCGAGACGGCCACGCACGCCCTTGATCGCGTGCTGATCAACCTGTACGTACTGGTCCCGCAGTACTACATGCCGAACGCGCGGATCGCGTACAAGACGACGCTCGGCCATCCGGCGGTCGTGCCGGCTTCCTATCAGTACGAGGACTGGATCGTCGACTACTGGTACGGGAAGCGGCCGGCGGTCCAACCCGCTCCGGCGGCCTGACGGAGAACAACCATGCTGGCATACATACTCAGGCGCCTGCTGTTGATGGTCCCGACGCTGATCGGCGTCGTGACGATCACGTTCGCCGTCACGCAGTTCGTGCCGGGCGGCCCGGTCGAGCAGGTGCTCGCGCAATTGCGCCACGGCAGCACACGCGGCGGGGAGGCGAGCGGAGGTGGGGGCGGCTACCACGGCAGCCAGGGTGTCGACCCGCAGCAGATCGAGCAGATCCGCAAGCAGTTCGGCTTCGACAAGCCGCCGCTCGAACGCTACGTGCTGATGCTGAAAAGCTATGCGACGTTCGACCTCGGCCAGTCCTACTTCGCGCACCGCAGCGTGTGGGCGGTAATCCGCTCGAAGCTGCCGGTGTCGATCACGCTCGGGCTTTGGACGGTGATCCTCACGTATCTCGTGTCGGTGCCGCTCGGCATCGCGAAGGCGGTGCGCAACGGTTCGCGGTTCGACACCGTGACGAGCGTGCTGGTGCTGACCGGCTACGCCGTGCCGGGCTTCGTGCTCGGCGTGCTGCTGCTGATGCTGTTCGGCGGCGGCACGTTCTGGCAGGTACTCCCAATGCGCGGGCTCACGTCGGACAACTTCGACGACCTGACGCTGATCGGCCAGACGCTCGACTATCTGTGGCACATGGTGATGCCGGTCACCGCGTCGGTGATCGGCAATTTCGCGATCGTCACGATCCTGACGAAGAACACGTTCCTCGACGAAATCGGCCGGCAATACGTGCTGACCGCGCGCGCGAAAGGGGCGCTGGAGCGCGACGTGCTGTGGAAGCACGTGCTGCGCAATGCGGCGATCCCGCTGCTCACCGGGTTGCCGGCCGCGTTCGTCGGGGCATTCCTGAACGGCAACCTGCTGATCGAGACGCTGTTCTCGCTCGACGGGATGGGGCAACTGTCGTACGACTCGGTGATCCGCCGCGACTATCCGGTCGTGCTCGGCTCGCTGTTCCTGTTCACCCTGATCGGTCTGCTGACCAAGCTTATCGCGGATATCTGCTATGTCCTCGTCGACCCCCGTATCCAGTTCAGCCGCCTGGACCACTGATCCAGCGTGCGCGCCGTCGCCGTCGCCGTGGCGGCGCACGTGGCAGCGCTTTCGTGCGCAGCCGCTCGGCTATGCAAGCCTCGCGATCTTCGCGACGCTGTTCGTGCTCAGCCTGTGTGCCGACGGTCTGTCCAACGATCGGCCGCTGCTCGTGCGCTACGACGGGCACTATTACTTTCCGATTGTGAAGGACTATCCGGAGACCGAGTTCGGCGGCGACTTTCCGGCGAAGACCAACTATCTCGACCCGTACATTCGCGCGAAGATCGAGGCAAGCGGCAATTTCGCGATCTATCCGCCGAATCGCTACCGCTACGACACGATCGACTATTTCGCATCGCGGCCGTATCCCGCGCCGCCGTCGGCGAGCAACTGGCTCGGCACCGACCAGTTCGGGCGGGACGTGTTCGCGCGACTGCTGTACGGGTTCCGGCTGTCGGTGCTGATGGCGTTCGCGCTGACCGTGTCAGGGGTGCTGGTCGGCGTGCTGACCGGCGCGCTGCAGGGCTTCTACGGCGGCCGCACCGACCTGATCGGGCAGCGCCTGATCGAGATCTGGAGTGCGTTGCCGGACCTGTACCTGTTGATCATCTTCGCATCGATCTTCACGCCTTCGCTGTGGTTGCTGTTCATCTTGCTGTCGATGTTCGGCTGGCTCGTGCTGTCTGATTACGTGCGCGCGGAGTTCCTGCGCAACCGCGCGCTCGACTACGTGAAGGCCGCACGCACGATGGGGCTGTCGAACTGGCAGATCATGTGGCGGCACGTGCTGCCGAACAGCCTGACGCCGGTGATCACGTTCCTGCCGTTCCGGATGAGCGCGGCGATCTTGTCGCTGACGAGCCTCGACTTCCTTGGCCTCGGCGTGCAGCCGCCAACGCCGAGCCTCGGCGAACTGCTGCAGGAAGGCAAGAACTACCTCGACGCGTGGTGGATCTCGATCTCCGCGTTCGCGGCGCTCGTCATCACGCTGCTGCTGCTGACCTTCATGGGCGACGCGCTGCGCAACGCACTCGACACGCGCTCGCGCGGCTCGGCATTCGGCGGGGAGCGATGATGGCGAATGCGTTGCTTCAGATCGACGGGTTTTCGGCGCGCTTCGGTACGAAGGCGGCCGTGCAGGACCTGAGCCTGTCGGTCGGCCGCGGCGAGCGGGTGGCGCTCGTCGGCGAATCGGGGTCGGGCAAGAGCGTGACGGCGCTGTCGATCCTGCGCCTCGCGCAGCAGGCGACGCTGTCGGGACGGATGCTGTTCGACGGTGAGGACCTGCTCGCGAAGACCGAACGGCAGATGCGCGGGATTCGCGGCGCCGACATCGCGATGGTGTTCCAGGAACCGATGACGGCGCTGAATCCGCTGTATACGATCGGCAAGCAGATCGCCGAGAGCCTGCGGCTGCACGAGGGGCTGCGGCCGGGCGATGCGCGGGAGCGGGGGATCGCGCTGCTGCGGCGCACCGGGATTCCGGAGCCGGAACGGCGCATCGACAGCTTTCCGCATCAGTTGTCGGGTGGGCAGCGGCAGCGCGCGATGATCGCGATGGCGCTGGCATGCCGGCCGAGGCTATTGCTGGCCGACGAGCCGACGACGGCGCTCGACGTGACGGTGCGCCAGCAGATCGTCGATCTGCTGATCGAACTGCAGGAGCAGGAGGCCGCCGCGCGCGGGATGGCCGTGCTGCTGATCACGCACGACCTGAATCTCGTGCGGCGTTTTGCGCAGCGCGTGGCCGTGATGGAGCAGGGCGTGCTCGTGGAGACGAACACGACCGACGCGCTGTTCTCCGCGCCGCGGCACGCCTATACGCGCCGGCTGCTCGACAGCGCCCCGCAGCGGGACGTCGAGCCGGTCGCGGCCGGCGCGCAGACGATTCTCGACGTGCAGGACCTCGCCGTCGATTACCGCGTCGCGGCGAAGGGCTGGCGCGCGGTGCTCGGCAAGACGACGTTCCGCGCCGTGCACGATGTGAAGTTGAACCTGAGGCGCGGCGAAACGCTGGGAATCGTCGGCGAATCGGGCTCGGGGAAATCGACGCTCGCGGCGACGGTGCTCGGCCTGCAGCGGCCGGCCGCGGGCTCGATCGAAATCGACGGCATGCCGCTGGACGCGCTGCGGACGACGGGCGGCAGGCGCGCGCTGTACGGCAGGATGCAGGTCGTGTTCCAGGATCCGTTCGGCTCGCTGTCGCCGCGCATGACGGTCGAGCAGATCGTCGGCGAGGGGCTCGCCGTGCACCGGCCGCAGGTAGCCGGCGCCGCGCGGCGCGCGCGGGTCGCCGCGCTGCTGCAGGAGGTCGGCCTGCCGGCCGAAGCGATGCTTCGCTATCCGCACGAATTTTCCGGCGGCCAGCGCCAGCGCATCGCGATCGCGCGCGCGCTGGCGGTGGAGCCGGAGCTGCTGGTACTGGACGAGCCGACGAGCGCGCTCGACGTGTCGATCCAGAAGCAGGTGCTGAATCTGCTGACGAATCTGCAAAAGAAGTACAAGCTGAGCTACCTGTTCATCACGCACGATCTCGCGGTGATGCGTGCAATGGCCCACCGGGTCGTGGTGATGAAGGCGGGGCGGGTGGTCGAGGAGGGCGATACGCTCGACGTGCTGCATGCGCCGTCCCATCCGTATACACGCGCGCTGCTCGCGTCGTCGATGCTGGCTCCGGTGCGCGGCACACAAGAGAGAGCCGATGATTGACGTGAACCGGGCGAAGTACGCCCAGGCCGCCCACACGCCGTGCGGCGGCGTCGACGGTGATGCCGTTCCGCGGTCCCGCGCCGAAACGCCGGCGGTTCGCTGACACATGCCGATGCCATCGTTCTTCATCGATCGTCCCGTCTTTGCGTGGATCGTTGCGCTCGCAATCGTCGTCGCAGGCATGCTCGCCATTCCGCAGCTTCCGATCGCGCAATATCCGCGGCTTGCGCCGCCGCGGGTCGTGATCACGGCCGCGTATCCGGGCGCGTCGACCGAGACGGTCGACGGCGACGTCGGCAGCATCATCGAGGAAAGCCTCGACGGCGCCGACGGGCTTCTGTATTACGCGACGAGCAGCGACGGTCACGGCAATCTCGAGATCGACGTCACGTTTTCGCCCGGCACCGATCCGGACATCGCGCTCGTCGACGTGAACAACCGGCTGAAGCAGGTCGAGCCGCGGTTGCCGCAGCAGGTCGTCCAGCAGGGGATCGGCGTATTCAAGGCAGCGAACACGTTCCTGATGCTCGTCACGCTGACGTCGACCGACGGCACGCGCGATTCCGCGCAACTCGGCGATTACCTGAACCGCTACGTGCTGCGCGAACTGAAGCGTGCGCCGGGCGTCGGCGCGGCCGAGCTGTGGGACGCCGGCGAGGCGCTGCGGGTCTGGCTCGATCCGAACAAATTGCGTGAATACGATCTCGGCGCCGATGACGTGATCGCGGCGATCGGCGTGCAGAACGCGACGGTGACGGCCGGTGCGATCGGCGATGCGCCGTTCGAGCGCGGCCAGCAGCTCACCGCGACGATCGTCGTCAAGGGACAGCTGACGTCGCCGGAGGAGTTCGGCCAGATCGTGCTGAAGTCGAAGCAGGACGGTTCGGTGGTGCGCGTCGCCGACGTCGCGCGTGTCGAAATCGGCCGCGACGACTACTCGTTCTATTCACGGCTGAACGGCCGGCCGGCGGCCACCGTCGGCATCCAGCTCGGCCCGCGCGGCAACGCGCTCGAAACCTCGAACGCGATCCGTGCGCGGCTTGCCGAACTGTCGAGGGTATTGCCGCCGGGCGTGGCGATGGAGATTCCGTTCGATGGCGCCCATTTCGTGACGATCGCGATCCGGGAGGTCGTGCTGACGCTCGTCGAGGCGGTCGTGCTGGTGTTTTGCGTGATGTGGCTGTTCCTGCGCGATCTGCGTTACACGCTGGTGCCGACCGTCGTGATTCCCGTCACGCTGATGGGTGCGTTCGTCGCGATGTGGGCGTTCGGACTGTCGATCAACGTGTTCACGATGTCCGGTCTCGTGCTGGCGATCGGCATCCTTGTCGACGATGCGATCGTCGTCGTCGAGAGCGTGCACCGGGTGATGGAGGAGGGCGTGTCGCCGCGCGACGCCACGCGCCGCGCAATGAAGCGGATCGGCGGTGCGATCGTCGGGGTGACCGCGGTGCTGACCGCCGTATTCGTGCCGATGGCGTTTTTTCCGGGCGCCGTCGGCGGCATCTACCGGCAGTTCGCGGTAGCGATGATCGCATCGATGCTGGTGTCGTCGTTCATGGCGCTGTCGCTCACGCCCGCGCTGTGCGCGAACCTGCTGAAGCCGGTCGCGCGACACGACGGCGGAATCGGCCACGCGCGGCGACGTGGCATCGGCACGCATCTGGCCGACTGCTTCGGTGCGTTCTTCGCGCGCGTCGAATCCGGTTATCGCCGTCTCGCCGTGTTCGCCGTGCGCCGCACCGGCATGATCGTGGCGGTCTACGCGGCGCTCGTGATCGCATGCGGGCTGCTGTACTGGATGATGCCGGGCGGCTTCCTGCCGACCGAGGACCAGGGGCAACTGCAGGTGATGATTCAGCTGCCGGCGGGCGCCACGCAGGCGCGCACGCTCGCGGTCGTCGAGCGTGTCGAGGCGATCCTGCGCGCGGAGCCGGCGATCGCGAACGTGACGAGCGTGATCGGCTGGAGTTTCGCGGGCAGCGGGCAGAACGTCGGGATGGCGTTCGTGGAGCTGAAGGACTGGGCGCGGCGCGACGTCGACGCGATGGCGTTGCGCGACCGGCTCAACGGGCGTTTCGGAACGATCCTCGACGGCGACGTCGAGGCGTCGCTGCCGCCGTCGGTGCGCGGCATCGGGCATTCCGACGGATTCACGTTCCGGCTCGAGGATCGCGGCGGCGTCGGGCTCGATGCGTTGAAGGCGGCTCGCGAGCAGTTGTCCGGACGGGCGAAAGCGGATCCGTTGCTCGCCGCCGTGCATTTCGAAGACCTGCCGGACGCGCCGCGGATCGAACTCGATGTCGATCGTGCGAAGGCGTATGCGCTCGGCGTGCCGTTCGAGCGAATCGCGGGCCTTCTGGGCGGCACGTTCGGCTCGAACTACATCAACGATTTTCCGGCATCGGGCCGGATGCGGCGGGTGATCATCGAGGCCGACCCGGTCGCGCGCGCGACCGATGCGCAACTGATGGCGCTGACGGTGCCGAACCGCACCGGCGACATGGTTCCGTTGTCGGCCATCGCCGCGCCGCACTGGACGGTCGGCCCGGTGATGCTGAATCGCTACAACGGCTATCCGTCGCTCGACATCAGCGGCCGCGCGGCGACCGGCACGAGTTCGGGCGCGGCGATGGCGGAGATGGAGCGGCTCGCCGGCGCACTGCCAGTCGGGATCGGCTTCGACTGGGTCGATGCGGCGCGCGAGGAGCAGGTTGCCGCGCGGCAAACACCGCTGCTCGTCGGGCTGTCCGTGCTCGCGGTTTTCATGGCGCTTGCCGCGCTGTACGAAAGCTGGACGGTCCCGCTGTCCGTGCTGACGATCGTGCCGCTCGGCATGATCGGCGCGATCGCGGCGGCGCTCGCGCGCGGGATGCCGAACGACGTGTATTTCAAGGTCGGGATGATCACGGTGGTCGGGCTGGCTGCGAAGAATGCGATCCTGATCGTGCAGTACGCGCGCGATCTGGCCGGGAGCGGCGTGCCGTTGCGGCAGGCGGTGGTCGACGCGGCCGCCGCGCGATTCCGGCCGATCATGATGACGTCGATGGCGTTCCTGCTGGGCGTCGTGCCGCTCGTGCTGGCGACCGGCGCGGGTGCGGAAAGCCGGCGGTCGATCGGCACGGGTGCGTTCGGGGGCGTGCTCGCCGCGACGATGTTCGGGCTCGTGTTCGCGCCGGTGGCGTTTCGGGTGGTGGTATCCGTAGGCCGGCGCGGGCGGCATGCCGCGGTGACGAAGCGCGACGTGCAGCGCGTGGAAACGGCTGAAAATCTGGAGATCGATTGATGGTCGCGACGGGGCGTTGGCAGTGCGATCACGGGATGACGGCTGCGCGACGCCAAGTACGTGCTCGAAGGGATGCACTATCAGGAGTCCGATCTGTTGATCGCGGAACACTATGCCGACACGACGGGATTCATCGATCACATGTTCGGACTGTTTCTATGCCAAGGATTCGTGTCTCCTCTCTGGTAAACAAAAAAATTCGGGCTGGCGAGTACCGGCCGCGTGCTCCATTGCGGCGCATGCGCGAGCGGGTGAAAAAGGCAGCCGCACAAGGAAGACAGAACAACGGTAGCGGCGTATGAACCATATCGATTTTTATTCGGCACCAACCGGGTGCGTCCATTGCACCTAAACAAAGTTATGCTGCATCAAATATTTTTTGACGCATCGATTCTGTCCTGCTATGTTCGCGTCCAACGTAAAACTTTGGTAGTGAACGGTAATGAAGATTCCGTACATTAAGACCTTCAAAGTGAAGACGTAAAGCAGCCCTTCAACGAGCGACTGCCTTTCCTGGCAACGCGTACGCGCTAATTGACAAAGCGCCATGATGCGAATGTTCCAGGGACATCTTGTATGAGGCCGTTCGATACACGAAAAGATCGATTCATGTAATTAGGCATCCTAATTCCATAGGAACGCCGTTTATTTATTTCAAATTCATTCCACTCCGAAGTTGAAGAAATAAATTTGAAATAAATAAACGGGCGGACGGAATGGTTGTGATCGCCAGATGACGAATCAGGAACGCGGGGCAACGCTATTTAAAGGCCGGCGAATCTCCGCGCATACAAAAAGGTGAGGCCTTGCGACGACAGAGGGGTGTTATGAAACCAACGGCTTTGGGATCGGCAATACGCAGCATCGTATGGGCTGAAGTCGCGTTGACGGCGGCTTTGGGTACCTCCGCTTACGCGCAGACAACGCCTGTCGACGGGAACGTCGCCGCCGAGCAAGCCGGCAGCGCGACCGCCGCCGCACCCGCTCCGGCGTCGGGCACCGCCGCGGGCGGGCAGACCGTGAAAAAGCTCGACAAGTTCGAAGTGACGGGCTCGCTGATCCGTACATCCGACAAGGTCGGTCACACCGAAGTGCAGGTCATCACCGCGAAGGAAATCCAGCAAAGCGGATACACGACGGTTGCCGATTTCCTGCGTTCGACCTCGGCCAATTCCGCAAGCAGCTGGGGCCAGACGACGATGAACAGTTCGGCCCCCGGCGGCGCCGGCATGGCGTTGCGCGGGCTCAGCGAGAAATACACGCTCGTGCTCGTCGATGGCCAGCGCGTCGCGAACTATGCGCAGTCGGTGAACTTCACCGACACGTTCTTCGATGTCAACGCGATCCCGTTGAACATGGTGGAGCGCGTCGAGATCGTCAAGACCGGCGCGGTGTCCGTCTACGGCTCGGACGCGATCGCGGGCGTCGTCAACATCATTACGAAGAAGAACTTTCAGGGCCTGCAGATCGACGGCCAACTCGGCAAGGCGCAGCATCCGGGCGACGGGCAGGGCAACTTCAGTGTACTGGCCGGCTTCGGCGACCTGAATTCGGATCGCTTCAACGTCACCGCGGCCGCCAGCTATTACCGCGATTCGGGCTCGACGCTCGGCGATCGCGACATGACGTCGGCGCAAGACTTCACGCAATATCCCGGCGGGCTGGCAGCGCCGCTCGGGCCGAACCAGCAATCGTACTGGTCGTTGGCGGACGGCTCCAGGGTGCCGCTTTCGCCGTGCCCGCCGGGCAGCAAGACGAGCGCGACCAATTGCACGTACAACCCGGCCGCGTCGACATCGCTCGTTCCATCCACGACGCGCCTGAACGCGAAGGTGCGCGCCACCTTCAAGATCGACGACAACACGCAGGCCTATGCGGGCTTCTGGGTGAGCCGCGATGAAACCGTCCAGTTGCAGGGACCGGCCTCGATCTCGAGCACGACGAACGTCTACAACCCTTCGACCGGGTCCGTTTCGCCGCTGCCGCGCACCGTACCGGTGAGCAACCCCTATAACCCGTTCGGCGTGCCGACGGCGATCAACCTGACCTTCCCGGGCAACGTCGTGGGGGCGGACACGGTATCGACGTTCTGGATGGCGAACACGGGCGTCAAAGGTTCGTTCGACACGGGCAGATTCGGCGCGTGGGACTGGTCGGCCGATTACGGCCACTCGCAGAGCACCGTCGATACGACGTATCGCAACCGGATCAACGTCGCGGGCCTCGAGAACATGCTCGCGAACGGCACCTACAACTTCTCGAACCCGGCCGCCACGCCAAACGGCCTGAACGGCGTTTTCACGGACGACGATCAGCAGGCCATCTCGAAGGTCGACAGCGTGACAGCGAAGGCCTCGACGTCGAATCTCTTCACGCTGCCCGGGGGCCCGGTCGGCCTGGGCCTGGGCACCGAGTTCCGTCACGAATCGTCGACGATCAACCCGCAGACGCTCGCGTCGCAGGGCGTATCCGCACCCGCGAACGTGCAGACGGTGGAGGGTTCGCGCAACGTCGCCGCCGCGTTCTACCAGGTCGACATTCCGATCCTGCGCAACCTGACGTTCACGCAGGCGGGCCGCTACGATCACTACAGCGACTTCGGTGGGGCGTTTTCGCCGAGTTTTGCGCTGCGTTTCCAGCCGGTGCAAATGCTGACGACGTATGCATCGTACAGTCGCGGCTTCCGCGCGCCGACCCTCGTCGAAAACTCGCAGGCCGTCTATCTCTCTCACCAGAACCTCGTCGATCCGAATGATCCGAGCGGTGTGCCGACGAAGCACTTCACGACGGAGCAAGTCGCGGGTAATCCGAATCTTCAGCCCGAGCACACGAAGAACTACAATATCGGCTTCCAGCTTTCGCCCGATGCGATGACCGATATCGGCGCGGCGTTCTACAAGGTCCGCATCGACGGCGTCATCGGCACCGACGATCCGAACGCGGTGCTCGTCGCCAACGATCCCTCCCGCGTCGTGCGCAACGCCGACGGGTCGGTGCGTTACCTCGTTCAGCATTTCGTGAACCTCGGTGCGCTCGACACTGATGGCTTCGATCTCAATTTCCGCAAAGCGCTGCGCACCAAGTACGGCACGTTCACGCTCGCAGGCGACTGGACTTATGTGTGGCACTTCAAGCTACACAGCCCCGGAACCGCACCGCAGGACTTCGCCGGCAACAACCTTGCGCTGCTGCAGCCGTTCGGCGCGAGCAACCCGCGCTGGAAGGGCAATACGAGCGTGAGCTGGGACTACCGGCAACTGACCACCACGCTGACCTGGCAATACACGGGGCCGTATACGAACGCCGTGGCCGCGGAATTCGGCGACGGCGGTACGGGATCGGTGGCGTCGTACAGCCAGTTCAACCTCATGTTCAACTATCGCGGCTTCAAGCATTGGACGATTTACGGCGGCATCACGAACCTCTTCGACAAGAAGCCGCCGTTCGACGTCGAGTGGCAAGCCGTGCCCGACATCACTGGCTATGACCAGTCGCTCTACACGAACCTTGGTCGTTTCTTCCAGGTCGGGGCGACGTACCGGTTCTGACAGGGAGGAAGCCGCCAGGCGGCAACCGGTCCCGGTGCGCGGCCCGCGCCGGGACGACGAAGCATGAGCTGGACCGGCAGCCGGCCTCAGTCAAGGTCAAGTGCAGAGGTGCAAGGTTTGAACGCGAGGACGCTTGGCCAGCAGCCCCTCGTGCCGTCGATTTTTTGTATTTGACATAATCATAATTATCGACAGTTTATGTTGTAGTAGCTAGATTGAAATGTCCGCTTTTCGACCCGTCGCAAGCTATCCAGAGTCGCTACTCGTCGCATCCAATCACGCGACCGACCTCGGGCCGATCCCAACTCGCGACCAAGCGCCCGGCATCGTCTTCATGCGCTCGGTTTCGTCGTGATCAGGCGACGCCACACGGACGCAGGATGAAGTCGCCATCCATTCCCACGCGAACGTGAGGATTTCCGCCGGCATCGTCCGGCGCGTGTGGCGACCCGAGCGAATATGACGTCCGCCGACGCTCACCATCCGGCCGATATCCAGCCAATAAACGCAGCCGCACACGGCTGCCTGTCCGATTCCCGCAAGTATCCGGAGGCCGATATTGGCCGTTTTATTGACCTTGTCGCAAACGTGTACAGTGAACGTGCCCCGGAAAACAACGGCGATCGTTCGATGTCGCGCCCCGGGTTTCCCCGCATACGCAAAGAAGATTCGCCATGCCCAATGCTTCCTTGCCGATTGAGCCGACCCTGCTCCGTCGATACCGCTATTTCGAATCGGTCGATATCGACGACACGCGTGAACGGATCGCCGCGGTGCTGCAGCCGCATCGACTCATCCCTGGCAGCTCGCGTGGCGGCTATTCCGCGTACATGGACTACGTGCGGATCGACAGCGTCGGGTTCGGCACGATCGGTTACGACGTCGCGATGGGCGTCGATGCCGGGGAAATCGAGGATTACTATCTCGCGATCCTCAGCCTCGGCGGCTATGCGGACGTGAGCGTCGGCGGCCGGCGCGTGATCATCGGGCCGGCGCAGGGCGTCATCGTCAGCCCGGCCAGCCATTTCGGCGGCACGTTCTCCCGCGACTGCGAGCAGTTCTTCGTGCGCGTCGACAAGCGCGCGATCCTGGCTCACACCGGCTACGACCATCTGCAGATCGAGCCGGTGCTCGATCTCTCCCGCTCCGAACTCGTGCCGTGGCTGATGCAGTTGCGCGTCATGGCGTCGTCGCCGGAGACGGTCGCGCTCGCGCAGCGCGACCGCCGTATCGCACTCGAATTCGAGCGGCTCGTGATCTCGCTCCTGCTCGCCGGGCAGCCGCATCACTGCCAGACGCGGCCCGGCGGAACGGCGCTCGTGCCGCGCACGGTCAAGCGCGCGGAAGCCTATATCGACGAGCACGCGTGCGAGCCGATCACGCTGGCCGATATCGCGCTGGCGGCCGACGTGCCGGTGCGTACGCTGCTCGACGGGTTCCAGCGTTTCTCGCGCGGCAGCCCGATGCAGCTGGTCCGCGAACGGCGTCTCGAACGCGCACGCGACCGATTGCTGCAAGGCCGCGAAAGTGACCGCGTGGCCGACGTGGCGCTCCGTTGCGGCTTCGCGAATCTGGGCCGCTTCGCCGCCCTGTACCGCGAAACGTTCCGGGAATCGCCGTCGGATACGTTGCGGCGCGCGCGCCAGTCCGCTGGCTGAGCGGAAATTCTGCGCGCGCCGGACAGGCGCTGCGCTCGCCGGATATTCGCGGCACATTCGCCCGCATACAGTGGCCTCCTCTGAATTCAACGGAGCCGCTGGATGTCCCCGCTCAGAATTCGCGTCGAGCGCATCGATGCGCTGACGCCCGCAATCCGCCGATTGCATCTCGTCGCCGCCGACGGCGGCCCGCTGCCCGGGTTCACGGCCGGCGCGCATATCGGCGTGCACGTGCCCCTCTCCCCTCGTTCGCAACGGCGTGCATATTCGCTCGTGAACGCCGGCGGCCGCGCCGATTCGATCGATCGTTACGAAATCGCGGTGCTGCACGCAGCGGCCGGCAGCGGCGGTTCGCAGTGGATGCACGCCTGTGCGCCCGGCGACGAATTCGACATCGATCCGCCCCGGAACGATTTTCCGCTCGTCGCGCGCGCACGCCGGCACTTGCTCGTGGCCGGCGGCATCGGCATCACGCCGATTCTCGCGATGGCGCGCGAACTGGCGAGCAGCGGGCGGCCGTTCACGCTGCACTACGCCGCGCGCGATGCCGTGTCGATGGCCTATCGCGACGAGGTTGCCGCGCTACCGGGTGCGACATGCTGGTTCGACGACGGCGAACCGTCGCGCGGCCTGCCGCTGGCCGACGCGATCGGCGCGCCCGAGCGCGGCACGCATCTGTACGTGTGCGGGCCCGCCGGGCTCATCGAGGCGACGCTCGCGGCCGCGCGGCATCTTGGCTGGCGCGACGACGCGCTGCACTGCGAACGCTTTGCCGCGCCGGTCGCGACGGCGGAAAACGCCACGGTCGAAGTGCGTCTCGCCGGCTCGGGGCACGTGCTGAACGTGCCGCCCGGCACGTCGATTCTCGACGCGATGATCGAAGCCGGCCTCGATCCGCTCTACGACTGCCGGCGCGGCGATTGCGGCGTGTGCGCGGTGCGCTTGCTCGACGGCGATCCCGATCACCGCGACATCTGCCTGAGCGACGACGACCACGCGAGCGGCGCGTTCTGTCCATGCGTGTCGCGCGCGCACGGCGCGCATCTCGTGCTGGATCTTTGACCCTTCCCATCGAGGAAACCCCATGAGCGTTACCAACGAGACGCTGGCCGGGCTGGTGCGCCCCGACAGCGTGCACAAGCGCCTCTATACCGATCCCGCGATCTTCGCGCTGGAAATGGAACGGATCTACGGTCGTGCGTGGATCTACGTCGGCCACGAGAGCCAGGTCAAGACGGCCGGCGACTATCACACGACGCGTATCGGCGACCAGGACGTGGTGATGGTGCGTGCATCCGACGGCACGATCCACGTGATCTACAACCGGTGTCCGCACAAGGGCGCGAAAGTCGTACCCGACGGCGACGGCTCGGTCGGGAAATTATTCCGGTGTCCGTATCATGCCTGGACCTTCAGGCACGACGGCACGCACCTGTCGGCGCCGCTGCGCAACGGCCTGCAGAACACCTGCTTCGACCCGAAGCATCCGGATTTCTCGATGCGCCGCGTCGCGCGCGTGGACAGCTATCGCGGCTTCGTGTTCGCGAGCCAGAGCGACGACGGCCCGGATCTGCGGACCTTCCTGAATGGCGTCGTGTCGTCGATCGACAATCTGTGCGACCGTTCCCCGGTCGGCGAGGTCGAGGTCACGGGGGGCGTGTTCCGCGTCCTGCAGCGCTCGAACTGGAAAGTGTTCTACGAGAACCTGCACGACACGATGCATGCGCCGGTCACGCATGAATCGTCGGTGATGTCGGCCCGCGCGCAGGCCGAGGAAATGGGCGCGATGCCGTTCGAGCTGCTCATCATGGACGGCAACGGCGAGCCGTACGAATTCTGGGAAAAACTGGAACTGCGCGCCTACGCATACGGCCACGGCTACATGGAAGGGATTTTCGATCCGGCGGCGGCCGAACGCGATTCGGTGTCGAACGCGCATTTCGCGGTGCTCGCGCAGGCTTATGGCGACGAACGCGCACGCCGGATTCTCGGGATGAATCGCCACAACACCGTGATCTACGGCAGCGGTTCCCCGCATACGGTGTTTCAGCAGTTCCGCGTGATTCGTCCGATCGCGGTGGACCGGACACTGGTTGAAATCCAGCTGTTTCGCCTGAAAGGTGCACCCGACGCGGTGTTCGATCGCGCATTGACCTACGCGAACGTGATCAATTCGCCGTCGTCGAACGTGATGCCGGACGACGTCGAAGTCTACGCACGCTGCCAGGAAGGCAATCAGACCCGCGGCGGCGAGTGGGTGAGCATGCATCGCTACGCGGGCACGGATCGCGCGACGGACGACGGCTTCGTGTCGATCAACGGCACCAGCGAATTGCCGATGCGCAACCAGTTCGCCGCGTGGAAACGCTTCATGGTCGACGAGGCCGCCCCACCCGCGCGCACGCGCGCAGGAGACGCCTGATGCTGCACGATCCGGCTTTCGACCTGTCGACCGTCGCGGTCGACGCCCCTGCCCTCGCCGCCGACGCGGCGCTGCACGCGCAGGCGGCACAGTTTCTGTTTCGCGAGGCGCGGCTGCTCGATACGCGCGCATTCGACGCATGGCTCGACCTGTGGACGCCCGACGGCATGTACTGGCTGCCGCACGAGCCGGGCCAGACCAGCCCGCACGACCATATCTCGCTCTTCTGGGAGGATGCGACGCTGCGCGAAGTGCGCGCGGCCCGCGTGACGAACCGGCGCAACTGGTCGCAGCAGCCGTCGACGCGCACCGCGCGCATCGTCGGCAACGTGATCGTCGACGGCCGCGATGCGGCCGGCCGGCTGGTGGTCCACTCGACGCTGATCGTCAACGAATGGCGCATCGGGCAGCGCACGCTCGCCGGGCTCGTCACGCACAAGCTCGATACGCGCGGCCCGGACTGGAAGATCTATCTGAAGCGCGTCGATCTCATCAACTCGACCGATGCGCTCGCGAACCTGGAGGTATTCGTGTGAACGCCGCATCGCCGTCGATACCGCTTGCGCGCACCGCCGTGATCGCGCTGCATTACCAGAACGACGTGCTCGATCCGCGCGGCAAGATTCGCGTCGGCTTCGACGCGGACCCGCCCGACCGCGCGGCGGTGCTCGACGCGGCCCGCGCGCTGCTGGCCGGCGCGCGCGGGCTCGGCTTGCCGATCGCGCATGTCCGCATCGCCTTCCGCGAGGATTACGCGGACTTGCCGCGCAATGCACCGATTTTCGTGCGCACGGCCGAGCTCGGCGCGCTACGCGACGGCAGCTGGGGTGCGCAGTTTTACCCGACGCTCGAACCCGATCCGGCGCGCGCGCTCGACCATGTCATCCATCACCAGTGCACGAGCGGCTTCATCGGTACGCCGCTGGAACGGATCCTCGCGGCGCACGACGTGCGTCACCTGATCGTTGCCGGCGTCGCCACGCACTCGACCGTAGAAATGACCGTGCGCCATGCCGCCGATCTCGGCTATCGCGTGACCGTCGCGGCCGACGCCTGCGCGTGCGCGGATCGTCGGCAGCACGATGCATCGCTCGAGTCGATGCGCTTGATCGCGGGTATTTCCAGCGTGGCGGAGCTGTTCGGCCACGCGTCGCACACGGAGGGCACATGAACGTCTCGCACGCTTCCGAAGTGTCCTCGCAGACGAGCCCGGCTGGCACGCGCGCACGCCTCGCGGGCAAGGTCGCGATCGTCACCGGCGCGACGCAGGGGCTCGGCGCCGACATCGCGCGCGCCCTCGCGAACGAAGGCGCCGGCGTGCTGATCGCGGGGCTCGATGACGCGGCCGGCCACGCGCTGGCCGCCTCGATCGGCACATCGGCGCGCTTCGCACACACCGACGTCACCGACGACGCGCGACTCGACAGCACGATCGCGACTGCCCTCGCCGCGTTCGGCGGTCTCGACATCGTCGTGAACAATGCGTGCAGCTACGACGATGCAGGCCTCGCGTCGACGCGCGAACAATGGTCGCGCCTGCTCGACGTCAATCTCGTGTCGGCGGCGATCCTCGCGCAGAAGGCCGCGCCGCATCTGCGGCGCGGTGGCGTGATCGTCAACCTCGGCAGCGTCGGCGGCAAGTTCGGCGCGGCCGCCCGCGCGCTGTATCCGGCGTCGAAGGCCGCGCTGCTGCAACTGACACGCAATCTCGCCGTGGAGCTGGCGCCGCATGGCCTGCGGGCGGTCAGCGTGTCGCCCGCCTGGACGTGGTCGCCGTCGCTGGAGCGGCTCGCGGGTGGGTCGGTCGACGTCGCGGACCGCGTCGGCCGGCCGCTGCATGCGCTCGGCCGCGTCGGTCGCGGCGACGAGATCGGGCGAGTCGTCGCGTTTCTCTGTTCGGACGATGCCGCGTGGATCACCGGGATCGACGTACCGGTCGACGGCGGTTTTTCGATCCTCGGGCCGGATCAGGGCCGCTCGCCGCGCGAATGGTTCGAACGGCACGCAGCGCAGTAGCGAACCGTTCGGCTCGCATTCCTTCCCCCTCTTCCATCGGGACTTCAACCATGAAGAAGCACATCAGAATCGAACGGGGCGACACGGCGTTCGACGCCTATCTCGCGCTGCCGGAAGCGGGCCGCGGCCCGGTCATCGTCTTGCTGCAGGAAATCTTCGGCGTGAACGCCGAAATGCGCAAAGTGGCGGATCTCTATGCGGCCGAGGGCTACGTCGTCATCGCGCCGGACCTGTTCCACCCGTTCGGTCCGAACATCGAACTTGGTTACGGGGACGCCGACCATGCCAAGGCTTTCGACTATTACACGCGGCTCGACGTGGCCCGCGCCGTCGACGATATCCGTGCGACCATCGCCCATGCGCGCACGCTGCCCGAATCGACCGGCAAGGTCGGCGTGCTCGGCTTCTGTCTCGGCGGCAAGCTCGCGTGGCTCGCCGCGGCGCAGGGCGACGTCGATTGCGCGGTCGGCTATTACGGTGTCGGCATCGAGCAGTCGCTCGAACTGGCCGAGCGCATCGCGTGCCCGCTCGCACTGCATTTCGGCGCCGACGATCCGCTCAATCCGCCCGCGATCGTGACGGCGATCCGCGCGGCGCTGGACGGCAAGCCGAACCTGAAGCTTTACGCGTACGACGGTGCCGGCCATGCCTTCAGCCGTAGCGGGCCGACCTTCGTCAAGGCGGCCGCGATGTCCGCGCACACACGCAGTCTTGCGGTGTTTCGCAAGGTGCTCGGCCCCGACTACGATCTGGGCGCGCTCGCCGATCATCACTTCCATCTGGAATTCTCCGCGCGCGATCCCGAGGAGACGATGCGGACCATGGTGCCCGAACCGTACGTGAATCACGTGCCGACCATGACGGGCGGCACCGGGTACACGGAACTGAAGCGCTTCTACACGCATCACTTCATCCACGGCAACCCGGCCGACATGGCGATGGCGCCGATCTCGCGCGTGGTCGGCGTCGATCGCATGGTGGACGAGTTCATCCTGACGTTTACGCACGACCGGGAGATCGACTGGCTGCTGCCCGGCGTCGCGCCGACCGGCAAGCGCGTGGAGATTCCGATGGTCGTCGTCGTCGAATTCCGCGGGCCGAAGCTCTACAACGAGCACATCTACTGGGACCAGGCGAGCGTGCTTGTGCAGCTCGGGCTGCTCGATCCGCACGGGTTGCCGGTCGGGGGCGTCGACGTCGCGCGCAAGCTGCGCGACGAAACGTTGCCGTCGAATACGCTGATGGTGCGCTGGCGCGAGAGCGAACCGGCGCGATAGCGGCGCCTGTCGGCCACGACGCGCCCTCCTTCGCCGGTGGTGACGCTGCCATCGGCGGTTTTCGTGACCGGCAGCGGCGCGTTTTCGAATCGGCCAGTTTGCAAACTGAATCGAGCTATTGTGATAAGAAAAGTTATCCTTATAGCGCCATCATATGCTCCAACTACGTGTTCCTCGATAAAAGGATCGGCGCGTTAAACCACCGGAAAACCGGTTCCGTCGATGCGTTCCCACCGCGCGTCGATATTCGCGCGTAGCGCGTCGACGCGCTCGCGCGAACACAACGTCGAGCGCCGCTTTGCCGGGCAGCAGACGCAACAGGCAGCCGCCCGCTGACGGGTACCGGCCATCCGCCATCGGCTTACGCGGCAACAGCCGCAGACCTTCGATTCACCTGCCCTGCCGCGAACCGGTCGAAGCGTCCGCCGAGCCCGTCCGGCTGCGACCTGGCCACCTACGCCGCCGACGATCCACTTTTCCGAATCAGCACGTCGGGCGTCAACGCGCTGCATTGCCCGACGCCCAGCATCGCCATGTTCCGGTCCACTTCGTCGCGCAGCAGGCCGATCGCATGCAGCACACCGGCTTGCCCGGCCACGGCCGCCGCGTAATTGAACGGCCGCCCGACGAACACCATGCGCGCGCCCATCGCAACCGCTTTCAGCACATCCGACCCGCGACGAAACCCGCTGTCGATCATCACCGGATAATCCGCTCCGAGCGCCCGGACCACGTCAGGCAGGATCCGCATCGGCGACACCGCGCCGTCCAGCTGGCGGCCGCCGTGGTTCGACAGGATGATGCCGTCGGCGCCGATGTCGCGCGCGATCACGGCATCGTCCACGCTGAGAATCCCCTTGATCACCAGTTCGCCCTTCCATTCCTGCCGGATCCGTTTCAGGTGGCCCCAGTCGAGATGGTCGCGCGCGGAGAAATCCCGCAGCACGGTCGACGACAGGATCGGCGCGCCGCGTGTCGCAAACGAGTTTTCGAAATGCGGCATGCCGTGCGCGAGCAGCGTCCGGGCGAAGGTGCCCGCGAGCCAGCGCGGCCGCGTGATGCCGTCCCAGAACAGGCGCGGCCCGGGGCGCAGCGGCGTGGTGAAGCCGGTCCGCACGTTGTTCTCGCGATTGGCGGACACGGGAATGTCGACCGTGATCACCAGCGTCCGGTAGCCGGCGCGCGCGACGCGTTCGAGCAACGCGGCAATACGATCGGGATCGCCGGGCAGGTACGCCTGGAACCAGGTACCCGGCGCGGCGGCCGCCACCTCTTCCAGCGGGATCAGCGACGAGCCGCTCATGATCGACGCGATGCCCGCGCGCTGCGCGGCCCGCGCCAAGACGATGTCGCCGCGATAGGTCGACAGCGCATGGATACCCATCGGCGCGATGCCGAACGGCGACGCATAGCGCCGTCCGAACAGCTCGACCGTCTGTTGCCGTTGCGAAACGTTGCGCAGCACACGCGTCGCGAATCCGTACTCGTCGAACACGGCGCGGTTGTCGTCGCGCGTGCGGTTGTCCTCCGCCGCGCCGCTGACATAGCCGAAGATCGGGCGCGGCAGCACGCGCCGCGCCGCCGCCTCGAAATCGTGGAGGCTCAGCATGTTTCGCAGCACGCGCGGCGGGCGCGTATCGGCCAGCGGACGGCTGGCTGCGGGACGGGATGAGGCGGACGGGGTCATTTCTGCGGCCTGTTGTCGAATCGATGCGGGAATTTTAGGGTCGCGCGAGGCGCTTAAAAAGCGATAATCTTCCAAGGAATTTGTTCGATAAAAGCGAAAGACCATGGCGACTCCGACTCTCAAGCAACTCGACGCGTTTTACTGGGCGGCGACCTGCGCCAACTTCTCGACCGCCGCGCAACGGCTCCATCTGTCGGTGTCGTCGTTGTCCAAGCGCATCAACGAACTCGAACAGGTGGTCGAGCGCACGCTGTTCGACCGCAGCGGCCATCGTGCCGTGCTGACCGACGACGGCGAGGCGTTGCTGCCCGCCGTGGTGCGGGTGCTCGAGTCCGTCGCCGCGTTGCAGGAATCGGTCGCGCGGGACGAAGGGTTGAGCGGCCGGCTGCGCTTCGGCGTCGGCGAGTTGTCGGCGCTGACGTGGCTGCCGCGCTTCGTCGCGGCGGTCCAGAAGCTGCATCCGAAGCTGGCGCTCGAGCCGTATGTCGACGTGGGCGCGGCGCTGGAGGAGAAAGTCGACGCCGGCGAGCTGGATTTCGCGGTGATCGCCGGCCGTTCGTCGCGCGGCAGCGTGATGTCGCAGCCGGTGGCGGAAGCGCGGTTCGCGTGGATGGCGGCCGAGACGCTGGTCGGCAGCGAACGCGATCTGACGCCGGCGCTGATCGCCCGTCATGCGCTGGTACTGCTGCCGTCCGGTTCGGGCGTGACGCGCATTCTCGACGACTGGCTGCTGGCATGCGGGATCAATCATGCGCGCCGGATCGCGTGCAACAACTGGAGCGCGGTGGCCGGGATGTTGAGTGAAGGCGTCGGCATCGGCTTCCTGCCGGTCGACTGGGCGCGTGCGCGCCTGGGCGGCGATCTCGTCGAACTGACGAGCGAGCCGCCGCTGACGCCGCTTCAGTATGCGTTCCAGTGGCGTCGCGGCGACGTGCGCGGGTTGATACCGTCGATGCTGTCGCTGGTGCGGCAGTATGCGGATTTCCGCTGATGCGCGATTGGCCGCCGCGCGTCACGCGCGGGCGGCCGGGAACGGGCGCGTGGCCGTCAGGCTTCGTCGATGCGCGAGACGCGCTTCGGGTCGGGCATCCACAGGTAGCAGAGCAACGACACGAGCACGCATCCCGACACGTAGTAGAAGAACCACGCTTCGTGTCCGATGCTCTTCATCCATAGCGCGACATACTCGGCCGTGCCGCCGAACAGCGAGACGGTGATCGCGTAAGGCAGCCCCACGCCCAGCGCACGCACGCCGACCGGGAACAGCTCGGCCTTGGCCACCGCGCTGACCGACGAATACAGGCTGACGATCAGCAGCGCGCCGATGATCAGCGCCAGCGCGCTGCCGGTCGTCTGGACCCCGCGCAGCGCCTGGAAAATCGGCACCGTGCACAGCGTGCCGAGGATGCCGAACGCGATCAGCAGCGGACGACGGCCGATGCGATCGGACAGGCTGCCGAAGATCGGCTGCATCGCGACGAACGCAAGCAGGCTGAGCACGGAGACCATCGACGCGTCGGCCTTGCTCATCCCCGCGCTGTTGACGAGGAACTTCTGCATGTACGTCGTGTACGCATAGAAGGCCACCGTGCCGCCGAGCGTCAGGCCGGCGACGATCAGGCATTCGCGCTTGTGGCGAAACAGGTCGGCGAGCGACGCGTGGCGACGCTTGCTCTGGCGATGCTGCTCGAACGAGGCCGTTTCCTTCATGTTGCTGCGCAGGAAGATCGCGCTGCAGGCGAGCAGCGATCCGAGCAGGAACGGGATGCGCCATCCCCAGCTTTCGAGCTGCGCGGTGGTCAGGAAGAACTGCTGCAGCACCACGAGGACGCCCATCGCGAGCAACTGGCCGAGCGACAGCGTCGCGAACAGGAAGCTCGAATAGAAACCGCGGCTGGATGGGGCGGCCATCTCGCTCAGATAGGTCGCCGAACTGGCGTACTCGCCGCCGAGGCTCAGCCCTTGCAGCAGCCGCGCCATGACCAGCAGCACGGGCGCGGCGATGCCGATGGTGTCGTAGCCGGGTGTCAGCCCGATGATCAGCGAGCCGATGCACATGGCGAGCACCGACACGAGCAGCGCGGCCTTGCGCCCCTTGCGATCCGCGTACATGCCGACGAGCCACCCGCCGATCGGACGCATGATGAAACCGACGGCAAAGATGGCCGCCGTGTTCAGCAATTGCACGGTCAGGTTGCCGTTCGGAAAGAACGCCTTCGCGAAGTACAGCGAAAACGCCGAATAGACGTACCAGTCGTAATACTCGATGAGGTTGCCTACCGATCCGCTGAAGATGGACCGCAGGTTCGCGAGGGTTCCGGTCGGCCGGGAATCCGTGGCCGTTGCAAGAGGGCTGGCGCGCGACACGTAATGTCTCCGTTTCGAATGTGCTCGTTGTCCGTGCAAGCGCTGGCCGTGGGTGGGCCGCTCGCGATCGGGTCCGGCAAGGTTAGAAGAGACGGTGCGTTGTAGAAAGCGAAATAATGACAAGGAGCCTGTTCGCTTTCTGGAAACATCGATCGGCGGGCTACCCTGCTCTCCCGCCGCCTTTCCGGAATCGGTCGCCGTTCGTCGATGCCCGGCAATCGATGCCGAATCGCCGGAAAGCCTTGTCCCGCGAGGCGCTACACGATCCGGATACATTGAAATACAAAATATCGCATGCGATTTAATCGAATCCGCTTGACGTGGGTGGCCGTCAGGCGGAAACTGCGTCGCATGCGATCGAATCGCATCTGAGACAAACCAACCGACGGAGCAAATGATGAGCAAGATCGAGAAAGTGCTGTACACGGGCAAGACGCATACGACTTCCGGGGGCCGCGACGGCGCCGCGCGCAGTTCCGACGGCCGCCTCGACATCCAGTTGTCGTCGCCGGGCAGCGCCGGCACCGGCACCAACCCGGAGCAACTGTTCGCGGCCGGCTGGTCGGCCTGCTTCATCGGCGCGATGCAGCTTGCGGCGCGCGCCGCGAAGGTGACGCTGCCGGCCGATCTCGCGGTCGACGCCGAAGTGGATCTCGGCACGGCGGGTAACGCGTACTTCCTGCAGGCCCGGCTGAACGTGAGCGTGCCGGGGCTCGAGCGCGACGTCGCGCAACGCATCGTCGACGCTGCGCATCAGACCTGCCCGTATTCGAAGGCGACGCGCGGCAACATCGACGTCGACATCCGGATCGCCTGAGCGTTGCATCGGGCGGCCGAGCGCCGCCCTCCCGAATTCCCGATTCCTTTTCCATCGAGGTGAAAAAAATGAAAGTCCAACTGATCGCTGCCCTTCTCGTTGCTGTTTCGTCTGCCGTTGCCGCTCCGGCGTTTGCCAATGAAGCCACCGTGACGCGTGCGCAGGTACGCGCCGAACTCGCGCAGCTTCAACACGTCGGCTATCCGCTGAACCGCGCGACCGACGCGACCTACCCGAACGATCTGCAAGCCGCGCTGACGCAGATCCGCGCCGACGATGCCGTCGCGGCCAACGCACCGGCGGCCGGCTACGGCGGCAACGGTGACACCGCGACGCAATCCGGCCGCCGGCATGTCGTCAGCGTGGCCGAGCGCTCGGTGTACTTCGGTCACTGAGCGCCCGCCCGGTACGTGAACCTGATTCCCTTTATCGCTGATTCCATTTTGTCGAGGTGCATGATGAAAACCCGCCTGATCGCTGCCCTTCTCGTTGCTGTTTCCGCTTCCGCCGCCGCACCGGCGTTCGCCGACGAAGCCGTCGTGTCCCGCGCCCAGGTACGCGCCGAGCTCGTCCAGTTGGCACAAGCCGGTTATCGGCCGGGCCGCGCGAACGATCCGCACTACCCGGACGATCTGCAGGCCGCATTGACGCGCATTCACGCGAGTCCCGCGGTGGCGGCCGATACGTCGGCATCCGGCTACGGCAGCGATGCCGCCGCTGTTACGCAGTCGGGCAGCCGGCCGGCGACGCGAATCGCCGAACGCTCGATCTACTTCGGTCATTGAACGAACGCGCGAACGACGCCGATAGTCGGCGTGTGGTGCACAACTCCCGAATTCCCGAATCCTGTCGAGGTAAATGATGAAGACCCAACTGATTGCCACCGTTCTCGTTGCCGTGTCGGCCGCCGTCGCCGCGCCGGCTTTTGCAAGTGAAAGCACCGTCACGCGTGCGCAGGTGCGTGCGGAACTGGCCGCGCTGCAGCAAGCCGGCTACCAGCCGAATCGTCCCAACGATCCGAACTATCCGGACAATATCCAGGCGGCGCTGAACCGGATTCGCGACCACGGTGCCGTCGCGGCCGACACGCAGGCAGCCGGTTACGGCAGCGATGCCGGCGGCGCCACGCAGTCCGGCAGCCGCAACACGGTGCGCACCGCCGAGCGCTCGATCTATTTCGGCCATTGAGCGCGGTACGGCGAATTCACTCGCCGACCTCTGCCATATAAAGCGCATGCGATGTAATCGCGTGCGCTTTTTTATTGGTATTGTCCCGGACCGTATCGCCAGCGCTACCCGTTCGCCCTGTCCGGGATTATTCTGTGCGGCTCCCCATCTTCCACCAAGGAGCCGCCGATGCCGGACGCCATGACCGGAAACGCGACAGCCGATGCGCACGTGCTCGACCGGGTCGTCTGGCATGCGCTCACGGGCCGGCAGCGCCGCTTTGCGCTTGGCGAGGGTCGCGCGCGGCGGTTCCCGACGGCCATCGCGCCGTTTGCCGCGATCGACGACACGAGCCCGGCGTCGTTCGACGCGCTGTGCGAGCTGATCGCCGCACACGGGCCGGCGGCGCTCGTCACGCCGGACGAGATCGAGGCGCCGGCGAGCCTGTCGGCGATCCGGCGCGCGACGTTGCTTCAAATGACCTGGCAAGGAACCTTGGACGCGGCGCACGAAGCGGAACCCGTTCCGCTCGGCGCAGCCGACGTGCCGGACATGCTCGCGCTAGCCGCCGCCGCGCAGCCGGGCCCGTTCGGCCCGCGCACGTTCGAGCTTGGCCACTACATCGGCGTGCGCAGCGAAGGCCGGCTGGCCGCGATGGCCGGCCAGCGGATGCAGGTCGAAGGGTATACCGAGATCAGCGCCGTCTGCGTGGACGCCGCGTTTCGGCGGCAAGGGCTGGCCGCGCGGTTGATCCGGTCGTTGATCGCGACGATCAGCGCGCGTGCGGAGACGCCGTTCCTGCACGTCCTCACGACGAACCAGGTGGCGATCGAGCGCTATCTCGCGCTCGGTTTCGTCGTCCGTCGCGAGATGCACCTGCTGGTGCTGGGCGACGCGCACACGTGACAACGCGGCCGGCGCGATTCCCGCGCCGGCCGTTGGCCGGGCCTGAGCGTTCTTATGCTTCGGTCGACCGGATCAGGTTGCCGCGCAACGTGACGATCGCCTTCTGCACTTTCGCGAATTCGTCCGGCTTCAGCCCGGTGGCTTCGACGAGGTTCATGTCGAGCCCCTTCTCGCGCACGCGGCGGCCGCTTTTCGTCAGGCTGACGAGCACCTGGCGTTCGTCGGACGGATCACGGTGCCGCTCCAGGTAGCCCATTGCCTCGAGCTTCTTCAGGATCGGCGTCAGCGTGTTGGATTCGAGGAACAGCTTCTCGCCGAGCTGGCCGACGGTCTGGTTGTCCTGCTCCCACAGCGCAATGATCGTGATGTACTGCGTATACGTGAGGCCGAGCTCGTCGAGGATCGGCTTGTACGCCTTGCCGAACGCAAGGTTCGCCGAGTAGATCGCAAAGCACAGGAACTCGGACAGCTTCGGCGCGGCGGGCGACGGGGTTTCGGTCGGTTTCATGGACTTCCTCCAGCGACGCGAACGGTCGCAGACAACGCATTATATATCGCATGCGATTTTATCGGAGGCATGATAATCGGTCTCGATCGGCTGACGCGCGCCGCGCTCGCTCAGCCCGGCTCGCGGCGCTTGCCGGTTGGCTGACGGCTGACCGACAGTAACGTGCACTGCACCGGATGCGCGATTTCGGTCGCGAGCCCGCCCGCGGCAAACAGCAGGATCATCAGCCAGCGTTTCATGCGTCCTCCACGACCGAGAGGCTCGCCCCATCGGCGATCGTCGCGTCGAGCGCATAGGGATCGACGCCGTCGAGGCAGCCGAGATTGACGCGCCAGCATGCCGGGTCCTTGCGGGTCTGGTGGAACGGATAGACGCCGCACCGGCTGCAGAAATAGTGACGGGCCGTGTGCGTGTTGAACTGATAGCAGGTCAGCGCGCCCTCGCCTTCGACGATCGTCAGGTTGGCGGCGGCGAACATCGGGCTCATCAGCGCGCCGCGCCGGCGGCACAGGCTGCAGTTGCAGCGGACGGCCGGCGCAATGGCCGCCGTGACTTCGAACTTGACGGCCCCGCAATGGCAGGACCCTTTGAACCAGGTGGCAGACATGACGGGCTCCGAAAGAGGTCATGCCTGCTTTATAGCGAAGCCGCGCGCGGGCGTTGTATCGCACTGTATCCGCGCGCGGCGCGGATACAGAACATTGCACATCCGCGGCAGGCGATCAGTCCAGCACGTGCTGCATCCGCTCGATTGCCGCCCGCGTTTCGCGTTCGAGCGCCGCGAACAGCTCGGCCGCCGGCAGCGCGCGGACCAGCGGCGCCGCCTGCCCCGCCCATTGCGCGCCGTAACCGAATTCGCCCTGCGCTTTCGCGGCCGCATGCAGCGCCTTGCCCGCATCGTAGGCGATTGGATACGCAGGCGTGGCCGGCGCGCGCGGGTCGTCGCCGAGCGCGGTCAGCCGGTTCGCGATGCCGCGCGCGACGCGGCCCGAGATCGCGTGCGTGAACGTGGTGCGGTGCGCCGCCTCGCCGAGGATCGCGCGGCGGTAGCCGTCGTCGATCGACGTCTCCGGGCACGCGACGAACGCGGTGCCGAGCTGCGCGGCCTGCGCGCCGAGCGCGAGCGCGGCGGCAATGCCCGCGCCGTCCATGATGCCGCCGGCGGCGATCACCGGCAGCGCGCATTCGCCCACGATCAGGCGCGTCAGCGCGAATGTGCCGAGGCGATCGTCGTGCGCGGTCGAGTCGAACACGCCGCGATGCCCGCCGGCCTCGATGCCCTGCGCGACGATCGCGTCGATGCCGGCGGCGGCAACTTGGCGGGCTTCGTCGAGATTCGTCGCCGTGGCGAACAGCGTGATGCCCGCGCGCTTGAGCGCGGCGATCACGTCAGCGGACGGCAACCCGAAATGGAAGCTGACGACCGCCGGCTTTTCCTCGACGAGCATCGCCTGCATCGCGTGGTCCGCGACGAAGCTCGTGTAGATCTCCGACAGCGATGCAGGCGGCGTCGCGCCATACGCGCGGAACGCGGGGGCGAGCCAGTCGAGCCACGCGCGCTCGACGGCCGCGTCGGCTTGCGCCGGACGGTGGCAGAACACGTTGATGTTGAACGGCCGGTCGGTGAGCGCGCGCGTGTCGCGGATCATCTTGCGTGCGCCGTCGGAATCGGTTGCGCCGACGCCGAGCGAGCCGAGCCCGCCCGCGTTCGAGACGGCGGCGGCCAGCGCCGGCGTGCTGACGCCGGCCATCGGCGCCTGCACGATCGGCGCGCGGATGCCGAGCGTGCGCAACAGGGTTGCCCGGCGGTCGGTCGGTTGATGCATGGTGCTGGTCTCCTGGTGGCAGCCGAAATGCCGGCCGCACGTATCGCATTGCCGGTTTCATCCCTAGAATAGCGGACGGCGAAACCGCGTCCAAGGCCGTCACCGTGCAGCGTTCGTCGAACGCTTCACCCGACATTCATGCGGTTTGGCCGAATAACGAACAACACCATTACACCATCCATGAAAAGAAGAACATTTCTCGCGCTGCCCGCCGTGGCGGCGTCCGGCATGCTGGCCGGCTGTTCCAGCGCCGACCTGGGGCCCGTCACCCATCGCCTGATGAAGGACCCTGAATACCGGGAAACGCTCTCGGCGTTCCTGATCAGCGCGGACGGGAAAAAGCTCGTCGTGATCGGCAAGCAGTATCACTACATTTTCGATGTGCCGCCGGCCCTCGCCGTCAACCTCACGGCACCCTACCGTCCCAAGTTGTATACCGACTTCGACGATTTCGAGACGCACGGCGATACGATCTCCGGGCGTTACGTGCTGCGGCTTGCGCGCGAGGATGCGCCTCCCGGCTCCGAGCTTCGCGAGCGTGCGCTCGCGGACGGTTTCAAGGACCAGCGCCACCAGCTGACGGAGAGCGGTACGATCAGCGGCAAGCGCTACCAGCCGAACGACGTCACGCCGTCGTCACTCCCGCAGGCGTTCAATCACGAGTATGACGTCAAGGTCATCGAGCGGCCATCGGTACTCGGCAAGGGCGCCAAGCTCGCCCTGTCGCCGATCACGATGGCGGCGGACGGCGCGCTGGGCCTGCTTGGCCTCGCACTGTTCCCGATTGCGTTGACGGCCTTCATCGTCATCGCGAGCTGAGGGGAGTCCACGATGACATCCCCTGCACGACAACTGCTCCGGATCGCCTGCGCGGCCGCTTGCCTGGCATTCGCGCAACACGCCGTGGCCGACGACGACTGGGACGCCGCCCGCCAGGTGCGCACTTCCTGGGTATTCGCGTCGATGAAGGAAAGCGACGTGCGGCCGACGCTCGATCGCGCGCTGAAGGACCAGCTGCGCTGGGCCCGTCTGCCCGGCAACGCGCCCGATGACGGCGCGTTCCGCTGCACGAAGCTCGCGGTGCCGCCGCCGTCGGCCGCTGCGCAGGCGGCGTTCGACGCGGCGCCGTCGTCGCGCGGTCGCGATGCCGACAAAGCGTACGCGAAAGCCGCGTCGCTCGGCGCGTGGCGCGCGGCGGCGCGACTCGTCAACAGTTCGCTCGAGGACGAGGATTGGGAAGGCGCGCAGCCGGCGGTCGCGTGGCTGCTCGCGCATCAGGTACCGGCCGGATACAACAAGCTCGCGGACGTGATGCAGGCGATGTCGGGCTACGACGGCGAAACGCCCGGCGAACGCGTGAGGGGGATGATCGCGTCGTTGCGCTGGCGCGCGGCGCGTGAAGGCGATCCGGTCGCGCAGATGGAGATGGCCGATCTGTTCGAGAAGCTCGGCGACAGCGAGCGCGTGGCCGCGCTGCGCGCGTGCGCGACGCAGCAGAATCCGGAACTGAAATGAGGTGCGCCGCCGGTACGCCGCGATGACAGGCGGCGTACCGGCGTGCACGACGACATCGCCCGTCAGACTTCGTAGCGTACCGCATGCGCTTCGGTCGGCAGCGGCAGATCCCAGCGCAGCAGCATCGCCTCGAGCGCCCGGTTCGTCAGCGACGTGTCGCGCCGCGCATTGCGGCGCAACAGTTCGGCGCGCGGCCGTTCGAGGTACACGAGCGTCACGTCGGCGCCGTATGCATACAGCAGGTCGAGCGTCTTCTTGCGCATCAGCGGCGACAGGTTCGTCGCATTCCACACGAACGGCCGCCGGTCGCGCAACAACGCCTTCGCGGCATCGACCGCATGGTGCGCGACCGCGCCCTCGTTGCGACCGTGACGCAGTCCCAACGCATCGCGCGCATCGTCGAACGACACGACCGGCAGATCCGGATGATGCCGCGCGACCCACGTGTTCTTGCCCGATGCCGGCAGGCCCGCCATCACGACGACCGGCGAGCCCGGCGTGCGAAACAGCGGATAGTCGGGATGCACGTCCGCGCCGCGGAAGTAGCTGAGTGCGGTATGCGCGTCGGCGAATGCACGCGGCTGGCCGTAACAGCCGTCCTCCCGCGCCAGTTCGCGCCACAGCTCGATATTGTCGAGCACACGCTGCGTGTCGTTGCAGATGCGCCCGCGAATGTCGGCTTCGGCGAGCAGGCACAACAGCGGCAGGCTGACCTGCCACGACAGCTCGCGCGCGATGAACTCGGGCGTGCCGCGGCGCGAGCCGCTCATCGCGAAGAACGGCACCTGGTGCACGGCGATCATCCGGCAGATGGCCTCGCGCACCGCGAACGGCACGCCGGCATCCCACAGCGCGATACGCGCGTCGATCGCCCCTTTGCGCGAGTGGCCGGGATGACCGATCGCACCGGTGACGGGATCGACGGCCGTCGTGCTCGACTTGGCGATGTCGTGCAGCAGCGCGGCCAGGAACACGATTTCCTGATCGGCGCGCGACGCCGTCCGATAACCGGGCAGCGCGAGCAATGCATCGATCACCATCATCGTATGCGTCCACACGTCGCCTTCGCCGTGATGCGCGGGCTCCTGCGGGGTGGTTTTCGCGTGTTCCAGCGCGGGGAACGCCGCGAGGCATGCGCGATAGTCCGGCTGCCGGCCGGGCGCAGGCACGAGCGCCTGCAGATGTTCGTACTTCATGATCGAGACTCCTGTCGAAGCGGCAGGCGGCCGCTTCGCATTCATTGGTTCGGATGCGCAGCCGGGCTCGGCCCCCACGTCACCGTCGGACGCGGTGCATACAGGTCGACACCCGGCGCGAGCAGGTTCGGGATGAACGGCTGCTCCGAGTGATGGCGCGCGGAATCGAGAATCGCCTGCACGAAATCGTGGCGCACCCACTTCAGGCGCGCGGTCGTCGTGTCGTCGGTCTCGATCTTCACGTAGAGCCCTTCGGACTGCTCCGACTTGTCGCACTGCTGCCACGCGCGCGCGAGGTCGAGCCCCTGCCGTCGCACGGTGTGCTCGAACGCGTGACGCCAGTCCGGCGTTTTTGCGAGCGACGGGCCGAGCAGCGCCTTGAGGTCCGCGAGCCGCGCCGGCGCCACGCCCTCGTACAGCACGGGCACCGACAGTACGGGGCCGTCGGCGAGCAGCGCGCGCCGCGCAGGCGTCGACAGGAAGCGGCCGGTCGCACGGTCGAACACGTCGAATTCGAGAAAATGATGCGGCAACGCGTCGTAGAACACCGCGTGCTTCTTGCTCATCGTCTCGCCGTACATCACGTAGCGATCGCCGAGGCGCTCGAGCAGCCAGCCGGCATGGGCCGCCGCCCACGTCTTCACGAAGCCGAACTGCCGCTCGCGGCCGCCGCCGGCCAGATAGTGGCCGCGCGACTGCAACAGCAGTTCGCCTGCCGGGCTGAAGCTGATGCCCGTGTTCGCACCGTCGAGCTTTTCCTCGACGACGAGGTGCGCGCCCGCGAGGGTGCGATAGGGAACGTGGTCGTGACCTTCGTCGCCGTCCTGCAGGCGCGAACCTTCAAGGTGCGGCGTGCGCGGGTAGCGTGCAAGGTCGAGCGATTGCGCGTAGGCGCGAAAATCCAGCGTCATGGTCTTTCTCCGGAAACAGGGAAAAAGCCGACGACGTGAACGAACGGACAGGAGTGCGTTGCGGTGTCAGTGCGAGTCCGGCAGCGGCCCTGCGATCACCGTTCCGGCGCGATGGCGCGAGCGGAACCGGGCAGGACGACGCGGCCGGGATGGCAGTCGTCGGCGTATCAGGCGAAGGGACGAATGATTGCGGGCACTTGGATCACCGATTCGATGAGGGTTCAGGGATGAAGCAGGCGGATGCTACGAAACGATTCCGGCGGTGTCAAGCACGACCGGACGAGTTCGTTACGGCCTTTCGAACGCGTTGAGCGCCTGCTGCGACGCGCCGCACGCGTGATCGATGCATGAATGATCCGGAATCCTATGTGTATGTTTTTCGCCACATCGGGTGCCGAAGCGATCGCCGGCATCGTGCCGTTCGCTTGCTGCGTCGGTTGCGTGGCCGTCGGCGGCGGTTGCGCCGGCGGCCACGCAACCGACGTCATGGTTTTCCCGGCCCGCAGGATGGCGCGGGGGGCCCATCGTTTTCGATACGCCCCCGCCCGCCACGCAGGCTGCAACGGCCTGCCGGGCGAATACGGGCTGCCGCGGGCGCCCGACCCTTTCTGCTCAGGAAAGGACGCTTGAAACATCCGCAATTATCACGTGCCGCCGATTTGCCCACCATGTGTCGGACGATCGGCGCAGCCGGCATGACCGGCGCTTGCACGAGTCCGGCGATGCCTGCCGTCGCGTCGCGTCGCGCGGCCGGCGCGTGACGCCGGTCGCGAACGGCCGGGCCCCGCGCCCCGGCATATCGATAATCAGGAGACACGATGAACAGCCAATCCCTCGACCTCGGCGGCCATGCCGGCGGACCTGAATCCGCGCGGCCGCCGGCCGCTTCAGCAGGCGCCGGCGCCGATGCAGCGGCCCTTCCCGGCCGCCGCGTCACGCTCGGCGATTTCATGGACGATCTGCCGGTCGGTGCGCTGCACCGGTTCGTCGTCTGGGTGATCGGCATCGGGCTGTTCTTCGACATGTACGAGATCTTTCTCGTCAGTACGATCGGCTCCGCGTTGCAGCACGAATACGGGCTGAGCCGGCAAAGCGCCGATTTCAAGCTATTGCTGGCGTCCGCGTTCATCGGCATGTTCGTCGGCGCGATGTGCCTCGGCAGCCTGGCCGACCGTATCGGCCGGCGCAAGGCGTTCCTGCTCACGCTCGGGTGGTACAGCGCGTTCTCGCTGGTCGGTGCATTTTCGGTGAACGCCGACATGCTCGTGGCATGCCGGTTCCTGACGGGCATCGGCGTCGGCGCGATCTATCCGGTCGCCGACAGCTTCCTGTCCGAAATCCTGCCGAAGGACAAGCGCGGGCGGCTCGCGGCGTGGGCCTACACGACTTCGTATGTCGCGGTGCCGCTCGTCGGCTTTCTCGCGCTGTGGCTGAACCCGCTGCAGGTGGCGGGCGTCGCCGGGTGGCGCATCATCCTCGCGATCGGCAGCCTCGGCGCCGTGTACGTGCTGTTCGTTCAGCACCGGCTGCCGGAAAGCCCGCGCTGGCTGCTCGCGCAAGGCCGCACGGCCGACGCGCACGCGGCGCTGCGGCGTTTCGCGGATAGCGCCGGCGTGCGCGTGCCCGAACACTTCGCGGCACCGGTCGAGCCGCAGCGGCCGCTCGGGCTCGGCGAGCGCATCGCGCTGCTGCGCCACCAACCGTACGGCGCGCGCTACGTGATGCTGGCGATCTTTCACCTGCTCCAGGGCTTCGGCTATTACGGATTCGGTACGCTGGCCGGCACGGTCGTGAAAAGCCGCGGTTTCGACGTGACGGACAGCACGCTGTTCATCGCGCTGTCGTTCATCGGTTACCCGATCGGTTCGCTGCTGTCGATTCCGCTGCTCAACTGGATCGAGCGCCGCACGCTCGTGATCGTGTCGATCCTGTCGATCGCGGTGTTCGGGCTGTGCTTCGCGTATTCGGGCAATACCGTGCTGATCGTCGGCTTCGGATTCCTGACGACGTGCGCGTCGAACGTGTTCAGCAACGCGTATCACGTGTACCAGGCCGAGATCTTCCCGGCGCGCGTGCGCTCGACGGCGATCGGCAGTACCTATGCGCTGTCGCGCATCGTCAGCGGCGCGCTGCCGTTCGTGCTGCTGCCGGTGCTCGGCCACTACGGCGCGGGCGCGATGTTCGGCGTGATCTCGGTCGCGCTTGGCATCGTCGCCGTCACGCTGCGCGTGCTCGGACCGCTGACCACGCGGCGCAGCCAGGACGACATCAATCCGGTTTGGCGGCGATGTGGGGTATGGGAAGATGGCGCTCCTGAATGAGCGAGCCGGCGACGCCACCGCTACCGGCGGAACAAGAGGCCCAGCATAAGGACCGTACAGAACACCAGCCCCACCCACCCCTGGAATCGGGTGATTCGAACCATCGTGGCCGACATGATGTCTTCCGGAGACATGTTGTAAAAGAATTTGTACGACCATCGCCAGGCCTTCGATCTGCAATAGAAAGCCAATATCCGTTCCGGGAGAAATGCCATGATTGCGGATATCCCGATGCCATAAGTTACGCAGGCAAAGGCGATAATGATGCGGTAGCTCGATTCGTTCATTGGGCGGCCCCAGAACAACCTTTCGAGGAAATGAGCAGAACGTCTGAAACAGGCTCGAACGCGAACCGATGATCGCGTTCCCGGGCGCCCGCACCGAACCGTTTTAACCGCGGGCAGCTCCGCTTCACCGCGCCGACATGAAATCGAACAGCTTCGCGACGTCGGTCGTCAGCACGGTGCCGGCTTTCACGCCGACCCACAGCGTGCGCGTCGCCCACGCGTCGTCGAGCTTCACGACACCGAGCCGCGCCGCGCGTTCGCCGGTCACCGCATCGCGCGGCAACACGCCGATGCCGAGCCCGGCCTCGATCATCCGGCTCACACCGTCGAAATTCGATACCTGGATCCGCAGCTTCAGCGAGCGCTCCGCCGCGAACGCGGCGTCGGTCATGCGCGCGAGCAGCGAGCTGCCGTCGCTCAAGCCCACGTAGTCCTCGTCGAGCGTATCCGCGAAGCGGATGCCGTCGCGCGCGGCAAACCGGTGCGTGCGCGGCACGAGCAGCACGAGCTCGTCGCGCCGGTAGAGCCGCCGTTCGATGCCGGGCGCCGGCACGTTGTCCGCGAATACGCCGAGATCGGCCTTGCCCGACGCGAGCGCGTCGACGATCTCGTGACTCAGCCGCTCCTCGAGGCTGACCTTGATGCCGGGGTTGTCGGTGAGGAACGCGGCGAGATCGGCGGGCAGGAACTGGACGATCGCGGACGTGTTGGTCCAGACGTGGATATGGCCGCGCACGCCGGCGACGTAGTCGCTCATCTCGTGCGCCATCCGGTTGACCTGCTCGATCACCTTCGCCGCATGATCGAGCAGCGCGCGGCCCGCGGGCGTCAGCTCGACGCCGCGCGCATGCCGGACGAACAGCGCGCTGCCGGTCACGCTTTCGAGTTCGGCGATGCGCTTGCTGACCGCGGACAGCGTGAGCTGGCCGTGTTCGGCCGCCTTCGTCAGGCTGCCGTGCTCGGCGACGAGCGCGAACACGCGCAGCGACTGCAGATCGAAATGAAGCGGGTTCACCATGTCGTGGAATCCTGGAAGGCCGTGCGGGGTACGCCGCCATCGCGCCGGCCTGACGCCGATCATACGCCCGGCCGTGCGCGTGCGATACGGCGCGGCTAACGCGGCGCGATGGCGTGCAATGCGGCGAGCATCGCGCCGTCGGGTGTCGCGAGATCGTCGAGCACCGCGAAGTGCTGCATGCCGGGCAGCCACGTGCGGGCGATCCGCTCGCCGGCGGCTTCGCACGCCGTCGCGTATTCGTCTGCCTGTCGGACGAGTTCGGGCAGTTCGGCCTCGCCGACCGCCACGACGGTCGGGGCGCCGGGCCCGATGTGATGCAGCGGACTGTATGCGTCGACTTCGTGCGCGGTGAGTTGCAGCTTGTCGTTCAGGCAGCACAGTGCGATCGGTTCGAGATCGACGAGCGGGCTGATCGCAAGCGCCGACGCCACGGCCGGGTGCGCGCGATGCATCGCCGTCAGATGGCCGCCCGCCGAATGGCCGCTCAGATGGATCGGCCGCCCCGCGATGCCGAGGCCGTCGCGGTCGGCCGCGAGATGGTCGAGCAGCGCGCCGGTCTCGCCGACGATATCGGTCATCGTCGCGACCGGCGCGAGCGTGTATTCGGCGAGCACGACGTCGTAGCCGCGCGCGAGCGGTCCGCTCGCCGCATACGCGAAATCCTCTTTCGTGCAGTGCTGCCAGTAGCCGCCGTGGATGAACACGAACAGCGGCGCGTCGGGCTGCCCGCACGGCAGCCAGTCGAAACGCTGCGCGGGTTGCGCGCCGTAACGCAGGTCGCGGCGGCCGGGCGTCGCTGCGTACAGCGCCGCACTGCGCGCCTGGCATGACGCGAGCAATGCGGGGAAATCGGGAACGGCCTTCGTGTTCAGGTACGCGGCGTCGAGCGCCGCGCGGTCCATGCCGCGATAGAGGATCGTCATTCGGGAAGCGCCTGGATCGGGTTGCGGAAGCGCGCGGCACGGTCGTCCCGAGCGCGCGGCGAAGGCGGCGGCCTGGCCGACGCCGTTGCGCCATTATCCGCAGCGCGGCCGCGCGCGGCTATCCGGAATCGGCGGGCGCGGCGCGTGCCTGTCCGCTTTCGGCGAACGAATATGGCGGCGTGCGCGCAACCGCATCCGACGGGTCAGATCGGCTCGGAGATTTCGATCAGGTTCAGGTCGGGATCGCGCACGTAGATCGAACGGATCTTCTGCGTCGCGCCCGTGCGTTCGACGGGCCCTTCGACGATCGGCCAGTCGACGCGCCGCAGGTGCGCGATCACGTCGTCGAGCGGCACAGACGCGATGAAGCACAGATCGAGCGCGCCGGGCACCGGCACATGCGCTTTCGGCTCGAACTCCGCGCCGCGCACGTGCAGGTTGATCTTCTGGTTGCCGAACCGGAACGCGAGCCGGCCCGCGCCGAAGGTTTCGAGCTGCATCTGCAGCACCTCGGTGTAGAAATGCCGGGCCCGTTCCGGATCGACGCAGGTCAGCACGAGATGATCGAGGTGGTCAATCAGTGCCATGGAATTCGCTCCTGTTCCTGTGGTGGTTCATGATTCACGAGAAAGCGCGTTGCGCGAGCATGTCGCCGGCGTCGGCGCGCGGCGGCGGATGAAGGTCCGAGCGGCGGCCGGCCTTCAGGATCTGGCTCGGCACGTCGTGCCCGATCAGCGCGGGTAGCCGTGCCGACGCGGCGAGCACGGCTGCGAGGTCGATGCCCGTATCGTAGCCGTCGAGCTCGAGCATGTGCACCAGTTCCTCGGTGCACGCGTTGCCGGTCGCACCCGGCGCGTACGGGCAGCCGCCGAGCCCGCCGAGCGACGCGTCGAAGCGGTCGATGCCGGCGTCGAGCGCCGCCAGCGTGTTCGCGAGCGCCATCCCGCGCGTGTTGTGGAAGTGCAGCGTGAGCTGCAGCGCGCCGAAGCGCTCGCGTGCGCGGCGGGACAAATCGCGCACCTGCGACGGGAACGCCATGCCGGTCGTGTCGCACAGCGTGAAGCCGTGCACGCCGAGCTCCGCGAAGCGCTGCATCCATGCGAGCACCGTTTCGGCCGGCACGTCGCCTTCCATCGGGCAGCCCATCGCGGTCGACAGCGACACGTTGATCGCGACACCCGTGCCGCGCACGGCGTCGATCACGTCGCGCAATTGCGCGAACGACTGCTCGCGCGTCATCCGCAGGTTCGCGCGGTTGTGGCTTTCGCTCATCGACATCACGAGGTTCACCTCGTCGACACCGCACGACAGCGCGCGCTCGGCGCCGCGCACGTTCGGCACGAGCACCGTATAGACGACGCCCGGTGCGCGCGCGATGCCATGCATCACGGCTTCCGCGTCGCGCAGCGCGGGAATCGCCTTCGGCGACGTGAACGACGTGACCTCGATCTTCGCGTAGCCGCATGCGCTCAGCGCGTCGACGAGCGCGATCTTGTCGTCGGTGTCGACGAATGCCGCTTCGTTCTGGAAACCGTCGCGGGTCGCGACTTCGTGGAGATGGAGTCGGTGCGGATGCAGGTTCATGTCTTCGTTCCGGTGGCCGTTTCAGATCACGCCGCGCGTGCGCCAGTCGTCGCGCGTCGCCGCGTCGATGCCGAGCGATTCGAGTACCGCGTCGGTATCCGCGCCGAGTGCGGGCGCCGGCCGCTCGATGCGGCCGGGCGTCGCGTCGAGTTTCGGCACGATGCCCGGCACGAGCACCGGCGTGCCGTCGGGCAGCGCGGCGTCGACGATCATGTCGCGCGCGCGGTAGTGCGGATCGGCCGCGATGTCGGCCACGTCGTAGATGCGTCCGGACGGAATGCGCGCGTCGTTCAGTGCGGCGAGCACGTCGTCGAGGTCGTGGCGGGCGCTCCACTCGCCGATCGCCGCATCGATGCGCGCGACCTGCGCGACGCGTCCGTCGTTATGCGCGAGCGCCGGATCGTGGCCGAGATCGGGGCGGCCGATCAGCTCCATCAGGCGCCGGAAGATGCTGTCGCCGTTGCCGGCGATCAGCGCGTACTTGCCATCGCGGCAACGGTACGCGTTGGTCGGCGCGATGCCGGGCAGGCTGCTGCCGGCCGGCTCGCGCACCGCGCCGAACGCCGCATATTCGGGCAGCAGGCTTTCCATCAGGTTGAACACCGATTCGTACAGCGCGACGTCGACGACCTGCCCCTTGCCGCCCTGCTGCTCGCGATGGCGCAACGCGAGCAGCACGCCGATCACGCCGTGCAGTGCCGACAGCGAATCGCCGAGCGAGATGCCGACGCGCACCGGCGTGCGGCCCGGTTCGCCGGTCAGGTGGCGCAGCCCACCCATCGCCTCGGCGATCACGCCGAAGCCGGGGCGGTCGCGATACGGGCCCGTTTGCCCGAAGCCCGACACGCGCAGCATCACGAGCCTCGGGTTGATCGCGGACAGCGCGTCCCAGCCGAGCCCCCAGCCCTCGAGCGTGCCGGGCCGGAAGTTTTCGATCAGCACGTCGGTGTCGGCGACGAGGCGGCGCACGACGTCCTGCCCTTCGGGCGTGCGCAGGTCGAGCGTGAGCGAGGTTTTGTTGCGCGACTGCGCGGCCCACCAGACCGACGTGCCGTCGTGCAGCAGCCGCCATTTGCGCAGCGGATCGCCGACGCCGGGCGGCTCGACCTTGATGACGTCCGCGCCGAATTCGGCGAGCATCCGGCCCGCGAACGGCCCGGCGATCAGTTGGCCAAGCTCCAGCACGCGGATGCCGTCCAGGGGGCGTGTCATGACTGTCTCCGATGAAATCGTGTTGTCGATGACGGCGATCATGACCGCGTTCGCGCCCGGCGAAAATCGATCGATGGTCAACCAGCCTTTCCGAAACGGAAAGGTGCGCGTTGGCGCGAGCACGGCGGCGGCCATGTGCGAGGCGTCAGCCTTTCCTTGCGGGAAAGCGCGCTCGCGCAACGGTCAAACGACGGCGCGCGCGCCGCCGGCACAATCGATGCCGTTCCGCGCCACCGGCGCTTGCCAGCGAGACCCGCCATGTTTTCCGTTTCCTCTCCCGCGAAGATCGTGTTCCTCGACCGCGCGACGCTGTCGCCGCAGACGGTGCTGAAGCCGTTTCCGTTTCCGCACGCATGGCAGACGTTCGACCGGACGGCCGCGCACGAAGTCGCGGCGCGCATCCGCGACGCGGACATCGTCGTGACCAACAAGGTACGGCTCGACGCGACGGCCCTCGCCGGCGCGCGGCAGTTGCGGATGATCGCGATCGCGGCGACCGGCACCGACATCGTCGATCTCGATACGTGTGCGTCGCGCGGGATCGTCGTGAGCAATATTCGCGGCTATGCGGTGCGCACGGTGCCCGAGCACACGTTCGCGCTGATCTTCGCGCTGCGCCGCAGCCTCGTCGCTTACCGCGACGCGGTGCGCGCCGGGCGCTGGCTCGACAGCGGACAGTTCTGCTTCTTCGATCATCCGATTCGCGACCTGGCCGGGTTGACGCTCGGGATCGTCGGCGACGGCGTACTCGGGCGCGCGGTGGCCGCCATCGCGCGTGCGCTCGACATGCGGGTACTGTTCGCGGCGCACGGCGACGCAGCGGGTGACGGTCATGTACCGCTCGACACGCTGCTGCGCGACAGCGACGTGATCACGCTGCACTGCCCGCTCACGCCCGCGACGCGGCACCTGATCGACGCGCACGCATTCGCGCGGATGGCGCGCCGGCCGCTGCTGATCAATACCGCGCGCGGCGGGCTCGTGGACGAAAGCGCGCTCGTCGACGCATTGCAGTCGGGGCAGATCGCGGGCGCGGGGTTCGACGTGGTCACGCAGGAGCCGCTGCCGGCCGCGCATCCGTTTCACGCGATCCTGTCGCATCCGGCGTTCATCCTGACGCCGCACGTCGCGTGGGCGAGCGACGAGGCGATGCAGGCGCTGGCCGATCAACTGGTCGACAACGTCGCCGCGTTCGCCGACGGCGAGCCGCGGCACGTCGTGTGACACGTACAAACGGAACGGCCCCGCTCGATTGCTCGAAGCGGGGCCGACAGGATGCGGGGCTGCTTACGCCAGCGACCCGGCACGTAACGGGTTCGTGCATTCGCGCTGTCTTGCTGCGGGTTTCCGAATACGTGACGAGACGACTTCAGGGTATTCAGACCGGCAGTGATGTCGCGCAGGTCCGAAAAGCGGAAAGCACGCTCAGTAAGCGGACATCTCGACGCAAGGATCGACCTTGGACGGCGAGCAGATGACCGAGTACTTCGCGCTCTCGCGCATCAGCGCTTCGCCTTCGTGCAGCGCGATCTTGATCTCGGGGTGACGCTCGTACGCAAGGAAGGCCGAGCACACGACGGCGGACATCACGACGAGGGAAAACACAAATTTTTCAAGGGTTTGGAAACGTTCAGGCATGGTGTGGACCTTTCTCTCAGCCCGTAATTATACCTTGAGATAAGGGTTTTCCCTATAACCCTGCCCGCATACCGAGGATGCGTTCAAACGAGATGGAACCGAAGATTGCGCCCTTTTTTCAGGACATGCGGCCGGGGCGGCCGGCAAGGCCGAGGCGGGCTGGCTCGAGGACGAGAAAGCGGCTTGCCGCCGACGCGTTACCGGCCCGCTGCGTCACGTCACTCCGACGCCGACGCCGACGCACCGCTCGCCGCGTTGCCGGGCCACGCCTTGCCGATATGGTCGATCAGCGACTTCGCGGTACCCGTCACGAGCGCCGCGTCGACGCCCGACGTCTGCCACGAACCGTCGGCCGCCTTCACGAAGGTCAGGTTCGCGCGCGACGGCGAGTAATCGGCGTTGCGCCACGTGACCACGACGTCGCACGAATACGTGCGATCGCCGAGCTTCTTGCAGTCGCCGTCGGGTTTCGCCGACACGACGTCGGCCGATACGGGCAGCGGCTGGCCGAACAGCGCGTTCAGGCCGCCGTGGTTTTCCGCTTCGAGCGCGCGGCGCACGGCGGCGTCGACGTCGCTCGATCCGGGGCCGTCGTGAAGCAGGTTACAGGCGGCCAGCAGCGTCGAGGCGCCGGCGAGTGTCAGCAGCGTATGAAACTTCATGGATATCCGTCGATCGGGTGAACGCCGCGTAGTCTGCAACGTCCCCGGGTCGTGCGCGGTATCCATTTGTAACCAATTGCACGCTGCCCGGCGGCCCGGCGCGATCGTGCGACGCCCTCGCCTACTGCCGCTCCTGCTTCACGCGGCTCACGAGTTGCGTCGGGCTGACGAACTGCAGCGCGATCACGACCCATACGAGCGTGATGGCCATGTAGATCATCGCCATCGCGTCGATCGACTGCGGCGCGCGCACGCCGGTCGAGAACACCGCGTAATACAGCGCGACGACGAGCGTCTGCGTGCTCGGGCCCGCGGTGAAGAACGTCAGCTCGAACATCCCGATCGTGCGCACCAGCACGAGCAGCCCGGCCGCGAGCATGCCGGGCACCAGCAGTGGCAGCAGCACGTAGCGGAAATAGCGCCACGTGTTCGCGCCGAAGATGCGCGCGGCGGCTTCGAGGTTCGGATCGATCTGCTCGATGAACGGCGTCATCACGAGGATCACGAACGGCAGCGCCGGCACCAGGTTCGCGAGGATCACGCCCGGCAGCGTGCCCGCGAGTCCGATCTTGTACATCACGGTCGCCATCGGAATCCCGTACGTGACGGGCGGCACCATCAGCGGCAGCAGGAACACCAGCAGCGCGAAGCGCTTGCCGCGGAACTGCACGCGCGCGAGCGCATACGCGGCCGGCACGCCGAGCGCGATCGACAGCAGCACGACCGCGCCGACGACCTCGACGGTCACCCACAGCACGCTCGCGAGCTGGAAGTCTTCCCACGCCTTCGCATACCAGCGCAGCGTGAAGCCCTGCGGCAACGGCGTGCCGAACCAGCGCGTCGCGACCGAGTTCACCGCGACGGTCGCGATCAGCAGCATCACGTTCAGCAGGAAGAACGCCATCAGCCCCCAGACGAGCGCCTTCCATGCGCGGCCGGCGAGGTGGTTGTTCATCCGCTGCGGTTTTCCGGTGTCGACGGGCCGCGCGTCGGGCGCATCGTGTTTCGGCGGCCACGTGCGAGCGGCATGATTGTCGGTCGCCATCAGCCCTTGCCTCCCGTCACCGCGCCCGTATAGAAGAAGCGGCGCGCGCCGAGCATCGACGCGACCACCAGCAACTGCACGAAACCCATCACGATCGCGATCGCCGACGCGAGCGAATAGTCGTAGCTTTCGAACGCGGCTTCGGCGGCCGCGATCGAGATCACGCGGGTCGGCCCGGCGGGCGCGCCGAGCAGCACGGCCGACGGAAACACCGAGAACGCCTGCACGAACGACAGGCACGCGGCCATCGTGAGCCCCGGCACGAGCAGCGGCAGGTAGATCTGCCGGAACTGCTGCCACGGGTTCGCGCCGAGCGTCGCGGCCGCGCGCGCGAGCGTCGGGTCGATGCCGCTGATGTACGACAGCATCAGCAGGAACGCGAACGGAAAACCCGACACGATCAGCGACAGCAGCACGCCCCAGTAGTTGTGCGTGAGGCGCACTTCGTCGGTGTACAGGTGCAGCCCCTGCAGCGCCTGCGGGAACCAGCCGTTCGGCCCGAAATACGTGAGCATCCCGTCCGCGACGAGCACCGTGCCGAGCGTGACGGGAATCACGAGCAGCGTCGTGACGAATTTCTGGTACGGCGAATTGCGGCGCAGCGCGAACGCGACGGGCACCGCGATGCCGACGTTGAGCAGCGTCGCCGGCACCGCGAGCTTCAGCGTGACGAGCACGGTCGGCCACATCGCGGTGTCGGTGAAGAACTGCACGTAGTTCGCGAGCGCGCCGCCGCCGTTCGTCGCGTTCGTCGGCTGGAACGACAGCACGAGGCCGTACGCGAACGGATAGATGAACAGCGCGGCGATGAACGCGAGCGCCGGCGTGACGAGCCAGGCTTTCGCGTCGCGCGGCGCGCCGCCGGTCGCGAGCGTGCTCATGCGGCCTCCGGGCGCGACGTCGCCGCGCATGCCGGTTGGCGCAATCCGGTCATCGGACGTCTCCCGCATAGACCAGCGTGCGCGCCGGCGCGACGCGCAGCCGCAGCGGTTCACCTTCCGTGAACTCGCCGGCCATACGGGCCCAGACCGCACCGAACGGCGTGATCGCGCGGATCAGCGAGTCGCGGCCGCCGTATTCGACCGTCTCGACGGTCGCGTCGAACGCGTTGTCGGCAACGGCTTCCGCGCGCTCGATGTCGTCCGGACGCAGCGCGACCACGACCTCCTTCGCGTCGAAGCCGGCCATCGGCACACCGGTGAGGCGCACGCCGCCCGACGTGACGTTCACGTACTCGCCAGCCATTCCTGCGAGCGTAAACGGCAGCACGTTGCGATAGCCCATGAAGCGCGCGACATGCAGGTTGTGCGGGCGCGTGTAGACGTCCTTCGGCGACGCGACCTGCTGCACGACGCCCTCCTTCATCACGACGATGCGGTCGGCCATCGACAGCGCCTCGTCCTGGTCGTGCGTCACGTAGATCGTCGCGCGTTCGAGCTGCGTGTGGATGCGGCGGATCTCCGCGCGCATCTCGATGCGCAGCTTCGTGTCGAGGTTCGACAGCGGCTCGTCCATCAGCACGAGCGGCGGCTCGATCACGATCGCACGCGCGATCGCGACACGCTGCTGCTGCCCGCCCGACAATTGCCCGGGCAGCTTGCCCTCGTGGCCGACGAGTTGCACGAGTTCGAGCGCCTGCTGCGCGCGCCGCCGCGTTTCCTGTTTCGGCACGCCGCGCATCTTGAGGCCGAAGCCGACGTTGTCGAGCACCGACATGTGCGGAAACAACGCGTAGTTCTGGAACACCATCCCGAAACCACGCCGCTCGGGCGGCAGCACGTCGATGCGCACGTCGTCGAGCCAGATGCCGCCGCGCGTGAGCGGCTGCAGCCCGGCGATGCAGTTCAGCGCGGTTGATTTGCCGCAGCCCGACGGGCCGAGCAGCGCGATGAACTCGCCGCGCCGGATCTCGAGGTCGAGCCCGTTCAGCGCGGCGACCTGCGCGCCTTCCGTATTGGTGAAACTGCGGCATACACCGTCGAGCCGCAACCGTTCGAAACTGTGCTTCATTGCGCGAACTCCATCGACGCGGGCGCCGCGGCGCCCGCCGGTTCAGGCGTCATTTCGATTTTTGCGACCCGATCTCGCGATCCCATTTCTGGAACGCGGCGACCATCGCCTGCGCGTTGAGCGGCTGCACGTGCGGACGGTCGGCGAGCAGCTTCGCGTATTCGGGGCGGCCGAATTTCCTGATCACTTCCTGGCTGTGGGCGGGCGCCATTTCGAGCGTCACGCCCTTCACCGCCGGGCCCGGATAGAAGTAGCCGTCGTCGTAGGTCATCGCCTGCTGCGCCGGTTCGAGCAGGAAGTTCATCAGCTTGAACAGCACGTCCAGTTTTTCCTTCGGCACCCCCTTCGGGATCACCATGTAGTGCGCGTCGTTTACCCACGTCATGTTGTCGAACGCCTGGATCTTGAATTCGGCCGGCACGATGCCGAGCGCGCGCGGGTTGAGGTCCCAGCCGGTGACGGTCACGGTCATGTCGCGCGTGCCTTCGCCGAGCTCCTTCATCACCGCCGACGTGCCGCCCGGGTAATACGGCACGCAATCGTTCAACTGTTTCAGGAACGCCCAGGTCTTGTCCCAGCCGTTGATCGGGTCTTGCGGATTCTTGTCGCCGAGCACGTACGGCAGCCCCATCAGGAACGTGCGGCCGGGGCCCGAATTCGCCGGGCGCGCATAGATCAGCTTGTTCGGGTGCGCCTTGCACCACGCGAGCAACTGGTCGGGCGTCTTCGGCGGGTCGCTGACCTTCGCCGGGTTGTATTCGAGCAGCGGGCCGGCCGGCATGTAGGTGACTTCGAGGCCGTAGCCCTGCGCGAGATCCTGCATCTTGCGCGGGCCCGGCGCGTACTTGTCGAGCACGCCGGGGAGCGCCCCCGCGTTGTCGGGCAGGAGCTTTTGCCACAGGTTCTGCTCGATGCCGGCGGCCAGCGCGTCGGTGCCCGTCAGCACGAGGTCGATGTCGGAGCGCCCCGCCGCCTGCATCGCCTTGATCTTGCCCGGCAACTGCGGCGCGGGCGCATTCGTGAACGTGACGTTCGACACGAGGGTCGGGTTCTTCTCCTTGAACGCCTCGATGGCCTTCTGCGTGAGCTGTAGGTTGCCGGCCACGTCGACGATGTTCAGCGATACGGGGGCCGCCACGGCCGCGGCGGCCGACAGCGTGAAGCCCAGGGCGAGTGCGATCCGGCGGACACGGCGAGCGATCGGGGTGGTGTTCATGTCTCCTCACTTCGGTCGGTGGATGGGACCTTTCTTGTCAGGAAATCATGACGGCGTTATACGATGTCGGTCAACAAAAAACCACGGATTGCGGGGCGGGACTTTCCCTGACAAAAACCTTCCGTTTGTTAAGGAATTGTGTGGCGACCGGCTTGCCGGGGATCGTGGGGTCGCGTGGTGCGGCGTGTTAAGACGTCGTATCTCAGCGCATGGCGAAACGGTATCGCGTCGGGTCGCATGGCGCCCAGGGCGGCCCCCGGCAGGCGCGCGCCGCCCCGGTCGGGCCGGCGCACGGCGGATGGATCTTCCGTCAGGCCGCGCGAAGCGTCGCCACTTCCCCGATCCACCGCTCCGCATCGTGCCACTCGCCGTAGCCGGATGCCGGGTTCAGGTGCCCGACCTCGCCGAGATCGACGAGCCGGCTGCCCCACCCGGCCGCCAGCGTCTCGACGCGTTCGAAGCGCGCGAGCGGATCGTTGCGGCTCGCGGCGACGATGCTCGGAAACGGCAGCGGCCCGGTCGGCGCCGGGGTCCAGCCGTGCGCGGCGAGCGCGCCGGGCGTCGGATAGCCTGCGGGCATCGGCGTATCGAGATCGGCCGGCGCCGCGAGCAGCGCCCCGTGAATCGCGCGAGTGGCCTGCCGCGCCCAGTGCACGACGATCATCACGCCCGCGCTGTGTGCGACCAGCATCACCGGCCCGTCGATCGCGGCCAGCGCCGCATCGAGTGCCGCGACACGCGCGGCGCGGCTCAGCTTGTCGGCGTCGAGCGGCGCGACGGAGCGTGCGTTCGGCAGACGTCGTTCGAGATGCGTCTGCCAATGGTCTTCGACGTGATCGCGCAAGCCGGGCACGATCAGGATGGTGGGGGCGGTCGCCAGGGTCATGCAGCCTCCAGGAAGCGGTCAGGAAGAAGGTTCAGGACAGTCGTGTCGCGCGCCGTTCGCGTTCGACGCGCGCGAGATCGGCCGCATAGCTCGCGCGTCCGATCGCGAACAGCACGGCCGCCGCGAGCGGCACGGCCGGAATCCATTGCAGTGCGTCGACGAGCCCGGCGCGATCGGCCGCCCATCCCGTCAGCAGCGGACCCGGCGCCATGCCGAGCAGGTTGTTCGCGAGCGTGAGCGTCGCGAACGCCGACGCGTGGATCGCGGCCGGCGTGAGGTTCGCGACCATCGCGCCCGATGCGCCGGACGCGCCCGCGCCGACCAGCATGCCCGCGCAGATCAGCGCGAGCTGCGGCGGCCCGGGCGGCAACCGGAACGCGACCGCGAGACACACGCCGGTGAGCACGCAATACGTGATCGCGGTCAGCCATTTGCGCGAGCCGTCGGCCCGGCCGACGCGGTCGGTGACGATGCCGCAGCCGACCATCCCGACGCCCGCGAGCAGCACGAAGCCGGCCGCAAGCACGGCCGCGCGGTCGGGCGCCATCGCGTAGTAGCGGTTCAGGTAGCTCGGCAGCCACGCGAACAGCGCGCCCGGCACGAACAGGTGCAGCCCGCTGCCGAGATACGCGCAGATCACCGAGCGCGACGCGAACAGTCCCGACATCAGCGCCCGCACGCTGCCGCGCAGATCGCGCGGCGCGTCGGCCTCGCGCCGGCACGATTCGACGCGGTACGCGGCGAGCCGCCGCTCGGTCACGACGCAGCGGTACGCGACGAGCAGCACGATGCCGAGCGCGGCCATCACGCCGAACGACCAGCGCCAGCCGAGATGCGCGCCGACCAGCCCGCCGAGCGCCATCCCGAACACCGAACCGAATGCGCCGCCGGCCATGAATGCGCCGGTGAGCGTCGCGCGCAGCCGGGCCGGAAAGATGCTGAGGATCAGCGCGACGCCGACGCTGCCGTACGCGGCTTCGCCGAGCCCGACGAGGCCGCGCGCGACCAGCATTTCCGCGTAGCTGGTCGACAGCGCGCAGCCGAGCGTCGCGACGCTCCACAACGCGGCCATCAGCACGATGCTGCGCACGCGCCCGAAATGGTCGGCGAGCACCGACAGCGGAAACGTCAGCAGCCCGACCAGCAGCGCGACGACGCCGGACAGCGAACCGAGCTGCGTGTCCGACAGCGCCCATGCGTGCTTGAGCAGCGGAAACACCGCGTTGAGCACCTGCCGCGACATGTAGTCCGACAGCAGCAGCCCGACGGTCAGCCCGAACACGAGCCACGCATACGCAGGCGCGCGCCGCTCGGTGGCCGTCCGGTCCTGCAGCGACGGCTCGATGTGATGAATCAACATGCGTGTCTCCTCCGGCACCGGGGCGGCAATGCGCCGGCGCGGCTTGCGCGGCCCCGCTCCGTGTCCCGGAGCTAGCCCTCGCGCGTCGCGCGAGGATGGGTGCCGCGCCACCTCGATCGGCGGGCGGCGCTCGCGGCCGCCCGGGGCGCTGCGCGTCAGGCCGCGCGCAGCGGCACGCTCACCTGGCCCGGCCGGCGGTTCGGCGCCATCCCGAGCTGCGCGAGCGTTTCGTCGACGCCGTCGTACTGCACGCCGATCCGGTAGATCGCCTTCGCCTCCTTGCCGGTCGCGATCTCGCGGCCGAGTTCGCGGGCGATCCGCACGCACTGCTCGACCTGCTGCACCGACGTCATCCGGTTGCCCTTCTGGTCGATGATCGTGTCCTCGATCCCGCAGCGCGGATGCAGGCCGAGCGCCATCGCGACCGTGTTGATCGGCAGTACGTTCTTCATCAGCGATTCGAGCGTGATGCAGGCGCCGTCCGGGCAGCGCCGCACGAATTCCATGAAGTTGTACGGATTCGGGCCGTCGAAGCCGCCGCCGATGCCGACCCACGTGACGTTCAGCGGGCCGCGATAGACGCCGCGCCGGATGATCCGTTCGAGCGTTTCGAGCGCATGCATGCCGGTCAGCTGGAAATGCGGCTGGATGCCGGCCGCCTGCAGGCGGCGCAGGTGTTCGTCGACCCAGCCGGGGCCGGCGGGCACCGTCATCTCGCGATAGGCGTCCCACAGCGCGGCCTCGTTCAGCGACGTGCCGGCGATGTCCTTGCGGCTCATCAGCTCGGTGATGTTCATCTGCACGGTGTTGATCGCGACCGTCACCTGGTCGGGCTTCGGCGTCAGCTCGGCGAGCATGTGGCGCGTGTCGTCGGACAGCCATTTCGCTTCGGCGCCGTCGCCTTCCGGCGCGAACGAGATCGAGCCGCCGACCTGCAGGATCATGTCCGGCACCGCTTCGCGCAGCCGGCCGAGCAGTTCGTTGAATTTCGACAGCCGCTTGCTGCCCTTGCCGTCGAGTTCGCGCACGTGCAGGTGCAGCACGGTCGCGCCTGCGTTGTAGCAGTCGACGGCCTTCTGCACGTGCTCGTCCATCGTCACCGGAATGTCTTCCGGAAAATCGGCGGGCATCCATTCGGGGCCGTACGGCGCGACCGTGATGACCACCTTGTCCTGGTTTTCCGGGTGCAGCGAATCGTCGAGAAATTGCATGTCGTCCTCCAGTGGGAATCGTTGTGGTTCGGGCGTACGAGGCCGTACCGGCGTGCGTACCCCGCCACGCCGGGCGGCGAGCCCGGCGCGTCGTGTCTCGGGTGGCGAATCGATCGGCGCGCGGTGGCGCTCAGAACGGCACGTCGCCGACGATGCCCGCGCGCTCCATCCGGCGCACGCACGGCGGGTAGTCCATCACCGCGTAATGCTGCGTGCTGCGGTTGTCCCAGATCGCGACGCTGTTCTTCTTCCAGCGCCAGCGCACCTGGTATTCGGGGATATAAGCCTGGCTGATCAGGTACTGCAGCAACTGGCCGGCGCCGGGGTTCGCGTCCTGCCCGTAGCGCACGCGCGCCGGCGTGTGGAAGTTCGTGAAATGCGTGGCGAACGCATTCACGTACAGCACCTTCTCGCCGGTTTCCGGATGCGTGCGCACGACCGGATGCTCGGCGTCCGGATACTGCGCCTTCAGCGCGAGGCGCTTGTCGACCGGCATCGCCGCGCCGAAGCTCGCCTCGATGCTGTGACGCGCGCGCAAGTCGGCGATCTGCTGCTTCACGTGGTCCGGCAGGCGCTCGTACGCGAGCACCATGTTCGCCCACATCGTGTCGCCGCCAACCGGCGGACCCTCGATGCAGCGCAGCACGCAGCCGAACGGCGGCGCCACGCGCCAGCTCGCATCGCTGTGCCACGCATTCTCGTAGCGGTCGTTCGGCTGGTCGGGCGACTTGTAGATCCGCACGAGCCCGGGGTGCTCGGGGTCGCTGCCGGCGACCGGATGATCCTCGAGCTCGCCGAAGCGCCGCGCGAACGCGACGTGCTCGGCGCGCGTGATGTCCTGGTCGCGCAGGAACAGCACGCGATGCCGCAGCAACTGCGCGCGGATCTCGGCGAACAGGCCGTCGTCGTGCACGGCGTCGGCGAGGCTCACGTCCAGCAGTTCCGCACCGATCGCGCAGGTCAGGGGTTCGACTCGCATGCGCGCCTCCTCAGACGATGAACACCGACGAACCGGTCGTCTTGCGCGATTCGAGATCGCGGTGCGCGTGCGCGGCGTCCTGCAGCGCATAGCGCTGGTTGATCTCGATCCTGATGCGGCCGGCCGCGACGTGCGCGAACAGCTCGCCGGCCAGGTCGTTCTTCTCGGCCGGATCGGCGATGTAGTCGGCCAGCGCCGGGCGCGTCAGGTACAGCGAGCCCTTCATCGCGAGACGCTGCGGATCGAACGGCGGGATCGGGCCCGACGCGGTGCCGACGCACACCATCAGCCCGCGCCGCTTCAGCGAATCGAGCGAGCCTTCGAAGGTGTCCTTGCCGACGCTGTCGAACACGACGTCGACACCGGCGCCGTCCGTCAGTTCGCGCACGCGCTTCGCGACGTCCTCGCGGCTGTAGTCGATCGTGTGGTCGCAGCCGTGCGCGCGGGCGATCGCGGCCTTGTGTTCGCTGGAGACGGTGCCGATCACGTTGAGCCCGAGCAGCTTCGCCCACTGCGACACGATCAGCCCGACGCCGCCGGCGGCCGCATGCAGCAGGATCGTGTCGCCCGGCGCGAACGCATGGATGCGGCGCAGCAGGTAGGCCGACGTGAGGCCGCGCATCGTCATCGCGGCAGCCGTTTCGCACGCGATGCCGGCCGGCAGCCGGACGAGCGGCGCGGCGGGGATCAACCGTTCGGTGCTGTACGCGCCCAGCGTGTTCAGGAAGCCCGTGTAGGTCACACGGTCGCCGACGGCGACGTTCGTCACGCCGGGGCCGACGGCCTCGACCACGCCGGCCGCCTCGACGCCGATGCCGGCCGGCAGCGGCACCGGATACAGGCCGCTGCGGAAATACGTGTCGGCGAAGTTCAGGCCGACCGCCTCGTGCCGCAGGCGTACCTGGCCGGCGCCCGGATCGCCGACGTCGACCGCCTCCCAGCGCAGCACGTCGGGGCCGCCGGTTTCGTGGAATCGCACTGCATGTGCCATCTTGTTCTCCGTCAATCGTCAGTCCGATGCGCGTCGCGCATCGG
>FTHQ01000469.1_pt1 | contig 61869 bp, 49 predicted proteins | sample 1641001 | NCBI WGS metagenome assembly FTHQ01 (sample SAMEA3914872, study PRJEB12502) | metagenome | biome: forest; material: soil | place: Canada | collected 2011-07-03 | depth 0.3 m | reverse complement strand
ATCAGCTCGCTGTCCACTGGCCTGAGCTCGACCAACAGCTCGGTGTCGTCCCTGTCGACCTCGACGTCGACCGGCCTGTCCTCGGCCAACAGCTCGATCAGCTCCCTGTCGACCTCCACCTCGACGGGTCTGTCGTCGGCCACCAGCTCGATCACGTCCCTGTCGACTTCGACCTCGACCGGCATCAGCTCGCTGTCCACCGGCCTGAGCAGCACGGACAGCACGATCCTGTCGCTGTCCACCTCGACGTCGACCGGCATCGGCTCGCTGTCCACCGGCCTGAGCAGCACGAACAGCTCGGTGTCGTCGCTGTCGACCTCGACCTCGACCGCGATCAACGCCGCGAAGACGCACTACTACAGCGTCAACGACAACGGCGTGCAGCAAGCCAACTACGACAACACCGGTGCAACCGGCACCAATGCTCTCGCCGCCGGCGTGAACGCCAGCGCGGCGGGCGCGAGCAGCGTGGCAGTCGGCGACGGCTCGAACGCGCAGACGGCAGGCGCGGTCGCGATCGGCCAGAACGCATCGGCAACGGGCGGCAAGGCAGTATCGATCGGCTCCGGCAACACGGCATCCGGCGATGGCGCGGTCGCGATCGGCGATCCGAACGTGGCGACGGGTACCGGCGCCGTGGCGATGGGTGCGAACAATACGGCGACCGGCGACGGCGCGGTGTCCCTCGGCAACCAGAACACGGCAACCGGCGCCAGCGCGCTCGCCCTCGGCAGCTCGAACCAGGCCACCGCGGACAACACGATCGCGCTGGGCAGCCAGGCCACGGCCAGCGCCACCGGCGCACAGGCCTACGGCTCGGCCGCCAAGGCCACGGCCGCCGACGCGCTCGCCTTCGGCACGAACGCGCAAGCGAACGTCGCGAACTCGATCGCACTCGGCGCGAACTCGGTCACGGCCGCGGCGGTCGGCACCTCGAGCGCCACGATCGGCGGCGTCACGTACCCGTTCGCGGGCGGCTCGCCGGTCGGCGTGGTGAGCGTCGGCGCACCGGGCCAGGAACGCCAGATCACGAACGTCGCCGCGGGTCGGATCTCGGCCACGAGCACGGACGCGATCAACGGCAGCCAGCTGAACGCGACGAACAACGCGATCAACGCGCTGTCGACGTCCACCGCGTCGAACGTCGCATCCCTGTCGACCGGCATCAACTCGCTGTCGACCGGCCTGAGCACGACGAACAGCAACGTGGCCTCGCTGTCCACGTCGACCTCGACCGCGATCAACTCGCTGTCGACGGGCCTCAGCACGACGAACAGCAACGTCAACTCGCTGTCGACGTCGACTTCGACCGGCATCGGTTCGCTGTCCACCGGCCTGAGCACGACGAACAGCAACGTGGCATCGCTGTCGACCGGCGTGACGAACATCAACAACCAGTTGAACCAGTTGTCGACGTCGATCAACAACAACACGACGCGTGCAGCCAACAACAACGGCATCGCGGCCGACATGAACGGCAAGGGCACCGACGTCCCGGTCGTCACCGCCGGCTCGAACTCGGTGGCGATCGGCGCGGGTTCGAACGACGGCGGTCGCTCGAACGTGGTGTCGGTCGGTAGCGACCAGCAGCAGCGCCAGATCACGAACGTCGCGCCGGGTACGCAAGGCACCGACGCGGTGAACGTGAACCAGCTGACGCAGGTGCAGACGACGCTGTCGACGGCACTGTCGGGCCAGCAGGCGCAGATCAACTCGCTGGGTTCGCAACTGCAGCAGACCGACCAGATGGCGAAGCAGGGTATCGCGGCCGTCGGCGCGATGGCGTCGATCCCGCAGCTCGATCGCGACGCCAACTTCGGGATGGGCGTGGGCACGTCGACCTTCCTCGGCCAGAAGGCGATGGCGGTCAACATGCAGGCGCGCATCACGGAGAACCTGAAGGCGTCGATCAACGGCGGCTTCAGCGGCGGTCAGAAGGTGATCGGCGCCGGCATGCTGTATCAGTGGAAGTAATGCGTCGCGCCGCCCGGCCGTCCGGCTCGCCAGCCGGGCGGCCCGCGGCTCCGACGGCAGGACGAGCCCGCCGCGCACCGCGCGGCGGGCCTCGGTCAACCCAAGCTTTAAGGACGTCACCGTGAACAAACTCGCTCTTGCGCTCGCGCTTTCCGCAACGGCCCTCGCCGCGTGCTCGACCGCATCCGGCCCGACCTTCAGCGCCTCCGAACTGCAGCCGCGCGACGGCGTGCGCACCTTCCAGGTGGACTGCCACGGCCTGCTGTCGGGCCCGCAGACCTGCATGAAGGCCGCCCGCAAGATCTGCGGCGACGAGCCCGTGCGCGCCGTGGACTCGGCCCGCGCGCTGCGCGACAAATCCGATCCGGCCACGCTGGTCTTCCAGTGCGGCGCCGCACCGGCCGAAGCGGCCTCGGCCGCCGAGCCGGCCGCCGCCGTGGTCGAACGCGTGAACCTGTCGGGCGACGCGCTGTTCGCCACCGACCACGCGACGCTCGCGCCGACCGCGCGCGAATCGCTGGACCGGCTGCTGAGCGAGCGCGCCGACCGCACGTACTCGCAAGTGACGGTCACCGGCTTCACCGATTCGGTGGGCAGCGACGACTACAACCTCGCGCTGTCGAAGCGCCGGGCCGAATCGGTCGCCGCCTATCTGAAGGCGCACGGGCTCAAGACCGACTCGATGACGGTCTCGGGCCGCGGCAAGGCCGATCCGGTCGCATCCAACGCGACGCCGGAAGGCCGCGCCAGCAACCGCCGCGTCGAAATCCGGCTGCAGCACTGAGCCGCCTGCGGCCGCCCGTGCGGCCGCGCGATCCGGCGTGCCGTCCGCGCCGCGCCGGCACGCCGCCGGACCACCGGGCGCCGCAACGCCTGCGCCCGTTTCCGTTGGCCGGCGGCTATGTCAAAGTTCGTCACGTCCTGCCAAAACCGGCGGTTTCCATGCCACAATCGCCGCAGACAGTCGCCGGGGCAGCCTGCCCGACGCGCGCCGTGCCAGGCGTGCCCGGCGACACGCCGGAATCCGGCTGCCGCCCGCGCGAATCTCGTCGCCCGATTCGTGCACCGCGGCGCACCGGCGCGAATCCAACCATGACGATCCACGGCGCGCCGCTGCCGGCCATACGCTCGACGCGATGCCCGGACGCATGACGCCGCAGAGGAAACCAACCGGTGACGGACATCAATGAAGCCGCCGCGGGCGGCACCCGCAAGCAACGGCCGGCGGTCGGCATCTCGCTGTTTGCGCGCGACGGCCAGGCGATCTGGGAAAACGGCATTCACCAGAACATCGCGTTCCTCGCGATGATGCTCAAGCACTCGGATCGCGTCGGCCCCGTCTATTTCCTGAACGGCGGCGACGCCAACGCGCTGCCGGCCGGCCTCGAACTCGACGGCCTCGACATCCCGCTGGTGAAACCCGCCGACGTCACGCACGAACTCGACGTCGTGATCGAAATGGGCGCGCAGTTGCCGGTCGAGTGGCTGCGGCACATGAAGGCGCTCGGCAAGAAGATCGCCGCGTTCTTCTGCGGGCACGTGTATGCGGGCCTGTGCGAAACGCCGATCTTCGGGAAACCGTCGGGGCACGTGTTCAACGGCGCACCGTTCGACGAAGTGTGGCTGCTGCCGCAATACGACAAGACCGCCGCGCCGATGCTGCAGACGATCCTGCGCGCGCCCGTCCATCTGATGCCGCACATCTGGTCGCCGTACTTCCTCGAGCGCCGCGTCGCCGCGATCGCCGGCGAAGGGGCGACGTTCGGCTATCAGCCCGGCGCCCGCCCGTGGCGCCTCGCGATGCTCGAACCGAACATCTCGGTCGCGAAGTCCTGCCACTACCCGATGCTGGCGTGCGACGCGTTCTACCGCGCGCGGCCGGACGCGGTGCAGCACATGTTCGTCGTCAACGCGATGCACATGAAGGAACATCCGACCTTCGTGCACTTCGCGAACAGCCTCGATCTCGTGCGCCAGCACAAGGCGACCTTCGAACCGCGCCTCGACCTGCCAGGCTTCATGGCGCGCCATGCTGATGCGGTCGTGTCGCATCACTGGGAAAACGGGCAGAACTATCTGTATTACGACGTGCTGTACGGCGGTTATCCGCTGATCCACAACTCGACGCTGATCGGCGACGCCGGCTACTACTACCCGGACTTCGACTCGGCCGCGGGCGGCCGCGCGCTGCTCGAAGCGTGGCTGCATCACGACGAACGCCTCGACGACTACCGCGCGAAGGCCGGCCGGCTGCTGCAGTCGGTCTCGATCGACAACCCCGCGAACCTCGACGCGTTCGTCTCGCGTCTGGTCGCCTGAACCGGAGCATACGCATGTCGGACTCCAATGCCCGTCAAGCGCCCGGCGAGGGCAAGCGTCTCGTCGTCGGCGTGTCGCTGTTCGTGCGCGGCGCCGGCCAGTCGCTGTGGGAAAACGGCATTTTCCAGAACTGCCTGCTGCTGATCCTGCTGCTGCGCCAGTCACCGCTCGTCGCGGATGCCGTGATGGTGAACGGCGGCGAACAGGTCGCCGATCCGCAGATGATGCTCGGCGAGTGGAACGTGCCGCTGCTGTCGATGGACGAAGCGCTCGAGCGCTGCGACGTGCTGATCGAGATGAGCGCACAGTTCGGCGCGGACTACCTGCGCGCGTTCCGCGAGCGCGGCGGCAAGGTCGTCACGATGCGGGTCGGCAACGACTACGTGATCGACATCGAACGCGCGATGTTCGACAAGCCGTCGGGCTTCCTGTTCTCGGGCGCGCCGTACGACGCGGTGTGGACGATCCCCGAGTTCGAGCGCTCGTGCCTGCACTACTACCAGACGGGCCTGCGCGCGCCGGTCACGATCGTCCCGCACATCTGGCATCCGATGCTGTTCGACAAGGCGCGCGCGACGCTCGGCGCCGGTTTGTCGTTCGGCTATCAGCCCGGCAAGCCGCGCTGGCGCGTGACGATGTTCGAGCCGAACATCTGCATGGTGAAGACGAGCATCATTCCGATGCTCGTGACCGAGGAAGCGTATCGCGCGAAGCCCGCGTTCCTCGAGTTCGTGCGCGTGTGCAACACGATTCACCTGAAGGAACATCCGACGTTCGTGCACTTCGCGAAGAGCCTCGACATCGTGAACCACGGCATCACGACGTTCGAAAGCCGCTATGCGGTGTACGAGTTCATGGCCGCGTACGGCGATGCGGTGGTGTCGCACACGTGGGAGAACGCGCAGAACTACCTGTACTACGAGCTGCTGTACGGCGACTATCCGCTGATCCACAACTCGCCGTTCCTCGGCAAGGCCGGGTATTTCTATCCGGACTTCGACTGCCAGGCGGGCGGCCGCGCGCTGCTGCAGGCGTTCGCCGGGCACGACGCGAATCTCGACGCGTATCGCGAGCAGTCGAAGCACGTGCTCGACTCGGTCAGCATCTACAACCCCGAGAACGTCGCGGCCTATACGGACGCGATCGCCACCCTCTATCGCGACGCGTGACGCGCCGCCCTTTCCGGACCCCGCCCATGAACGCACGCCCGACCCTCACCCGCGCAAAATGGCTGCTTGGCTGCGCCGCCGCATCGATCGCGATCGGCGCGCATGCGCAAGCCGCCGGCGAATCGGCCGACACGCTGCTGCGCGACTCCGATGCGGTGTTCAAGCAGCTCGACGCCGGCCAGTACGGCGCGGTATGGACCGACGCTGCACCGTTCGTCAAGGCGCGCTTCAAGCAGGACCAGTTCGCGGCGCAGATGCAGCAGGCCCGCCAGTCGGTCGGCACGGTCAGCCATCGCGGCTGGGCGCAGGTGACGCGCATCCGCTACGAGCGAACGGCCGGGATGCCCGACGGGCTCTATGCGAACGTCGATTACGCGACGACGGTGGCGAGCGGCGCCACGATGTTCGAAAAGCTGAGCTTTCGCCTCGAAACCGACGGCCGCTGGCACCTGACGGGCTACGTGCCGCGTCAGACGCAAAACGCCGCGCAGTAAGCCGCGCACTGCCCGCCCCACGGAGCCGATCCGATGAAACTCAATGTCGCGATAACGATGAACGTGCAGCGCGACGCGACGCAGTCGATCTGGTACAACGGTGCGAACCAGCACTGCGTGTACCTGTACATGCTGCTGAAGCAGTCGCCGTTGATCGGCGAGGTCTGGCTCGCGCACGACAACGGCATCACCGAGTATCCACAGGCGCTGATGATGGACGCGTTCGGCGACGCGCTGCGGCCGCTGTCGGCCGTCGTTCACCAGACCGACCTGCTGATCGAGATGAACGCGTTCGTCGACCCGTCGCACACGGACGTCGTGCGCCAGCGCGGCGGCAAGTGCGTGTCGTATCGCTTCGGCAACGACTACGTGATCGCGGTCGAGACGATCAACTTCGAGAAGAACGACTGGCGGCCGAACCCGCACCGCGTGCAGTTCGACGAGATCTGGACCAATCCGCAGCACATGCACACGTGCGCCGCGTATTTCCAGGCCGTGTACCGTGCGCCGGTGATCGAGCTGCCGCATATCTGGTCGCCGTATTTCATCGAGCGCAGCCTCGACGCCGATCCCGAACTGAAGGCGCGCTTCGGCTATCGCAACCACGGCCCGGCCAAGCGCATCGCGTTCTTCGAGCCGAACCTGAACGTCGTGAAGAGCGCGATCGTGCCGATGCTCGCCGCGAACGCGTGCTACGTCGAGCATCCGGAGCTCATCGAGCACGTGTACATGACCAACACGTTCGACAAGAAGGAAAACGTCGCCTTCAAGCATCTCGCGCTCGGGCTCGAAATGGTGCGCGACGGCAAGGCCACCGCCGACGTGCGCGCGCCGTTCGTCGCGTGGGCCGCGCATCACACCGACATCGTCGTGTCGCACCACTGGGAAAACGGCCTGAACTATCTGCTGTACGACGCGCTGTACGGCAACTACCCGCTCGTGCACAACTCGCCGTTCCTGCGCGACGTCGGCTACTACTATCCGGACTTCGAGATCTTCGATGCGGCGCGTGCGATCGCGACCGCCGCGCAGACGCACGATGCACGGCTCGACGATTACGCGGCGGCCGCCCGTCGCTGCCTGCATCGGGTCGACACGCTCGCCGAGCACAACGTCCGCGCCTATTCCACGCAAATCCAGCATCTGTTCGCCGGCCGCCCGCTCGGCTGATTTCCTTCGCCCGCGCCCCTGCCCATGAATCAGACCGTCCGCAATTTCGTCGTGATCGATTCGATCCACGGCCCGTTCGTCATCAACCGGCACTGCGCATTGCAGGCCGAGGCGCTGATCAAGACCGGCCGGCCGCATATCCAGGGCGAACTCGACACGATCCTGCACGTGATCGACCAGTTGCCCGACGGCGCCATCGCCGTGGACGGCGGCGCGAACGCGGGGCTCGTCTGCGTGCCCGTCGCGCACCGGCTGCGCGAGCGCGGCGGCCGCGTCTATGCGTTCGAGCCGCAGCGCACGCTGTTTCACGCACTCGGCGGCACCGTCGCGCTCAACCAGCTCGACAATCTCCATCTGCTGAACATGGGGCTGGCCGCCGCCAACGGCACGATGAAGGTGCCCGACGTCGACTACGGGCAGGATGCCGACTTCGGACAGGTCTCGCTCGTCGACGCGCAAGCGTCGGGCGGCACGCCGACGCCGGTCGTCCGGCTCGATTCGCTCGGCCTGCCGCGGCTGGATTTCCTGAAACTCGACATCGAAGGAATGGAGATCGACGCGCTGCGCGGCGCACGGCAGTTGATCGAGGCGCATCTGCCGTGGTGCTGGATCGAATACTGGAAAGTCGGCGAGGCGCCGATCATCGACACGTTCGCCGGTCTCGACTACACGTTCTACCGGATCGATGGACTGAACCTGCTGTGCGTGCCGAACCCGCGCTGGGACCGGCAGCGCCTGTTCATCACGGGCGAACCGCTCGACGTCGGCGCGACGGCCGAACACGGCGCGGCGCCAGCAACGGCTGCGGTCGCCGATGCCGACGCACCCGAAACGGACTGGAACCGCGCGCTCGAGCATGAATCGCGCGGTGAGTGGGGGCATGCGATCGACCGCTGGCGGCGCGCACGCGGCCGCGGGCTCGACGACGAGGCGATCGCGCTGCAGCTCGCGTCATGCTACGGCTTTGCCGGCATGCCCGAAGCCGGGCTTGCGGCGCTCGACCCGTTCGGCGATCCGGCCGCGCTGCCCGACGCGGCGCGCGGGCGCATCCAGCTGGCGCGCTCGGCGCTGCTGCTGCGTGCCGGCCGACGCGACGAGGCCGCACGCGCCACCATCGACAGCGAAAACGTATTGACGGCCGCGCAATTCGGGCTGGCGACGGAGCGGCTTTACCAGGGCCAGCCGCTGCACGGCAAGCGGCTGCTCGTCCTCAGCTACGGCGGTGTCGGCGATCAGCTTCAGTACGCGCGCTATCTGCATGCGCTCGACGCGTTCGGCTGCGCCGGCGTGACCGTGGTCGTCCCCGACGCGCTGACGGGCCTGCTGCGCCAGACGTTCCCGCGCATCGAATTCGTCGGCGCGCACGGCGCGTGGGTCGACACGTCGCATCTCGCCCACGACTACTGGTGTTCGTTCCTGGTGCTCGCCGCGCAGTTCGGTTACGCGCCGGCGCCGGAAGGCGTGCCGGCGCCCTACCTGACGTGCCCGCCCGCGCATGCGGCCACGTGGCGCGAGCGTGTGTCGCACGACGGCCATGCGCCCGGCACGCGCCGCATCGGGCTGAACTGGCGCGGTCGCGACGAAAGCGATGCGCGCTTCCATCGCGCGGCCAGCCTGCGCGATTTCGCGCCGTTCGCGCGAATGCGCGGCTACACCGCGTACTGTCTCAATCGCGACCTGTCCGCGCAATCCGAGCAATCGGACCTGCCGGTCACCTTCCCGCATCGGGCCATCGGCGACTTCAGCGATCTGGCCGCGCTGATGCTCGCGATGGACGCCGTGGTGACGACCTGCACCGCGCACATCCATCTCGCCGGCGCACTCGGCGTGCCGGCCGTGCTGCTGCTCAGCCCGAAAGCGGACGCACGCTGGGAAACCGGCTCGCGCACCGCGCTCTACCCCGGCATCCGGATCGTGCGCGCCGCGCACGTCGGTCGATGGGACGATGCGATCGACCGCGCGATGGCGCTGGTGCTTGGCGGTTTCGGGAAGGATTGAGATTCGACGGGCCGCGCGAGCGGGCCGCAGCACCGGGCTCGCTCGCGCGCCGGTTGCGTTACACCAGCACCCGGTCGCCGCTTTGCGCGGCGAATGCGCGGCCATGCCGCCGCCCCATGCGCGCGAGCAGCGCGAAACAACGGGCTGCCGGCCGGCCTGCACCGCCCGATTGCCGGACGAGGCTGTCGGATACGCCGCGCGCGATCGCCGACTCGTCGCCGCACGCGCCGGCGATGACGCCCGCGTAGTAGTGCCGGGCCGCCAACTCGCGGCCGCCCGCGTCGAGCGGGCTCATCCGCTGAATGCGGCGCGCGACGATCGTCAGGCCGTCGAGATAGGGTGCGACGTCGATCGGCGCATCGGTCGATTCGGCGCCCAGCTGCCACAGCATGTCCGCCAGTTCGGCGAGCGCGACCAGGTCGCGCACGTCGGTCGCCTGCGTGCCCGTTCCGCCTCCGGCTTTCGTTCCCGCCATGCCCACGCCCCTTTGCGATTCGTCCCCACCGCCGACACGCATCCCGCGCGCGCCGCCCTGCCCGTTGCCGCGATCACGCGGCGGCCGGCGACCGCCATGAAAAGCGGATGCCCTGCGCCCACGCGACGCCGGCATCCATGATGATCTGCCGGTCGATTTCGCTTTCCACGCCTTCGACGACGACGTGCCGCGCCCCTTCATGCGCGAACGCGATCAGCCGGCGGAACTGGTAGCGCCCGATCGCGTTGCGCTTGATCAACGACAGGACCGACCGGTCCAGTTTCACGATGTCGGGATTGCCGACCACCAGGTTGTTCAACGCGCTGAACCCGACGCCGAAATCGTCGATCGCGATCCGGCAGCCAGCCTGCCGGAAGCGGTTCACGAACGACCGGCCGGCGACGGGGTTCAGCGGCCCCGTCTCCGTGATCTCGATCACCAGCCGCGCCGCCACCGAAGGCTCGCGCTCGAGCCGCCTGAAAATCGCCAGCCACGCGTCGTCGACCACCGCGCTCGCCGCCGCGACGTTGCAACCGTACACGGCGCCCGGATCCGTGCGCAGCGCGTCGATCGTGCGGCCGACCACCAACCGGTCGAACCAGCGCATCAGCCCGAGCGCTTCGAGCCGCGGCAGGAAGGCGAGCGGCGGCAACGCATCGCGCTCGCCCCACCGCAGCCGCGCCAGGCATTCCCGGTACAGCACGCCGCCCGACAGGTCGGCGCGGCACACGGGTTCGTGCGCGAAGCCGAGCCGGCTTTCGACGAAACTGCGTACCGACGCAAGGTCGGGATGATCGTCGGGCGCGCCGAACACGAGATCGATTTCATCGCGATTCGCTTTCCGATTCGCCTCCTGGCGAGCTTCGACCGCATTCATCCGGCGCTCCGGCAAATGGCGAGCCGCCGATCACGGCTCGACCTCAACACATATGCGGAACGAGCCAACCTCGACGCACTCCGCCGCCTACCCGGCCCATCCTGTCATGTCGATTTTTTCCGGGGAGCGTACTGTTCGCTTCGGCGCGCCGTCAAATTCGATATTTTTACGATATTCGATTACTTGAAATACACCACGCGTGCGCGATGCCGACAGTGCGACAGGTTACACAACGCGAATTACAAAATCCCAAAATCCGGATCGTTTATCTTTTTTGCCTAAACAGTTTTATCCGAATCGGCTTTACCCGAATTTGCTCGTCGCGCAAATTGGGGCGCCGCCAATTGATCAGATAAATACCGTGCCTCGAGGTGCCGACCGTGCTTGATATGCCGAGTCGAAACACCGACTTCCGCCCATGCCGCGCCCCGCGGAAAACCCGCTGCGGCGCGCCATTCGATCGTCGCAGCATTCAATTTTCATGTTTCAAACGATATTATGAAGTTTCGAAACGGAATCAAGTGCCGGTCAATCAATAATACCAACTTCAATTATATGAAGATTATCAATTGAAACATCTTTAACAATCTTGAAGACTTGTTAACCTATAAACTCTTTCTTGACGGACTTCCCTCGGAGCCGTCAATTTCGTGCCTTCGAAAACCGTCGAACTCATCGGGTTCGGCGGTTTCTTTTTTAACGGCAGGATTTCGTCAGACATGAGGGCGGGACAAACCCGACGGAAGGCGGCGCCTCGAACGTGCGCCGCGGAAAATCGGCGTCAGGCAGCCGGCGCGCCGATCAGGTTCGCGAGCAGCGCGTCGTACTCGGCGACGAGCGCCGGATTCGCCGACGTGTAACGGCCGAGGATCTCGCGCTGACGCCGCGTGTACGCTTGCCAGTCGTCGTCGTGCGTATGCAGCGCGCGCAGCAGCGCGTCGGCGCCCTGCTGCACGTCGTTGTCCGGATAGTAGTAGCCGAGATCGGGCGCGAGGCTCGCGTTGTGCACGAGCGGATAGCCCTGCCAGCACACGTCGAAATAGAAATAGTTCAGCGGGTTCGACCATTGGTGCGACACGACGATATCGGTCAGGTCGGCCAGGAACAGCGGCGTATCGAAACGCCCGACGAAGCTCGCCTTGCCCGCGCGCACGATGTCCAGGTAGTTCATCAGCATCACGAACTCGGGGCTGTCGTGCGCGAGGCGATCGGCGTTCGTCACGTGCGTGAAGCAGATCGCGTCGGGGTCGCGGCGATACGCTTCGTCGATGATCAGCATCGGATACACGCAGAACTTCACGACGTTGTGGTTCGGCTCCATCACCGTGAGCCGCTTGCCCGGCTCGCTGCGCGGCCGGTATTCGCCGTGCTCGGGCAGCGACCGCGCGCGTTCGGCCAGGAACATCGGATCCCACACGAACGGCACCACGCGCCCCGGGCAGCGTCGCAGCGACTGCAGGAACGGCAGCGACGACGGTGCGATCTGCGGAATCGCCCACACCTCGTCGTAGCCGCGGTTGATGAACAGCGAATCCCACAGCCGGCGGCCGAACAGCATCGACTCCATCGCGTTGATGTACTCGACGCCGCAGCAATAGCTGACCAGCTTCACGCCACGGGCCTTCAGATAGGCCGTCTGCTCGCCGTCGATCTGCCCGCCCAGCTCGATCACCACGTCGAGCGCGTCCTTCATGTCGGCGAACGCGCGCGTGTCGTAAGCGCTGCGGTCCCATGGCAGCGCATCGGTGAGCGGCACGTCGGTCGTGTTGACCAGCGTCACGCGGTAGCCGTGCGGCGACGCCATCAGCAGCTTCGCGAGGAACAGCGCGTTCTGCTTGATGCCGTTGATCCACAGGCTTTCGTCGGGGGCACGCAATCCGATCGTGATACCGATGCGCAGGCCGGTCAGGACAGGAGACGTCATCGTCGGCGGGATGGAAGGTTGAACGGGGAATGGCGCAGTGTAGCGCGCGAAGCGCCGCCCGCGTCAAGCGGCGGCAACCCGGCATTCTAGCGGAGCGCCGGCCGCACACTGTCAGGGATGGTCAGCGCCCGCTCCCGCCGTGCCAATCCGTTCGACCGTTATGCGATACTCGTGCCGCCCGGCGGCCGGTTTGCCCGGGACATTCGAGCGGGCGCCGCACGACCTCGCCGCACCACGATCAGAACAGGGCACACCGAATGGAATACGATGCCGCGCCAGTCTTCCAGACCATCCACGACGAACCGGGGCGGCGCTCGCCGCCACGCGTATCCGGATCGGGTGCCGCGCTGAAGCGCACCGCGCGGATCGTGTGCATGCGTCCCGGCGTCCGGAGCGCACGATGATCGTCGTCAGCCATTTCAGCCAGCCCGCGCCCGCGAGTCTCGAGAATCACCGCTGGTACGCGCAGGTGCACGGCTATCGCCACGAGATCGTCGACGCCTGCGGCATGCCGCAGGCGCTGCCGTTGCGACCGCTGCATCGCTACGAATCGCTGCTTCACGTGCTGCGCGGCGCGCAACCCGGCGAACTCGTGCTGCTGCTCAGCGAAGACGCGGCGATCATCCAACCCGTCGCGCTCGATCGCCTGATGGCGGGGCGCGATACGCTGTTCGTCGACGCGTTCGCGTCGCCGCTGCCGCAAGTCGACGTGCAGATCTGGCGCAACACGCCGGACGTGCGGGCGATCGTGATGCGGCTCGTGCAGCGCTGCAAGCTCGGCAGCGAGCCGAGGCTGACGTCGGAAGCCGCGCTGTTCGCGGATCTCGATACGCACGACTACATGACGCCGATCGACGGGCTGTACGCGGTCATGCCGTCCGGCCCCGACCTCGATCCGATGTGGAGCCGCGAACCGACGTTCGCGATCAGCATCGACGACACGCCGCGCGATCCCGAACGCAAAGGCGCGACGCCGCGCTTTCGCGACACGCTCGTCGCCTACGTCAATCGCTGCCGCGCCGCCGGCCGGCCGATGTTCTCGTTCGATCACGATGCGGCGGTCACGCCGGACGAACGCGCCGAGCGCACCACGTACCACCCCGGCCGGCCGATCGCGTTGATGATGCTGTACACGCCGAACATCGGCAGCTATGCACGCGTCGCCGAACGGAATTTCCGGCGCTACTGCGATGCGCACGGCTACACGCTCTATGTGCATCGCGACATTCCCGCCGAGATCGGGCTGAACGCGACCGGCAACTGGTTCAAGCCGTGGTTGCTGCACGCGTACCTGCAGCACCACGAATGGGTCGTGTGGCTCGATGCCGACGTGCTGATCGCGAACCAGCAGCAACCGCTGGAACCGCTGCTCGCAGGGCGCGACTGGCTGCTCGCGCAGGATATCGGCCAGTGGGCGTTCAATTCGGGCGTGATGGCGTTTCGCCGTACCGAACGCAACGACGCGATGCTGCGCGACCTGATGACGGCGATCGCCGCGCTGCACGACCGCTCGAGCGTCTATGCGAGCGACGGCGACCAGCTGCATTTCATTCGCGCGATGGAGCGCGACGGGCAGTTGCACGGCGAAGGCGTGACCGATCTCGTGAGCCTCAACACACCCTGGCTGTTTCGCCGTGCGGACAGCTACGTCGTGCATTACTACGGCATGTGGTCCGCGATGCGAGCGCTGATGATGGCGCACGACGACGGGCTGCTGTCCTGACGCTTCCGCCGCGACATCATCGATTGGCAAACGCGACGGGCCGGCCGGTTGCAACCGGCCGGCCCGTCGTCGCATCGGTTACCGTCGTCAGATCGCCGTGATCGTCGGCGCGACGGCCGCCGGGTCGGTGATGCTGGCCTTGCCGGTCTCGACGTGCCCCGCGATGCGGCGCGTCCAGCCGGCATTGCCCGCCACCGCGAACTGCAGGTCGTACCAGTGGCTGCTGCACGACAGGTCCCAGTGTGCTTCGATACGCTGCCCGGCCGGAACCGTCAGCGTGCGCGCCGCGCCGCCATACGCGACATCGGTCGCCGTGACCGTGAGCGGGCTCGTGCCCGCATTGGCGATCGTCACGTACACGTCGCCGTTCGCGGTGTCGTAGCACGGTGTGATTTCAGGCTTGGCCGCGGCATCCGCCGCCGCCGAACCCGCGAAGCGCCGGAAATAACCGTTCGGCCCCCACACGCTCACTAGGTAGTTGCCGTTCGCATCGAGCGCCCACGTATCGGTCAGTTGCTTGCCCGCTTCGACCGTATAGCGGCGCGGCATCGCGGTGGGGTCGCCCGTATAGACCCAGAAGTGCGCGCCCTGCGTGCCGGTATTCGCGAACGTCAGCGCATACCCTTGTACCTGGAGTTGGCCGGTGACATGCAACTCGTACGGCAGCGCGCGCGCCGGCCGCGCGCCCGGTTCCTGCGCGGTCACGACCTGCTGCGCGGTGCTGGCCGGCGCGGTCTGCGACGACGCGCGCGAGCATTGCAGGTCGGCCTGCGCGACATATGCCTGCGTGTTCGGCAGGGTCGGCAGCGTCGCATCCGATTTCGAGAAGTCGAGCGCCGACGTCAGGTCGCCGCAGATCGCGCGGCGCCACGGCGAGATGTTGGTCTCCACCACGCCGAAGCGCTTCTCGATGAATTGCAGCACCGACGTGTGATCGAACACCTGCGAGCAGACGAAGCCGCCCTTCGACCACGGCGACACGACGAACATCGGCACGCGCGGACCGAGCCCGTACGGCAGGTTGTCGGCCGTATAGGTGCCGGCTTGCGTGGCGGTCACGACGTTGTGCCGCTCGAGCGACACGTCCACGGTGCTCATGCCCGAGCCCGGCAGCGTCGGCGCCGACGGCGGCACGACGTGGTCGAAGAAGCCGTCGTTTTCGTCGTACATGATCAGCAGGACGGTCTTGCTCCACACGTCCGGGTTGGACGTCAGCGCATCGAGGATCGTCGACAGGTAGTACGCGCCATACAGCGGCGTGAACTTCGGATGCTCCGAATACGCGGCGGGCGGCAGCAGCCACGACACCTGCGGCAGCGCATTCGCCTGCACGTCGGCCTTCAGCTGCGTGATCGGACGCGTGCTCATCCCGCGCGTCTGCAGCGACGAACCGGCCGGCGCATTCACGAAGTTGTTGAAGCACGCCAGCATGTTCGTGCCGTAGTTGCCGGTGAAGTTGTCGAACCCGGTGCCCTGCTGATAGATCTGCCACGAGATGCCGGCTTTTTCGAGGCGTTCCGGGTAGGTCGTCCAGCTGAAGGGCGGCAACTGGATCTTGTCGAACTGGTTGTCGATGTAGTCGGTGTTGTCGAGCAGCGGGCCGCCGCCGGTGCCGAGCGGATCGACCATGCCCGTCATCAGGTACATGCGGTTCGGGTGCGTGTTGCCCGGAATCGAGCAGAAGTAGTTGTCGCACACCGTGAACGCATCCGCGAGCGCGTAATGGAACGGGATGTCGTCGCGAACGTGATAGCCCATCGTCATGTTCGACTTCTGCACGGCCCACTGATCCGCGCGACCGTTGTCGATCGCGCCGTGCGTCGTCGCCCACGTGTGCGGCAGGCCGCCGATGCATTGCGCGTTGACGCCCGGGTTGGTCGTGTCGTAGCGAAACGGTGCGATCACGCTCGACTTGTCTTCCTGGCGCGGCTGGAACCACACCGGCTTGCCGTTCGGCAGCGTGACCGGGAAGCGGTCGTTGTAGCCGCGCACGCCGCTCAGGTGGCCGAGGTAGTGGTCGAACGAGCGGTTCTCCTGCATGAACACAACGATGTGCTGCACGTCCTGGATCGTGCCCGTCACGGTGTTCGGCTCGATCGCCAGCGCCTTGCGGATCGATTCCGGCAGCAGTGCGGTGGCGGCGGTCGCGCCGGCGAGGCCGGCCGAGAACTTCAGAAAATCGCGTCGCGAATGAGTGGCCATGCTGGTTGCTCTTGATGGGTTTTCTGGTGGAAACGGCCGGTATCAGGAAGCGGGCGACGAAGCAGGCGCGGTGAAGCCCGGCGGGCAGCGCATCTGCGCGGTGGCGACCACGGCGCCGCCGCACGCGGCCTTCTGCTGCGCGACGGGCGCGGCGGGTGCGGTCAGGTCGTCGTTGCAAGCGCCGAGCAGCGCGGTCAGCGCGATCAGACCGACGACTGCGAAAGGCCGTAGGGCCGACGTTCGCATAACGGTTCTCCGTGAGGATGATGACGTGACGCGGACGCGAACCCCGCGCCGGTCATATCGACGCCGAGATGCTATGTTCGACTTGTTACACGACGGTGTCGAGTGGCGGGAAGATCGAGGGGCGTGCCGCGCGCGGCACGAAGAGAGATGGCAGGAACGACGAAGACCGTAAGTCGTTCGAAAGATTTTCGTTGGCCGCGCGTACTGCTTCGCGTGTGCTCGATACCGCAGCCGTGCTGCCGCGACGACGAACACACGGCGAATCGCGACGCGCTTTCTTGCGGGCCGGCCGCCGCTGCAACCGGCCCGCGTATGGCAGCAACGCTGCCGATCAGCCTTCCGCCATCATCAGCAACTGCGCGCCGTCCGCGACCTGGTCGCCGACGCCGTACAGCACTTCCGCGACGACGCCCGCGCTCGGCGCGCCGATCGTGTGCTCCATCTTCATCGCCTCCATCACGATCAGCGGCGTGCCGGCTTCGACCTTCTGGCCCGGCTCGACCAGCACCGCGATCACCTTGCCGGGCATCGGCGCGGTCAGGCGGCCGCCGCCCTGCTCCGCGTCGCCCGCATGCGCGAGCAGGTTGCGCCATTCGAACGTTTCGGCCGCGCCCTGCGTGAACACATGGAACGTGTCGCCGTCCGCATACACGCGGCCGCTGCTGCGCACGTCGCCAAGCGTCACGTCGAAATCGAGCGGCGTGGCGCCGCGCGTCCACGCGAACGGTTGCGCGGCCGCGTCGCCGATCGCGATGCGCGCGCCGGCGCCGTCGTCCTCGTACGTGACCGTCACGTCCGCTTCGCGATCGATCGCATGCCACTCGAGCGTGCGGCGATAGCCGCCGTTCAGCCGCCAGTCCGGCAGCGCGGCCCACGGCGATGCGGCCGGCGCCGCAGCGCGTTCGCGTGCCAGCAGCGCCGCGCAAGCGAGCGCGAGCGTCGCGCGCGGCGGCTGTCGCGGCGCGAACAGCGCATCGTGGTTGCGCTCGATCAGGCCGGTGTCGAGATCGGCCGTCGCGAACGGCTCGCACGCGACGATCCGCTGCAGGAATGCCGCGTTCGTATGCAGGCCGACCACTTCGCACGCGCGCAGCGCACGCAGCATCAACCCCAGCGCTTCCGCGCGGTCCGCGCCGTGGACGATCAGCTTCGCGATCATCGGATCGTAGAACGGCGTGATCGCATCGCCTTCGCGCACGCCGCTGTCGACGCGCACCGCCGCGCCGATGTCGAACTCGACGCCGGCCGGCAGCCGCAGATGCTTCAGCGTACCCGTCGACGGCAGGAAGCCGCGCGCCGGATTCTCCGCGTAAAGGCGCGCCTCGAGCGCATGGCCCCGCACGCGCAGTTCCTCCTGCTTCAACGGCAGCGGCTCGCCGGACGCGACGCGCAGTTGCCATTCGACGAGATCGAGCCCCGTGACCATCTCGGTCACCGGATGCTCGACCTGCAGGCGCGTGTTCATTTCCATGAAGTAGAACGCATCGCCCGTCATGATGAATTCGACGGTGCCCGCGCCGACATAGCCGACCGCGCGCGCGGCCGCGACGGCCGCTTCGCCCATCGCCTGGCGCACGTCCTCATGCAGGCCCGGCGCCGGCGCTTCCTCGAGCACCTTCTGGTGACGGCGCTGCACCGAGCAGTCGCGATCGAACAGGTACACGGTATTGCCGAGCGTGTCGCCGAACACCTGCACTTCCACGTGGCGCGGGCGCGTCAGGTATTTCTCGATCAGCACACGATCGTTGCCGAAGCTGCTTGCCGCTTCGCGCTGGCACGATGCGAGCGCCGCGGGAAAGTCCTCGGAGCGCTCGACGACGCGCATCCCCTTGCCGCCACCGCCCGCGCTCGCCTTCAGCAGCACCGGGTAGCCGATCTCGTCGGCTTCGCGATGCAGGTTGGCCGCATCCTGGTCGTCGCCGTGATAGCCGGGCACGAGCGGCACGGCGGCCGCGTGCATCAGCGCCTTCGCGGCGGCCTTCGAGCCCATCGCCGCGATCGCGTCGACCGGCGGGCCGATGAACACGATGCCGGCCGCTTCGCATGCGTGCGCGAAATCCTCGTTCTCCGACAGAAAGCCGTAGCCGGGGTGAATCGCCTGCGCGCCGGTCGCACGCGCGGCGTCGATGATGCGCTCGATGCGCAGGTAGCTGTCTGCCGCGGCCGAACCGCCGATGTGCACGGCCTCGTCGCATGCGGCCACGTGTTTCGCGTTCGCATCCGCGTCGGAATAGACGGCGACGCTCGCGATCCCGAGACGTTTGCACGTCGCGGCGACGCGGCACGCGATTTCGCCGCGGTTGGCGATCAGAATCTTGTCGAACATGGCTTCGATGTCGTCCGGAAGGTTGAGGTCACGCGATCATTCACGCCACGACGGCGTACGCTTTTCGAGGAAGGACGCGATCCCTTCGCGCGCTTCCGCGCCGGCGCGGGTCTTCGCGATCCAGTCGGCGGTCTGCTCGATCAGCGTCGCATCGAGCGCGCGGCCGGCCACGTCGGCGACGAGCCGCTTGCACGCCTTCACCGCGTCGGGGCCGTTCGCGACCAGCGTCGCCGCCAGCTTCGCGACCGTTTCGTCGAGCGCGTCGGCCGGCACCGCATCGTGAATGAAGCCGAGCGACGCCGCACGCGCGCTGTCGAACACTTCGGCCGTCGTGAAATAGCGGCGCGCCGCGCGCTCGCCCATCGCACGCACGACGTACGGCGCGATCGTCGCGGGAATCAGCCCGAGCCGCGCTTCCGACAGGCAGAATTTCACGCCGTCGGCGGCGATCGCGATGTCGGCCGCCGCGACGAGGCCCACGCCGCCCGCATACGCATCGCCATGCACGCGCGCGATCACCGGCTTGCCGCAGCGATGGATCGCTTCGAGCATCCGCGCGAGCTTGCGCGCATCGGCGCGGTTCTCGTCGTCCGAGTAACCGGCCATCTTCTTCATCCAGTTCAGGTCCGCGCCCGCGCAGAATGCCGCACCTTCCGCGGCGAGCACGACCGCGCGCACGCCTTCGTGCGCGTCGAGCCATTCGAACGCGGTGGTCAGCTCGGCGATCGTCGTCTCGTTGAACGCATTGCGCACGTCGGGACGCGCGAGCGTGACGGTCGCCACGCGGCCGGCTTCGCTTACCTTGATCGTTTCGTATCGCATCGGTCAGTCCTCCCGGGCGTTACATGCGGAACACGCCGAAGCGCGTGTCGTCGATCGGCGCGTTCATCGACGCGGCGAGGCCGAGCCCGAGCACGTCGCGCGTCTGCGCGGGGTCGATCACGCCGTCGTCCCACAGCCGCGCGCTCGCGTAATACGGATGGCCCTGGCGTTCGTACTGGTCGCGGATCGGCTGCTTGAACGCTTCCTCTTCTTCCGGCGACCATGCGCCGCCCTTCGCCTCGATGCCGTCGCGGCGCACGGTCGCGAGCACCGACGCGGCCTGCTCGCCGCCCATCACGGAGATGCGCGCGTTCGGCCACATCCACAGGAAACGCGGGCCGAACGCGCGACCGCACATCCCGTAGTTGCCGGCGCCGAACGAGCCGCCGATGATCACCGTGAACTTCGGCACCTTCGCGTTCGACACGGCGGTCACCATCTTCGCGCCATGCCGCGCGATGCCTTCGTTCTCGTACTTGCGCCCGACCATGAAGCCCGTGATGTTCTGCAGGAACACGAGCGGAATCTTGCGCTGGCAGCACAGCTCGATGAAATGCGCGCCCTTCACGGCCGATTCGGAGAACAGGATGCCGTTGTTCGCGACGATCCCGACCGGATGGCCCCAGATGTGCGCGAAACCGGTGACGAGCGTCGTGCCGTAGCGCGCCTTGAATTCGTCGAACTCCGAATCGTCGACGATGCGCGCGATCACCTCGCGCACGTCGAACGGCTTGCGCGTATCGACCGGAATCACGCCGTACAGGCTCTTCGCGTCGTAACGCGGCGGCTTCGGCTCGCGCAGCGCGACCGGCGGCGCGATCTTCGGCGCGAGGTGACTGACGATGTTGCGCGCGATCGACAGCGCATGCGCGTCGTTCTGCGCGAGATGGTCGGCCACGCCCGACAGGCGCGTATGCACGTCGCCACCGCCAAGATCCTCGGCGCTCACTTCCTCGCCGGTCGCGGCCTTCACGAGCGGCGGCCCGCCGAGGAAAATCGTGCCCTGGTCCTTCACGATGATCGATTCGTCGCTCATCGCCGGCACGTAGGCGCCGCCGGCCGTGCACGAGCCCATCACGACGGCGATCTGCGCGACCCCCGCGGCCGACATCGTCGCCTGGTTGAAGAAAATGCGCCCGAAGTGATCGCGATCGGGAAACACGTCGTCCTGGTTGGGCAGGTTCGCGCCGCCCGAATCGACGAGATACACGCACGGCAGCCGGTTTTCCGCGGCGATCTCCTGCGCGCGCACGTGCTTCTTCACGGTGATCGGGTAGTAGGTGCCGCCCTTGACCGTCGCGTCGTTGCACACGATCACGCATTCGCGGCCGGCGATGCGGCCGATCCCGGTGATCACGCCCGCGCCCGGCGCGTCGTCGTTGTACATGCCGTTCGCGGCGAGCTGCGAGAACTCGAGGAACGGCGCACCCGGATCGAGCAGTTGCGCGATGCGGTCGCGCGGCAGCAGCTTGCCGCGCGACAGGTGCTTGTCGCGTGCGGCCTGGCCGCCGCCCTGCGCGAGCTGTTCGATCTTCGCGCGCAGGTCGGCGACGACCGCCTCGAGCGCGGCGGCATTCGCGCGGAAGTCTTCCGAACGCGGGTTCAGTTTCGATTCGATGATCGGCATCGACAAGGCTCCGTTCGCGTGACGTGGGGCGTTACATCGTTTCCGCGAACAGCTCGCGGCCGATCAGCATCCGGCGGATCTCGCTCGTGCCGGCGCCGATCTCGTACAGCTTCGCATCGCGCCACAGGCGGCCGACCGGATATTCGTTGATGTAGCCGTTGCCGCCGAGGATCTGGATCGCCTCGCCGGCCATCCACGTCGCCTTCTCGGCCGTGTAGAGGATCACGCCCGCGCAGTCCCTGCGCACCTGGCGAATGTGGTCGCTGCCCGCCGAGTCGAGGTGGCGGCCCACTGCATACAGGTATGCGCGGCACGCCTGGAACGTGGTGTACATGTCGGCGACCTTGCCCTGGATCAGCTGGAATTCGCCGATCGCCTGGCCGAACTGCTTGCGGTCGTGGATATACGGCACCACGGCGTCGAGGCACGCGGCCATGATGCCCGTCGGGCCGCCCGACAGCACCGCACGCTCGTAGTCGAGGCCGCTCATCAGCACCTTCACGCCGCCGTTGAGCTGGCCGAGGATGTTCTCTTCCGGCACTTCGACGTCCTGGAACACCAGCTCGCCCGTGTGCGAGCCGCGCATGCCGAGCTTGTCGAGCTTCTGCGCGACCGAGAAGCCCTTCATCCCCTTCTCGACGATGAATGCGGTGATGCCGCGCGGGCCGGCTTCGATATCGGTCTTCGCGTAGACGACCAGCGTGTCGCAATCGGGGCCGTTGGTGATCCACATCTTCGTGCCGTTCAGCACGTAGCGGTCGCCGCGCTTGTCCGCCCGCAGCTTCATGCTGACGACGTCGGAGCCGGCGTTCGGCTCGCTCATCGCGAGCGCGCCGATGTGTTCGCCCGACACGAGCTTCGGCAGGTATTTCTGCTTCTGCGCTTCGGTGCCGTTGCGATGGATCTGGTTCACGCACAGGTTCGAATGCGCGCCGTACGACAGGCCGATCGACGCCGACGCGCGCGAGATCTCTTCCATCGCGACCATGTGCGCGGTGTAGCCCATGTTCGCGCCGCCGTATTCCTCGGAGACGGTCATGCCGAGCACGCCGAGATCGCCGAACTTCTTCCACAGATCCATCGGAAACTGGTCGGTGCGGTCGACCTCCGCCGCGCGCGGCGTGATTTCCTTCGCCGCAAACGTCGCGACGGCGTCGCGCAGCATCTCGATGTCTTCACCGAGCATGAATTGCACGCCGGGCAGGTTGATCATGTCTCCTCCGTCTCCAGAAAGTGTGTCGCACTCACCGATTTCTGAGTTTCGCTCAAATCGAATGAATACGCCGATTCATTGACCAATACAGCGGAAATTTTGCACAGTTTCGCGCTTCGCCGGGCTCGGCGTCAATAGTTTTTTGAGTGATACTCAGATATGATGCGAACATGACAGCCGCTCCCGCCGACACCATGACCGCCACCGCCAAAGCCGACCGCGCCGATGCGCCGCGCGCACCCGCCGGGCGCAAATCCCAGCAGCGCGTGCAGGACATCCTGCGCGCCGGCCGTGACGTGTTCGCCGAAAAAGGTTACGAGCATGCGACGGCCGCCGAGATCGCGCAGCGCGTGGGGGTGTCGGAGGCGACGGTGTTCAGCTATTTCCGCGGCAAGCGCGAGCTGTGCGCGCGCGTGATCGCGGACTGGTACGACGAAATCATCGCCGCGTTCGAACACGGGATGCCACGGGAGGCATCGGTGCAGCAGCAGTTCGCGTTCATCGTGCGCACCCACCTGCGGCTGATGCTCGTGAACGGCACGGGGCTGTGCGCGCTGGTGCTGTCGGAAGGCCGCGCGAAACAGCACGCACTGAGCGACGAGCTCACCGCGCTGCAGCGCCGCTACACGGCGCCGCTGATGGACGTGCTCGCACGCGGCCAGGCGGCCGGGCAAGTTCGCGCGGATCTGCCGCTGAGCCTGTTGCGCTCGATGGTGTTCGGGCCGATGGAGCACGTGCTGTGGGATGCGATCCTCGGGCACCGCAAGCTCGATACGGAAACGACGGCCACGCAGCTGATCGACATGCTGTGGGCCGCCGTGCAGCCGCCGGCGCCGGAACAGGCGGCGCTCGTGCGCTTCAGGAACGAAGTGGCCGAAGCCGTGCGGCGGCTGGAAGGGCAAGCGTCACGCGGGTGACGCCGGTGGGCGGCACGCCCGCTGCCCCGCCGCGGCTTCTCTGCGGTCGGGCGGAGCACCGGTGCGTAGCCGCTACGAATCCTCGCTGACCCGCAGCGGCGCGCGGCTCTGCTCGTTGTTCAAATGCACGAACTTGCGTAGCAGGCGCATCAGTTCCTGCGAATCGTCGTCGCCCATCCCGTCGAACAGCCCGGCCCGCAACTCCGTCACCGACGGAATCAGGTGGGTGAGCAGCTCGACGCCCGCCGGCGTCAACAGCAGGCGCCGCTGACGCCGCGGCAGCACTTCGCGCACGATCAATCCCTTCGCTTCGAGCCGCACCGCGAGATCGGCCGTGGTCGATGTGTCGAGCGCCACCCGCTGCGCGAGCGTCACCTGATCGAGCCCCGGATTCTCGTACAGCATCCGCAGCACCGCGTACTGCACGGGCGTCACGTCCCGGCCCAGCTTCTCGTAGAACATCGCGACCGCGATCTGGTGCGCGCGCCGGATCAGGTGCCCGGGTTCGTCGTACAGGTCGATCGGGAAAGCCGGCAGGTCGGCGGGAGTCGTTTTTTCCATGAATGAGTCGATGACATAGGCGGTGCGCGCCGGTTGCGCGCGCCGTCGGCATGGCGCTGCCTCGCGCCATTTCGCGGGAAAACCAGTATACCGCTCGCCTTGTTTCCGCCAATCTCAATGAGTACACTGAATCTCATTCAGTACACGGAATGAAGATCGGGCCGCATCCCCGGCGGCACCGTCCCGAAGGAGACAAGGAACATGTTTCTCAAGAACGCGTGGTACGTGGCGTGCACGCCTGACGAGATCGACGGCAAGCCGCTGGGCCGCAAGATCTGCAACGAATCGATGGTGCTTTACCGCGCGACGGACGGCCAGGTCGCGGCGCTCGAGGATTTCTGCCCGCACCGCGGCGCGCCGCTGTCGCTCGGCGTCGTGCGCGACGGCGTGCTCGTGTGCGGCTATCACGGGCTCGAAATGGGCTGCAACGGCAAGACGGCCGGCATGCCGGGCCAGCGCGTCGGCGGTTTCCCGTCGATCCGCAGCTTCCCGGCGGTCGAGCGATACGGCTTCGTGTGGGTATGGCCGGGCGACCCGTCCGAAGCCGATCCCGCCAAACTGCCGGCGCTGGCCTGGGCCGAGGATCCGGCCTGGGCGCACGGCGGCGGCCTGTATCACATCCGCTGCGACTACCGGCTGATGATCGACAACCTGATGGACCTCACGCACGAGACCTATGTGCATGCGTCGAGCATCGGCCAGAAGGAAATCGACGAAGCGCCGCCGAAGACGACGAGCCACGGCGACGAAGTCGTCACGAGCCGCTTCATGGAGAACGTGATGCCGCCGCCGTTCTGGCGGATGGCGCTGCGCGGCAACGGGCTCGCCGACGACGTGCCGGTCGACCGCTGGCAGATCTGCCGCTTCACGCCGCCGAGCCACGTGATGATCGAAGTGGGCGTCGCGCATGCCGGCCACGGCGGCTACGATGCGCCGGCGAACAAGAAGGCGTCGTCGATCGTGGTCGACTTCATCACGCCCGAGACCGACACGTCGATCTGGTACTTCTGGGGGATGGCGCGCAACTTCCGGCCCGACGATCACGCGCTGACCGCCGAGATCCGCGAAGGCCAGGGCAAGATCTTCGCGGAGGATCTCGAGATGCTCGAGCGGCAGCAGCGCAATCTCGAGCAGTGGCCCGAACGTACGCTCCTCAAGCTCAACATCGACGCCGGCGGCGTGCTGTCGCGCAAGGTGATCGACCGGCTGCTCGCGGAAGAAAACGCGGCGCGCCCGCAGCGGCCCGCGATTCCGGTCGCGCACGCCCGGGAGGCGTCATGAGCGACGCGACATTGACCGTTCGGGTCGCCCGCAAGTGGCACGAAGCACGCGACATCTGCGGCTTCGAACTGGTCAGCGAGGACGGTTCGCCATTGCCGCGCTTCGACGCCGGCGCCCATATCGACGTGCATCTGCCGGGCGGGCTCGTGCGCCAGTACTCGCTGTGCAACCACCCGGAGCAACGCGATCGCTATCAGATCGCGGTGCTGCGCGAGGCCGACGGCCGCGGCGGATCGCGCGCGATTCACGACGAAGTCCGGCAAGGCGATACCGTGCGAATCGGCATGCCGCGCAATCAATTCCCGCTCGCGTCCGATGCGCCGCACCATCTGTTGCTCGCCGGCGGGATCGGCGTCACGCCGATTCTGAGCATGGCGGAACGGCTGTGCTCGGCCGGCATCCCGTTCGACATGCATTACTGCGCGCGTTCGGCCGATCGCATGGCCTTCGTCGAGCGGATCAACGCGGCCGGGTTTCGCGATCGCGTCCGCTTCCACGTCGACGACGGCGACCCCGCGCAGCGTCTCGACCTGGCCACGGTGCTCGCCGCCGCGCCTGAAGGCACGCATCTGTACGTATGCGGCCCACGCGGCTTCATGGATGCGGTGCTGAACGCCGCACGCGAGCGCGGCTGGGGAGAAACGCGGCTGCACTACGAGTTCTTCGGCGGCGCGGTCGTGTCGTCCGGCGCCGATCGCGCATTCCAGGTGCGGATCGCGAGCAGCGGCAAGGTGATCGACGTGCCGGCCGAATGCACGGTGATCGCGGCGCTGGCGGCGCACGGCGTCGACGTGCTGACGTCGTGCGAGCAAGGCGTGTGCGGCACGTGCGTGACCCGCGTGCTCGAAGGCGAACCCGATCATCGCGACGCGTATCTGACCGACGACGAAAAAGCAGCCGGCGACCAGTTCATGCCGTGCTGCTCGCGATCGCGAACCGACCTGCTGGTACTCGATCTGTAGATCCGCGGGCGGGCCGCCCGGCACGCGGCGGCCAATCACCATACTGGAAACGATCGATGGCCCATCCTGCCCGGCCATCAATCAAAAGATCGCGCCCGGCGCGTGATCGAGCGGTTGCTGCTGCAGCCCGAGCGGGCTCGACCCTCGCACGCCGGCCCCCGCCCATCGCTCGACTCAATCGGCGAGCCGGCAATGCGACAGCTTCAGCCCCGGCAGCACCGGCGCATCGATATAGCCTTCGTTCACGCAACTGAAGCGGAACGCCGCCGACGTGACGAACGGCTTGATCTCGCCGCCGGGAAATTTCGGCTTCAACGCGTCCTGGTCGGCCACGTCGAAATGCGTGTCGAACTGCTCGCCGTCGGCCGTCAGCGCGCCGAAGTACGTGCCGCCCGGGTCGCCGCCCATCCGGATCACGGCGCCGACGAACGCGAGGCGCTTGCCGTCGTACTTCGTCTTCGCGGCGGCCATGTCCTGCGTGTAGGCCTCGATCACGGCGCCGTAATGCGCGTCGATCGCGGGTTCGGCGGCCAAGGCCGCGCAAGCGGCCGGGTGGACGGCCGCCAGTAGCGTGCAGGCCGCGAGCGCGGCCGCCGCGAACGGCGCGGAAATCTTCTTCAAGGGTGGTCTCCCGTCTAGCGTGGTGGTTGAAGTCATCGAAGCCCGGCGCAACGCCGGTTGAATTCGCTTCCGTTGCTTTAATCGTTCGAATGGCGGTACACGGCTGCGATCACTTCATCGCCCGCACGCTCGCGCGCGGTGCGTGGCGTCGCGCGAAACGCGACGTGACAGGAAGATGACATGGTGCGGCCCCCGGCTCTCTCGTTGAATTTCACTGCGTCTGATTTTGGCCGCTACGGTAGCAGACGGCCGACGGGCCGGCAACCGAGCGCCGCACGTGGCCGGCCATCCCATTGCAATTGCAAATGATTCTCATTACATATATCATGCGCACCCTGGTCGCCACGCAATGCCGCGGCCCGCAACACGATCCTTAGCATTCCTCTTCCTGCATCGATTCATGCCATCCCGTCGAACGCCCTGCCGTGCCCGGACCACACGTCCGTGGCGCACGCGCCTGCCTGCCCTGCTCACCCTGTGCGTCGCGAGCGGCGCGCATGCGGCCGGCGCCGAACCCGTTGCGCCCGCACCCGACGCCGCGTCGGCCGCCGAACACGCGCTCCCGGCGATCAACGTCAGCGCGTCGGCCGCCGTCGATCCAACCGTCGGCTATCAGCCGCGCACGACGAGCATCGCGGGCGGCGACGACCGCGCGCTGAAGGAAATTCCGCAGTCGGTCGCGGTGGTCAGCAGCAGTGTGATGCAGGACCAGCAGGCGCGTTCGCTCGACGACGTGCTCGGCAACATCAGCGGCGTCACGCAGACGAACACGCTCGGCGGCACGCGCGACGCATTCATCAAGCGTGGCTTCGGCTCGAACAACGACGGCTCGGTGCTGGTCGACGGCGTGCGCACGCCGGTGCTGCACAGCTATCTCGCGACGATCGATCGCGTCGAAGTGCTGAAGGGCCCGGCTTCGCTGCTGTACGGCATGCAGGACCCGGGCGGCGTGATCAACCTCGTCACGCGCAAGCCGGAAGACACGTTCGGCGGCTCGATCTCCGCGTCGCGCACGAGTCACCGCGGCAGCAACGCGCAGTTCGATCTCACGGGGCCGCTCGGCCGCCCGGGCCAGGTCGCGGGCGGCACGCTCGCCTTCCGGCTGACCGGCGAATACGACACGAGCCGCTACTGGCGCAGCTTCGGCCGCGAACGCAACGCGTTGATCGCGCCCGCGCTGTCGTGGCACGACGCGAACACGTCGATCGACGTCAGCTATCAGTACGTCGACTACACGATGCCGTTCGACCGCGGCACCGTGCTCGTGAACGGCCGGCCGGACGATGCGCTGCGCTATCGCCGCTACGAGGAGGCGTGGTCGCAAAGCAGCGGCATCCAGGAAACGCTGCGTACCCGCATCGAGCACCGCTTCTCGGATGCATGGCGCGTGCGCGCCACTTACGGCTGGGGCCGGGACCGCTACGATCAATTCATCACCCGCGCCACCGCGTTCAACAGCAGGACCGGCGCGCTGACGCGCTCGTCGGATGCGAACCTCGGGCGCAACGATTCCGACCAGATCGCGACGCTCGGCCTGCTCGGCAACGTGACGCTCGCGGGCATGCAGCACGCGATCTACGTCGGCGGCGAATACGAGCGGCAGCGCAGCTTCCGCGGCGACACGATCCGCGGCAAGGCCACGACGGGCTTCAATCTCTACGATCCCGTGTACGGGCTGCTCGCGCCGGGCGGCGTGCCGAACCCGAAGCAGAGCGATTCGCGCTCGGTCGTGCATGCGTATTCGACGATCGTGCAGGACTCGGTGAAGATCACCGACCGCCTCACCGCGGTAGGCGGGCTGCGCTGGGAGAACTGGCAGCAGGAATCGGGGATGGGCCGGCCGTTCGTGTTCGCCGACCGCTCGCGCGGCAGCGTCTGGCTGCCGCAGTTCGGGCTTGCGTATGCGCTCACGCCGGCGCTCACCGCCTATGCGAACGTGAGCCGCTCGTTCAAGCCGAACGTCGCGTCGAACGTCGCGGCGCCGCTCGCGCCGGAATACGGCCGCGTGCTCGAGGCCGGGCTGAAGTTCAGCCTGAAGCCCGCGATCACGGGCACGCTCGCCGTGTACCAGATCGACAAGCGCAACGTCGCGGTCACGGTCGACGACATCACGTCGACGATCGGCACCGCCCGCTCGCGCGGGATCGAGCTCGACGTCGCCGGGCAGATCACGCGCCACCTGAGCGTGATCGGCAGCTACGCGTACACGAACGCGAACGATCGCGACAGCAACACGCCGCTCGTCAACGTCGCGCGCCACACGGGGAGCCTGTTCGCGGTGTACGACACGGCCATCGCGAACCTGCCCGGGCGCTGGCGCTTCGGCGGCGGCGCGCGTCTCGTCGGCGCCCGCTCCGGCGACACCGCGAACAGATTCACGCTGCCCGGCTACGTGAGCGTCGACGCGTTCGCGGCGTACGAAACGACGATCGGCAAGTTCCCGACCCGCTTCCAGCTCAACGTGAAGAACCTGCTCGACAAGACCTACTATCCGTCGAGCAACAACAACCTGATCGTCGCGGTCGGCGAGCCGCGGCTCGTCACGCTGACGACGACGGTATCGTTCTGACGTCCGCGCGCGGCCGACGCCGGCGCAGCAGCCGTCGGTCGCGCAACGCCTGCCGCCTTCACGTCGCCGCGCAACGCGGCGGCGCCCGCCTCGCGGTCAATCATCGGGCCCCCGAATAGCTCCCATCCGATATCGCGATTTCCGGTATCGATCGCGCGCCCCTAGACTGGCTACGCGATGGCGACGCAGCGCTGCGGCACGGCGATGCAGCTCGCCCCCACAAAAACGATCTGGGAGAGCTCGATGTCCGACCGGCATGCGCGCCGTGACGCACTCAAGACACTTGGCCTCGCGGCCGGCACCGTCCTGCTCGCGGCGACGCGCCCCGCGCACGCCGCGGCACCCGACACCGGCACGCTGCTGCCCGGCGGCGCCGCGCGCCTCGCCGACCTCACGCGCCGCCTCGCGGCAACCCCGCGACGGCGCGACTTCAAGACGGTGCCGATGATCCTCGAGCGCCCCGACCAGTGGGACCACGCGGCGCTCACCGAAGTCATCGGCTATCGCGGCGGCCCGAAGCAGGTGTGGGACAACACCGAGCTCGGCGGCCCGTGGCTGAACCTGATGCGCAATTCGCTGAACGCGCAGATCTGGTCGTACGGCCATCCGGATTTCCTCGTCGTGTCGGCCACTCACGGCAGCGCGCATCTCGCGCTGTTCGATCGGATCGCGTGGGACAAATACGGCCTCGCGAAATTCGCCGGCGCCGCGTTCCCGACCAACACGCTGCTCGACGCCAAACCGGCGCAAGCGAAAGGCGCACAGGACCACGAACTACCGGACGGCGCATTCTCGTCGCATGACAACGGCATCGCCGCGTTGCAGCAGCGTGGCATCGTGTTCCTGTCGTGCCACAACGCGATCTGGGAACTCGCGGAACGGCTCGACGGCGCGAATGCGAACCCCGACAAGCTGCCGCTCGACGCACTCGCGGCCGACCTGACCAACCACGTGATTCCGTCCGCGATCGTCACGCCGGGCGCGGTCGGCACGCTGCCCGAGTTGCAGCAGGCCGGTTTCACGTACGCGAAATGAGCACCGCGATGACCTCGATCCGGATGAAACCGCCCCGGCAATCGTCCACGGCGCGCCGCCGCCCGCGCACGCCGCGCGCCGTGCTGGCCGCATGGCTGTGCTGCGCCTCGGCGCTTGCGCTCGCCGCCCCCGCCGACACCGATGCACGCCTCTTTCCGCCGTGGCAGGACGGCCGCAACAACGACGCGATCCATCGCGGCCTCGAATTCACGGTGCCGCAAGTCGACGTGCTCGCCGATTTCCACGGCGACCTCACCGCGCCGAAGCTCGTGCTGTACGTCGGCGGCAATTACTTCTTCGCGATGGCGCCGCTCGTCGCGAAGTTCGAGGCAGACCATCCCGAGTATCGCGGCCGCATCTACTGGGAAACGATTCCGCCCGGCCTGCTCGTCAAGCAGATCCACGCGGGCGGCACGATCACCGTCGGCAACATGACGTGGACGGTCAAGCCCGACGCGTATTTCGCGGGGCTCGGCAAGATCAACGACCTGATCGCGGACGGCACGCTCGCGGGCCCGGCCGTGCCGTACGTGACGAACCAGCTGACGATCATGGTGCGCGCCGGCAATCCGAAACGCATCGCGTCGCTCGGCGATCTCGCGCGGCCCGACGTGACGCTCGCGATGCCGAACCCGGCCTTCGAAGGCGTCGCGCGGCAGATCCGCGCGTCGCTCGTGAAAGCCGGCGGCGACGCGCTCGCACGCGCCGTCTACGACGACAAGGTGCGCGCCGGCACGGCCGAGCTCACGCATATCCACCATCGGGAAACGGCGCTGTTCCTGATGCAGGGCCGCGCGGACGCGGGGGTGCTGTGGCAGTCCGAAGCGGCGTTCCAGGAACAGGTCAGGCATCCGCTGATGCACGTCGACATTCCGGCCGAGCAGAATACGACGGCGATCTACGCAGGCGCGATGGTGAAGGACGCGCCGCACCCGGAAGCGGCGCGTGCATGGCTCGCGTTCATCCGGTCGCCCGAAGCGTTCGGGATTTTCCGGCGCTACGGCTTCGGCCGATATGATGCGAACCAGCCGACGCCGCATCTCGCGCCGGCGCAGGACGTGCCTGCCGCAAGCTGACGGTCCGGCCGCTGCACGGCGCGCGCGCCACATACACAACAAGGAGGGGACACGTGAACGACAGGGTCGCTATACGGCGAGAACCATCGCGACGCCGGTTCGCACCGCTGCTGCTCGCCGCGGCCGCGCTGCTGGCCGGCCACGCGCATGCGGACGACGCGGCGTCCGGCAAGACGATCGCGACACAAGGCACGGCGACGGGCGTCGCCGCCTGCATCGGCTGCCACGGCAGCCAGGGCGAAGGCAACGCGGCGGCCGGCTTCCCGCGCCTCGCGGGCGCGAACGCCGCGTACCTGTCCGCGCAGCTCGCCGCGTTCGCGGACGGCAGCCGTCAGAATCCGGTCATGCAGCCGCTCTCGAAACTGCTGTCGCCGCGCGAGCGCGACGCGGTCTCCGCGTACTTCGCAAGCCTGCCCGCGCCGGCCGGCGTCTTCACCCCCGACGACGCGTCGATCGATCCGGCGAACACCGGCGCGTGGCTCGCGACGCGCGGGCGCTGGTCGCAGGGCCTGCCCGCGTGCGCGCAATGCCACGGCCCCGGCGGCCTCGGCGTCGGCACCGCGTTTCCGCCGCTCGCGGGGCAGCCGGCCGCGTATCTCGCCGGTCAGTTGCACGGCTGGCAACACGGCACGCGGCCGCCCGGGCCGATGGGATTGATGCCGATGATCGCCGGCAAGCTGTCCGACGCCGACATCGACGCGGTGGCCGCCTACTATGCACGCGGCGGCGCCGCGCAAGGAGACAAGCGATGACCGATCGCACGACGCTGATCCGCCGCGCCCGCACGGCGCTGCTCGGCGCGGCGTGGCTGCCCGCGCTCGCGTTCGGGGCGACACCGCAGGACGCACCGGCCGCCGCTTCCGCACCCCCGCCCGCGCCCGCCGCCGCGCCGGCGGCGAAACCGTTCACGCCGCCGCCCGAATCCGCGATCCCCGCCGACGACTTCGGCAAGACCGTCAGGCTCGGCGAGCAGATCTTCCTGCACACGCCCGCGTTCGCGGGCAAGTACGTCGGCAACAAGCTGACCTGCGCGAGCTGCCATCTCGATGCGGGCCGCCGGCCCGATTCGAGCCCGATGTGGGCCGCTTACCTGCTGTATCCGGCGTACCGCGCCAAGAACGGCCACGTGAACACGTTCGCCGAGCGCCTGCAGGGCTGCTTCCGCTACAGCATGAACGGCAAGGCGCCGCCGGCCGGCGATCCGATCCTGGTCGCGCTCGAAACCTATTCGTACTGGCTCGCGAAGGGTGCGCCGGTCGGCACGAAGCTGCCGGGCCAGGGGTTCCCGAAACTGCCACCGCCGGCGCAGAAGGCCGACTACGCACGCGGCGCGGCCGTCTACACGCAGCACTGCGCGCTGTGCCACGGCGCGGACGGCCAGGGCCAGTCGAGCGGCGGCAAACCGGTGTTCCCGGCGCTGTGGGGCGCGCGCTCGTTCAACTGGGGCGCGGGGATGGGCGACATCCGCAACGCGGCCGGCTTCATCAAGGCCAACATGCCGCTCGGGCTCGGCGGCACGCTGACCGATCAGGAAGCGTGGGACGTGGCAACCTTCATGGACAGCCACGAACGCCCGCAGGACCCGCGCTTCACGGGTTCCGTGCAGGACACGCGCGCGAAGTTCCACGATTCACCCGACTCGATGTATGGGCGCAGCGTGAACGGGCGCGTGCTCGGCGCGCCCTGACGATCAGGCCGCGCCGGTCGATACGGCCCGCGCGGCCGGCGCGGTCACGGACGCCAGCGATACACGACGATGCTCGACCCGTTGTAGTTGTCCTTCGTGATCACGTACTCGCCGGTCGAGCGCAGGTATGCGCGCACGCCGTACATCGAATCGACGTCGTTGCCGACGTCCATCGCCGACGGGTTCGAGTTCGTCAGCGTCGTGACGAACGCACCGGTGTTCAGGTCGAATATGTCGATGTTCGGCACCGTGTGCACGTAGCCGACGAACAGGTAGTGGCCGGCGGCCGCGATCGATTTCGGGTTCGCGCTCGTCAGGTTGATCACCGGGTTCGGCGTGCTCGTGTTGCCGTTCTTCCAGCCGTGATAGACCTCGATGTGCCCGTTCATCGCGGTCCAGTCCCAGTTGCCCGCGAGGCCCTGCGCAAGAATCATCGTGTCGCTGTCGGCCTGGTAGATGATGCGCGTCACGGGCGCCACGCTGCCCGGCACGGCGGTCGTCACCGGCTTGCCCCATGACGGCTTGCCGGTCGTCGGGTCGAAGCCCGTCATCGGGTAGCGCGTGATCGCGTTGGAGCCGTTCAGTCCGGCCCACACGTCGCCGTTGCCGTCGATGTCGAAACCGGCCGTCACCTGCAGCGTCGTGTTGAACGGCTTGCCGGGCAGCGAGCCGGCCGGAATCGCGATGTAGCCGCTCGCGGTGTTGAAGTAATAGAAGTTGAAGTTGCCGGGGTTCTGGCCCGACGCAACGAGGATCCGATTGCCGCCGACCGTCACGAGCTGGCCGAAGTGCTGGCCACGCTGATAGTCGTTCATGTCGAGGCGCGGGTCCTTCGGATAGGTGAACGGATCGACCGTGTTCGCGACGAACGTGCCGCCCGCGGTGCCCGTATACACGTTGTTGCCGCTGAAGAACAACGTGCCGTCCGTCGCGGGATCGGGCGCGGCGATCCCCTCGAAGTTCAGCGCCTGCAGCTTCCATTGCAGCGTGCCGATCGGGCTGTACGAATGCAGATCGGTGCTGCCGTTGCGGCCGAGATCCCAGCCGCCGCCCCAGGCGTTGTTCAGCACGTACAGGTTGCCGGCCGCATCCTTGCCGAGCGCCGCGACGCGCGTGAAGCGCTTGTCGCCGACCTGCCCCTTGATGCCCGTCGTCGTGTCGAGATAGCCGCCCTGCACGCCGAACGTGCCGACCTGCACCGGCAGCCCGGGCAGCCCGCCGTACACCTTGATGTTCATGTCGGGCCCTTCGTCGCCCACCATCAGGCGGCCCATCGACGCATCGAAGTACAGCGACGCCGGCCGCGCGCCGGCCGCCATCTGCAGCGTGTTCATCGCCGCCCCGGTCGGACTGAACTGCGCGACGACGCCCGCGCTCTTGCGCGCGACCCACAGGTTGCCGGCCGCATCGAGCGCCAGCGCGCCGGGCCCCGTGACGCCGATGTCGCGCTGCCACACGCCATCGGTCGTATAGACGCGCACGCGGTTGCCGTAGAAGTCGCTCACGTACAGCAGGTTGCCGCCCGTCGCGAGGCCCGTGATGACGTCCGCATACTGGATGCCCGTCCACGTGCTGACCGGAATGCGCAGGTCGCGCTGGTTGGTGCTGCGGTTGTAGCGGCCCACCGAGCCGCTGCCGAACGTGCGGTTGTAGCCGAGCGCGACGAACAGCGACGTCGAATTGCCGGTGATCGCGCCGCCCTGGAATTCGTCGTGGATGCCGATCGTGCCGAGCGGCTGGCCGTTCTGGTAGATCGCGACGCCGCCCGCGTTCTCGTCCCAGCGCGACGCCGTGTAGATCACGCCTTCGGGCGCGACCCACATCGAGCGCGCGCCGTTGCCGACGTGCGAGGCGAGCGTGCCGTAGGTGTTCGCGAGCCAGTCGGTCGAGTATTGCGCCTGCGCGTGGCTCGCCGGCGCCAGCATCGCCATGCACATTCCCAGCAACACCGCGCGGATTTGTTTCATTGACATGAATAATGCTCCCAGACGAACCATGGTCGACACTGTAAATCGCGGCGCATGAAATATTGGTGATTCAGGCAAATGCGCATTCGCCGTTACCCCGAATTATTCACTGCACGCCTTTTGCCGTCCGGCGCTTTTTCGTCAATGATCGAAAAATCTGCGAACCCACGCCACGACGGCCTTCCAGCCACGCTGTCGCGGCGCATTCCCCGGCATTTTCTTCCGGGTCATCCAATGCCAATGCGTCATTTTTTCTGATATGAGCGCATTGCTTTTTCATTCCCCGGCGATCGTTTTGATTATTACAAATAGAAATTAAAATGAAAGGGAAAAAATATTATCCGGCGAGCCCGGCGCTTGCGATTTCGTGCAGGAAGGGAAAACAGGAAGGAAAGCGGAATGCAGCGGGGAAAGCCGCGCGCCGGCCGTACCGGCACGCGGCGGCGATCGTTCAGTTCGCCGGATCGAGCGTCGGGCCGTCCCAGCCGTCGACGTATTTCGGCAGCGCATCGACGACGTCGAGCACGCGTTGCCGGTAGAACAGGTGCATCGTCGGCTGCAGGTCGCCGGGCAATGGCCCGCCGTGCGCTCGCGCGGTCAGGCTGTTCGGCACGACGCGCATGCCGAGCCGGTTCGTCCCGAACACGATCTCGCCGCACGCTGCGCACCACGTACGCGCCATCGACTTCGACGGATGCGGAAACGTCGCGTGGCCGCCGTCGATCGTCACCTGCTCCGGCGGCCATGCGGTCGCGGACAGCATCGGCGTGCCGTAGAAATCGCGGCAGGTCGCGCAATGACAGTTCGCACGCGCGGCCGGCTCGCCGCGCAACGTGACGGTCACGGCGCCGCACAGGCAGCGCGCGGAAAGCGTTCGGGTCATGTCGTCTCCTCGAAAAGCGAGGCGACAGTATAGAAGCATGCATGCAACGTGACCCGCATCGGCCGCGGGCCCCGTTGCACGCGCAACGACCGCCGCGTCAGAACTTCTGGCGCAGCCCGAGGCTCACGATCGCCTGCGAGCGCGAATCGGACGAGTGACCGTTCGCCTTGTCGGACACCGACGCGGTCGCGGCCACCGGCCGGCCGAGCGCGTCGAGCGTCGTGCCGGACGCATGCTGGTACGCGCCGAGCAGGTACACGCTGGTGCGCTTCGACAGGTCGTAGACCGCGCCGAGCGTGACGTTGTGATACTGCGCGCGGTTGTCGATGCCGTCGACGTCGCTGCCGCGCGTGTAGCTGTAGCCGGCGAACAGCTGCGTCTGCGGCTGCACGTTCCAGCGCGTGAACACGCCGGCGACGTTGAACGTCGCATGGCCGGAAAACAGCGATTGCGCGCCGCTGCGGTACTGCACGTTGCTGTAGTTCACGCCGACGACGGCCGGGCCGAAGTCGTACGTCGCGCCCGTCGCGATCACCTGTTGCGACTGCGCGCTCGCATAGCCTTCGTTGATCGACGAATTGAACAGGCCGTCATCGGTGCTCTGCCACTTGCCCGCCGTCGGATCGGTCGCGCCCGTCTTGCTGTTGTCCGAGCGCTCGTAGCCGACACCCACGCGCAGCGGCCCCGCCGCATACGCGGCGCCGACGCTCCACGTGTTGCGCTGCTTCATGCTGCCCGGCTGGCCGCCGAAGCCGTACAGCGCGCCGAACGTGAAGCCCGAGTAGTTCGCGCTCGTATATTTGATCGAGCTGTCGACGCGCGCGGTCTGGTCGAGATCGTCGATGTCGCCCGGGTGCGCGCCGAAGCCGCCGATGAACGACGATGGGCCCACCGGGCTCACGAAATCGTCGAGCGACGTGTACTGGCGACCGAGCGTGATCGTGCCGTAGCGGTTGCTGCCGAGCCCGACGAACGCCTGGCGGCCGAACTGGCGGCCGCCCTGGCCGGACGTACCGTTGGAGATGTCGAAGCCGTTCTCGAGGACGAACAGCGCGCGCATCCCGCCGCCGAGATCCTCGGAACCCTTGATGCCCCAGCGGCTGCCGGACAGGTTGCCGGTCGTGAGGCCGACGCTCGAGTGCCCGGTGTACGCGCCCGCCGAGCCGACCCGCTCGTTGCTGCGATAGGTCACGCCCGCGTCGACGATGCCGTACAGCGTGACGGAGCTTTGCGCGGCGGCGATACCCGCGAGCGAGAGCAGCAGCGGCGCTGCGATCAGTTGCTTGTTCATGTTGTATGTCTCCGGGCGGTGAGCCCGTTGTTCTGGCTGGCTGTTTGCGAGTGGCGCGCGCGGGCGCCGACATCCGCCGGCGGTGCGAGACCGGCGACGTCCACGCGCGACGACGCGGCGGGCATGCCCGCTGCGGCCGGTATGGTAGTTGGAACCGGTTTCGTTCCAAAGCGGAATAATGACAACAGTTTCTTGTCGAAATTGAGATAGTTCGGGCGTGGCCGTCGCCGCTCACTGCCGCGCCTGTACAGCGAGGGCCGACGCCCCCGATAATCGAACGCGCGCCCTCCATCGGGAGTTCAAACATGCATGAAACGACCCTGCTGATCTTCGCCGCTGTCGCATTCGTCGGCATCGCGACACCCGGCCCGACCGTGCTGCTCGCGCTGACCAACGGCTCGCGCTACGGCGTGCGCCGCGCGGCCTACGGTTTCGCGGGCGCGATGCTGTCCGACTTCGTGCTGATCGTCGCGGTCGCGCTCGGGCTCGGCGCGCTGCTGATGGCGTCGGCGTTCTGGTTCTCGGTCGTGAAGTGGCTCGGCGCCGCCTACCTCGCCTATGTCGGCATCCGGCTGCTGACGTCGAAGGGAGCGCTCGACGTCGCGGCCGCGCAACACGGCACGGCAACCGAGCGCAACGCGTCGATCTTCGCGAAAAGCTTCCTGACCGCGGTGACGAACCCGAAGGGTTATCTCTTCTTCTCCGCGTTCCTGCCGCAGTTCCTCGATCCATCCGCGCCGCTCGCGCCGCAGTACGTCGCGCTCGCGGTCACGTTCGCGCTGCTCGACGGCGTCGTGATGTTCGGCTACGCGCTGCTCGGCGCACGCGCGGTGCGGCTGTTGAAACGCGCGGGCGCGCTGTGGCTCGAGCGCACGTGCGGCGCGATGCTGCTCGCACTCGCCGGTTCGCTGGCGCTGTACCGGCGCCATGCCGCGTAGGCGCCGGGCTCGATGAAAATCGCCACGCCGCCCCGCGCCGGTTTCCCCGGCCTGTCGCTCAGGCAACTCGAACGCGCGGATCTCGATGCGTGGTACGCGTACCTGTCGAATCCCGACGTTTTCCGCCACACGAGCTGGAACCTGCGCTCGCCCGACGATCTGCTGCCGCTGTTCGACAACATCGAATCGACCGATCCGGATTCGATCCGGCGTCTCGCGATCGTCGACACCGCGTCGGGCGCGCTCGCCGGGACGATCGGGCTGCATACGGTGTCGACCGTGAACCGCTCGGCGGAAATTGCGTACGACCTCGCGCCGTCGCACTGGGGGCGCGGCATCGCGAGCGCGGTATGCGAAGCCGTCACCGCGTGGGCGTTCACGCACGGCGGCTTCATGCGCATGCAGGCGGTCGTGCTGACCAGCAACGCAGGCTCCGCGCGCGTGCTGCAGAAGTGCGGCTACCGCTACGAAGGGTTGCTGCGCGCCTACAAGATAGTGCGCGGCACGCCGGGCGACTTCGCGATGTACGCACGCCTCGCGACCGACTGACGCACGGCTCGCGGCCGCGCGCGCCGATGCCGTGACGCGATTGCACGACCCGCGCCGAATTGGCGACAATCGCCATTCCCCACATCGACTTGCCGCCATGAAAATCGCCGCGCTCTCCGACATCCACGGCAACCTCGCCGCGCTCGACGCGGTGCTCGACGACGTCCGCCGCCGCGGCGCCGACGTGATCGTCAATCTCGGCGACATCGTGTCCGGCGCGCTCCATCCGGCCGAAACGGCCGACCGCCTGATCGCGCTCGACCTGCCGACCGTCAAGGGCAATCACGAACGGCAGTTGCTCACCGGCGAGCGCGACGCGATGCGGCTGTCGGATCGCTGGGCGCACGACACGCTGCGCGCCGACCAGTTCGACTGGCTCGCCGCGCTGCCCGAACGCCTGACGCTCGACGGCGACGTGCTGATGGTGCACGGCACGCCGGCCAGCGATCTCGTCTATTTCCTCGAAACGGTCACGCCCGACGGCTGCCGCGCGGCCACGCCCGATGAAGTCGCGCAGCGCGCGGGCGACACGGCGGCGTCGCTGATCCTGTGCGGCCACACGCACGTGCCGCGTGCAGCACGGCTCGACGACGGCAGGCTGATCGTCAATCCGGGCAGCGTCGGGCTGCAGGCATATGAAGACGACCTGCCGCATCCGCACCGGATCGAGACGGGCTCGCCGCACGCGCGCTACGCGATGGTGTCGCGCACGGCGGCCGGCTGGAACGTCGAATTCCATGCGGTCGAATACGACTGGCACACGGCCGCCGCCACCGCGGCCGCGCGCGGGCGCGACGACTGGACCGTCGCGCTGCGCACCGGCCGCTGCTGACGCGCTCGCGCCGCTCGTCGTCCCGCTTCGCTCCGACTACCGGAACACCAACACGCCATGCCCGCTCCATCGCAATTGCTCTTCCTGCCCGGCGCATCGGGCAGCACCGCATTCTGGCAACCGCTGGCCGGCAGGCTCACGCATCCGGCCGAGCGGCGGATCGTCGCGTATCCGGGCTTCGGCGACACGCCGCGCGATCCAGCCGTCGACGATTTCGACGGTCTCGTGCGTCATGTGCTCGCAAGCGTCGACCGGCCGACCGCCGTGATCGCGCAATCGATGGGCGGCGTAATCGCGATGCGCGCGGCGCTCGACAAGCCGGATCTCGTCACGCATCTCGTGCTGACGGTCACGTCCGGCGGCCTCGACATGGCCGGACTCGGCGCGCAGGACTGGCGCGCCGGTTTCGCCGAGGCAAACCCGCGGTTGCCGGACTGGTTCATGACGTTGCGTGCGGACCTGTCTCAGGACATCGGCCGTATCGCGCAGCCGACGCTGCTGCTGTGGGGCGACGACGATCCGATCAGCCCGGTCGCGGCCGGCCGGCGCCTGCTCGAACGGCTGCCCGATGCGCGGTTGCACGTCGTACCGGGCGGCCGGCACGATCTCGCGGCCGTGCATGCGCAAGCGCTCGCGCCGCTCGTCGACCAGCATCTGCACCGCGCGTGACGTCGCTCCCGTCGTACGCCGCAGCACGCGCCCGACACCGCGACGCTCGCGCGCCGCGTCGCATCACCCCGCGTTCCTCAGCGTCAACGTCGCTTCGAGCCCGCCGCCGTCGGGCCGGTTGCTCAGCGTGAGCGTGCCGCCCATCGCCAGCGCCAGTTGCCGCGCGATCGCGAGGCCGAGCCCCGTGCCGCCGGTATCGCGATTGCGCGACGTCTCCACGCGCCGGAACGGCTCGAACACCGCGTCGAGCTGGTCGTCCGGAATGCCGGGCCCGCGGTCGAGCACCGCGATCACCGCGCCGCCGTCCGGCGCCGCCCGCACGTCGATCTCGGCCGCGCCCGCGAACTTCAGCGCGTTGTCGACCAGGTTGCCGACGATGCGGCGCAGCGCCTTCGGCCGCGTGACGAGCGCGAGCGGCGCGCGGCTGTGCAGCGCGACGTCCTGCCCCGCATCCGTGTAGTCGCACACGATGCTGTCGAGCAGCGCGTCGACGTCGATGCGGCGTGCGGCTTCCTCGGTGCCGTGCAGCGTCCGCGCGTACGCGACGCCCTCCTTCACCAGATGCTCCATCTCCAGCAGGTCCTGGCGCAGCTTCGCGCCCTGCGTGTCGTCGTCCATCACGTCGACGCGCAGCCGCATCCGCGTGATCGGCGTCTGCAGATCGTGCGAGATCGACGCGAGGATCTGCATGCGCTCGGCCATGTACTGCGCGATGCGGTCCTGCATCGCGTTGAAGGCCCGTGCCGCGCGCGCGACTTCCGACGGCCCGTCTTCGCTCAGCCGCTCGCCCTTCAGGTCGGGGCCGAGTGCGTCGGCGGCCTGCGCGAGCTGCTTGAGCGGCCGCGTCGCGAGCCGCACCGCGAGCCAGCAGCACGCGGCCAGCACCGCGAGCTGCACCACGAGCACGGCCGGCAGCCAGCCCGACAGCGGCACCGTCGACATCGGATGAATGTCGATCGTCAGCGGCGAGCCGTCGGTCAGCCGCAGATGCACCTGCAGATGTTCGCGGTCGCCGGGGATCGAATTCGCGGTCAGCGGATAGTCGCCGCCGATACCGTCCGAGATCGAGCGCTCGACGCGCGCCGACAGCCGCGCCTCCGGCGGCGTGCCGGTTTCGCCGGGCCCGAGGATGAATGCATAGCTGCGCCGTGCGAGGCGCGGCAGCCACGCGGTGCGCTCGGCGGGCGGCAGATGGTCGAGCAACGCGACCGAGCTCGCGACCTCGCGCTCGATGTAGCCCATCATCAGGTTCGTGGTCGCCTGGTCGCGCTCGGTCACGGTGAGCCAGAACGACAGCGTCTGCGCGAGCGCCAGGCCCACGCACAGGATCAGCGCGAGCCGCGCGAACAGCGAACGCGGCCAGCGCCACAGCGTGCGCGCGCTCATGGCGTACCGTCGACGGCGGTCACGGCCGACGAGAACACGTAGCCCTCGTTGCGCAGCGTCTTGATGTAGCGCGGCTCGCGCGCGCCGTCGCGCAGCCGCTGGCGCAGCCGGCTCACCAGCAGGTCGATCGAGCGGTCGAACGGGTCGGACTGGCGCCCTTGCGTGAGGTTGAGCAACTGGTCGCGCGTCAGCACGCGCTGCGGGTTGTCGAGGAACACGCGCAGCAGCCGGTATTCGGCGCCACTCAGCGCGACCAGCGTGCCTTCGGCGTCGAGCAGATGGCGCCCGGTCGTGTCGAGCTGCCATTCACCGAACGCGAGCAGCGCGGCCGTTTCCGTGACCTGCATGCCGGGCGGCAGCATGCGCGCGCGGCGCAGCACCGAGCGAATCCGCGCCAGCAGCTCACGCACCGCGAACGGCTTGGCCAGGTAGTCGTCGGCGCCCATCTCGAGACCAATGATGCGGTCGGTTTCCTCGCCGCGTGCGGTCAGCATCAGCACCGGTACCGTGCGGAACTTGCCGGCGCGCAGGTCGCGGCACAGCGTCAGGCCATCCTCGCCGGGCAGCATCAGGTCGAGCACGATCAGGTCGGGCGCGCCGTCGTCCAGCGCGTTGCGCATCTCGCGGCCGTTCGCGGCCAGCGACACGCGCATGCCGTTCTTCTCCAGGTAGTCCGCGATCAGTTCGCGGATCGCGCGATCGTCGTCGACGATCAGCACGTGGTCGAGCTTGTCCATGAGTCGTTGCCGGTATCGGTGTCGGGGTTCGGGCGGGGCGATGTCCGCTTTTATACCGCACGGCGGGCACGCGTTTGTATCGCAATGTATCGCGGCGCCGCGACGACACACAACATTGCATACGCGCGGCTGGCCGGACACATCGCGGATACGTCGGCGCCGCCTAATGGGGCCTGTCGAAACCCGTCCGGCCGCCGCCCTCCCGCCGCGGCCCCAAAGATCAGGAGAACGCCATGCTGCCCCGCTTCAAGACCGCCGCCCTCGTCATCGCCCTCGCCGCCACGGCCGGGCTCGCCGCCTTCGCCGGCACCCGCGACGACGCGGGTGTGCAGGCAGCGCCGGCCGGCATGGCGGCGCCCGGTTTCACCGGCATCGACCGCTGGCACAACAGCGCGCCGCTGACGCTCGACCAGTTGCGCGGCAAGGTCGTGCTCGTCGATTTCTGGACGTATTCGTGCATCAACTGCATTCATACGATCCCGTACGTGAACGACTGGTATCGGAAGTATCGCGACCAGGGGCTCGTCGTGGTCGGCGTGCATACGCCGGAATATCCGTTCGAACGCGACGCGAAGAACGTGGCCGATGCGATCAGGCGCTTCGACATCCGGTATCCGGTCGCGCAGGACAACCGCTACGACACGTGGCGCGCATACGGCAACCAGTACTGGCCCGCGCTGTACCTGATCGATGCGAACGGCAAGATCGTCTATACGCGTTATGGCGAAGGCGGGTACGACAAGACGGAAGCCGCGATTCGCGGCGCGCTCGCGCAGGCGGGGGACGGGACGAAGGGTGCGACGCGCACGCCGTGACCGGGGCCGCGCGCGGGCTCGCCACGCGCCCGCGCGCGGCGGTCATGCGCTCATTCGCGCTTCGCGCCGGCCTCCGCCAGCATCGCCTCGCCGATCGCGAGCTGGCCGTCCGCGACCAGCGCTTCGCCCGCGCCGCGAATATCGGCCGCGGGCTTGTTCTGCCCGAGCTTGCGCTTGCCGACGAGCTGCGTGATCTCGATCTGCAGCCCGACGATCGCTTGCAGCATCGCGTCCATGTAGTCCTGCGGCGCGTCGCCCATCTTCCACGGCACCGGCTGCGACGCTTCGTGCGTGCGCGTCAGCCGCGCGACCACGCCTCGCACGAACTTCTCGTCGTCGCGCACCGTGATGCGGCCGTGCGCATGCACGACCCGGTAGTTCCAGGTCGGCACCTCCCGGTGCGTCGCCTGCTTGCTCGGATACCAGGTCGGCGAGATGTACGCGTCGCCCGCACGGAAGATCACGAGCACCTCGTCGCCGTCCGCGACGTCCTGCCAGACCGGATTCGCGCGGGCGACGTGTGCATGCAGCTCGCCGAGCCCGCCATCGCCCGGCATCAGCGCGAACGGGAGGTGGATCGCATCGAGCCCGCTCTTGCCGTGCGTGATCAGGCTGCCGAACGGGTGCTGCACGATCAGCTCGCGCAGCGCGTCCGGATTGGGTTCGTTGTAATCGGCGGGGATGTACATGTCGGCTCCACGGTCGTACGGGGTGGGAAAGGGGCGCGGGCGCAGGCCCGTCATACGTCGATTGTGGCCTTAAACTGGTTTATCCTGTAGAGCCGGTTTGAAACAATTTCAGCAGACCAGAATCATGGCAAGAACGGCCCGGATCGTCGAAATCCCGTCGCTCGGCGCGCTCGATCGCGCGGCCGGCGACCTGAGCCGCCAGCTCGCGCAGGCGCTGCGCGATGCGGTGCGCCGCGGCGACGTCCGGCCCGGCGACACGCTGCCGTCCACGCGGCTGCTGGCGGCGTCGCTGCAGGTGGCGCGCGGCACCGTCGTCGACGCGTATGCACAGCTCATCGCCGAAGGTTTTCTCGAATCGCGCGGCGGTGCGGGCACGCGGGTCGCGCACGCGCTCGCGGAGCCGCCACCCGTCGACGAACCCGAACCACCCACCCGCCATCAACGCCCGGTACGCGACGCCCTGCCCGAACCCGCCGCCGCCTTCGCGCGGCTTGCCGACGAATTCAACCCGCTGCCGGCGATGCCGTTCGCGATCTCGGTGCCGCTCGGCCTCACCGCGCCCGACGACATCTGGCGCCGGCTCGGCAATCGCCTGCGCGCCCGCGGCGCCGGCGCGCCGTCCGGCTATGCCGATCCGCAAGGCGCGCTGCCGCTGCGCGAAGCGATCGCCGACTACGTGCGCCGGTCGCGCTCGGTGCGCTGCGATGCCGGCCAGGTCGTGATCACGAGCGGCACGCAGCAGGGGCTGCATCTCGCGAGCCAGGTGCTGCTCGGCGACACCGACCGCGCGTGGGTCGAGAATCCGGCCTACCGCGGCATCACCGCGCTGCTCGAAAGCACCGGGCGGCGCGACGCGATGGTGCGCGTGCCGGTCGACGCCGACGGCCTCGACGTCGACGCCGGCATCCGGCTCGCCCCCGATGCGCGCGCCGCGTTCGTCACGCCGTCGCACCAGTACCCGCTCGGCATGCCGTTGAGCATGGCGCGCCGCAATGCGCTGCTCGCATGGGCGCGCACGCACCGCGCATGGGTCGTCGAGGACGACTACGACAGCGAATTGCGCTACGAAGGGTATCCGTTCCCGTCGCTACAAGGCCTCGCGCCCGATCGCGTGATCTATCTCGGCACCTTCAGCAAGATCCTGTTTCCATCGCTGCGGCTCGGCTACGTGATCGCGCCCGACGATCTCGTGCCGGCGTTCTGCGGCGCGCGCGTACTGATGGACCGCCACGCGCCGACCGCCGATCAACACGTACTCGCCGCGTTCATCGCCGACGGCCATCTCGACCGCCACATCCGCCGCGTGCGCGGCGTCTATGCGGAACAGCGCGCGCTGCTGATCGACACGCTCGGCGCGCGACTGCCGCGCGAGCGCGCGTGGGTGCAGCCGGGCGACCAGGGAATGCACGTCGTGCTGTGGCTCGCGGCCGGCATCGACGATCTCGACGTGGTCGCGCGCGCCGCCCGGGCCGGTGTCGCGGTGCGCGCGGTGTCGCCGATGTTCGCGCCCGGCACCGCGCGCCCCGGGCTGGTGCTCGGCTTCGGCGGATTCGGCCGCGCGCAGATGGAAGCGGCCGCGCAACGGCTCGCGGACGTGGTTTCGTCGGTGGAATCGCGGCCCCGCGGGCGGTAAAAGGTTGTCGGCGGGCAACAAACGTAATCGTCTGTAAATCCTGCAAGCAAACGGCCGTTTCGGCCGCCGGCGCGCGGGTTCCGTTTGCTAGGATCGCGCGTCTTCCTTCCGCGCCCCTGCCGCCTTGAATCGCTTCGTGCCGTTGCTCCGAGACGCGTGGCTCCGTTGCCGCGCCCGTGTCGCGCCATTCGCCGCCGCCTGCCGCACGCGCCTCGGTGCGCTGGGCGCCGGCGCGCTGCATCGCCTGCGCCATCCGACCCGGCGCGGCGTGGCGCTGACGTTCGCCGCGATCCCGGTGCTGGGCCTGCTGGTCCTGCTCGCGTTCGTTCCGTTCACGCCGAGCATCGGCGACATCCGCAAGGCGCGCATCGACCGCCCCGCGCGCGTGCTGTCGGCCGACGGCCAGCTGATCGCCGAGTTCCGGCCCGTGAACCGCGAATGGGTGCCGCTCAGGCAGATCTCGCCGCACATGGTCGACGCGCTGATCGCGACCGAGGATCACCGCTTCTATTCACATCACGGCATCGACTTGCGCCGCACGCTCGCGGCCGGCCTGCATACGTTCTCGGGCAGCCGCCAGGGCGGCTCGACGATCACCCAACAGCTCGCGCGCAACCTGTATCCGGACGAAATCGGCCGCGCGCCGACGCTCACGCGCAAGGTGAAGGAGCTGATCACCGCGTTCAAGATCGAAGCGGTGTACAGCAAGGACGAGATCCTCGAAACCTATCTGAATACCGTGCCGTTCCTGTACAACGCGTACGGCGTCGAAATGGCCGCACGCACCTACTTCGGCAAGTCGGCGAATCAGCTCGACATCGCGGAAAGCGCGACGCTCGTCGGGATGCTGAAGGGCAACAGCTACTACAACCCGGTGCTGAATCCGGAACGCGCGGTCCAGCGGCGCAACATCGTGCTCGGCCGGATGGCGCAGATGGGCATGCTGTCGCCGCCGCAACTCGCGAAACTGCAGCGCCGGCCGCTGCGCGTCGACTTCGAACCGCAGACCGCGCAGCCGGGCCTCGCGCCGCATTTCGCGGTGCAACTGCGCAAGTGGCTGATCGCGTGGGCCGACCGCAACAACTACGATCTCTACGCGGACGGCCTCGTCGTGCGCACGACGCTCGATGCGCGGCTGCAGGACATGGCCACGCAGGCGCTGACGCGGCAGACCGAACGGCTGCAGGCGATCGCCGACGGCGCCTGGCGCGGGCCGTCCGGCTGCGGGCTGCGCAACGACCTGTTCCGCGGCTTCATGCGCCAGACGCCCGAGTATCGCCAGGCGCGCGACACGGGGCTCGCCGACGTGGTTGCGCTGAAGCAACTCGGCGCGAATCGCGAATTCATGCGGGCGCTGTGCGCGCGCAAGACGCAGGTGCAAGCCGGCTTCGTCGCGATCGATCCGCGCAACGGCGCGATCCGCGCGTGGGTCGGCAGCCCCGATTTCGGCAGCGCGCCGTTCGATCACGTCGCGCAGGCGCGGCGCCAGCCGGGTTCGACGTTCAAGCCGTTCGTCTATGGCGCCGCGTTCGCGGACGGGATGCGGCCGGGCGACACGTTCGTCGACCGCCCCGTCGCGATCCCGATCGACGGCCGCGCCGTGTGGCGGCCGACCGATGCGGAACCACCGACCGGCGAGCCGATGACCCTGCGCGACGGGCTGGCGCCGTCGCGCAACCGCATCACCGCGCAGGTCATGCAGCGCGAAGGCGCCGCGAAGGTCGCGCAGCTCGCCCGTGCGATGGGGGTGCGCGACAGCCCGCTCGACGCGGTGCCGTCACTCGCGCTCGGCACGAGCCCGGTCACGCTGAAAGAGATGGTGTCCGCGTACGGCACGATCGCGAACCGCGGCGTGTACGTCGCACCGCAGACGATCACGCGCATCGAGGATCGCGACGGCAAGGTGCTCGCCGCGTTCGGCAGCGCGCCGCCGGAGCGCGCGTTGCCGGAGGCCGCCGCGCAGACGCTCGTCGACGCGATGCGCGGCGTCGTCGACTACGGGACCGGCGCGGACATCCGCTCGCGCTACGGGATTCGCATCGACGTCGCGGGCAAGACCGGCACGACGCAGGACAACACCGACGGCTGGTTCATCCTGATGCATCCGCAACTCGTGGCCGGCGCGTGGGTCGGCTTCGACGACGGCAGCGTGACGCTGCGCAGCGACTACTGGGGCGCGGGCGCGCACAGCGCGCTGCCGATCGTCGGGTCGTTCTACGATGCGGCGTTGCGCGCGCAGGCGATCGATCCGCACGTGCAGTTCTCGCCCGACTTCCGGCCGCGCAGCGCACCGGCGCCGAGGCGGCGCGCGCAGCCGCATTCGGGCCTGTTCGACTGGTTGAGGTTCTTTCGCTGATCGGGGTGGCTGCGCGCCGGGCTACCGAGGCGTCGTCATCATGTGCCCGTCCGCGTACAGCCACACGGGCACGCCGTCGCGATCGTCATCGAACAGCGCAGCGTCGCCGAGCCGCGTGTAATGCGGCGGGTGCAGCACGGTGCCGTCCGCGCGCGGCAACGGCCTTCACGGCGCCGACGGCGAAGCGCCGCTGCGCGCGACCCGATACAGCTCGATGCCGTCGACCTGGAAGCCTTGCGTCATCAGCAGCAGGACGCCGGTGGTCGAACGCTTCGTCGTGAAGCCGTTGCCCGTGATGGACGTGACCTGGTACGGTGTCCCGATCGGCATCCTGATGATCTGGCCGCCCGGCACCTCCAGCACGCATGCGTCGGCAGGCGGCTTCTCCGGACCGTCCATATCGAGTTCAGCCACGTGCACCGGCGCCGTATCGACGCTCCAGCGCCCGGCTTCACGCGCGCGCAGCACGATGTCGCTCCCCACCTTCTCGACCCGCATCGTCGCGGGCTTGCCGGCGGCCGGCGCGTAATCGCCGAGTAACGCATCGCAGGCGGTGCCGGCTCGCGCGGACAGCGAGACGAACAACATCAGACAGAAAGCGGGAATACGCACGGTGGAGCCTCTCAGGTTCGAATTGCTATTGGAATGCCGGCGCGGGCGCGCACGGCGGCGGCGCCACGACAGGGCGCTGCCGGACGCCAATATAGCGAACACAAGCGGCGTGTGCCAGTCTGGCTCAGCCCGCCGCGAGCGTTGCAGCGAGCGCATCGAACTCCGGCGCCCACGCGGCACGCCACGCCGCCTTCGTCGCGTCGTCGACCCACGCGCCGTCGATCCCGTTCAGCATGAACTGCTTCAGGTCGGCGACGGTAAAGCCGAAATGACTGAACATCAGTTCCCACGCCTCGGCCGGATTGACCTTGTGCAACGTCGGATCGTCGGTATTCGGATGAATCTTCAACCCGAGGCCCGGCATCTTGCGCATCGGATGCAGCTCGGCCCATTGCTCCGGCGGCAGCGTGCGCAGGTAGTACGAATTCGTCGGCACGACGGTAAACACGATCCCGCGCTCCGCGTAGCGCGCGCACAGCTCGGGTTTGTCGACGACCGTATAGCCGTGATCGACGCGGTCGACCTGCAACAGATCGACGGCCGTCTCGACGTTGCGCCACGGCATCCCGAACTCGCCCGCATGCGCGGTCGTGCGAAAGCCGGCCGCGCGTGCATTGCGGTACGCCTTCCAGAACAGTTCGGGCGGCCGGTCGTTCTCGCGATAGTCGATGCCGAGCCCCGCGACTTCGTCCGCCCGATTCGCCTTCATCCACTCGACGATCTCAACCGCTTCGTCGGGGTCCTGCTCGCGATCGATGCTCGGAATCAGGCGCGCGCCGATCCCGAAATCGCGCGCGGCATCGCGGATCGCCGTCACGATCGCGGCCTGCGCGTCCGCATACGCGATGCCCGACACGCGCACCGTTCCCGTCGGATTCCAGAAGAATTCCGCATGCCGCACGTTGTGCGCGGCCGCGTCTTCCAGATACTCGTATGCGATTCGGCGCAGGTCGTCGGGTTGCGTCAGCAGGTACTTGTCGAGCGCACGCAGCACGTGCAGCACGCCGACCGGCTTCTCGCCGCGCGCGTAGAACGCGTCGATCTCCGACCGCTCGATCGGTGCGCCGCTGCGTTCGGCCAGCGCGACGAACGTGTCGTGCCGCACCGCGCCGAGCAGATGGCAGTGCAGCTCGACCTTCGGCAGCGCGTGGAAGAAGGCCCGATGGGCCGGCGTGATGTCGATGCCCGTGCGCGCGGCCGGGACGTTGCCTGGTGTTCCCTTCATCTCAGTCTCTTTTTCGGTAGTGCGATGCGTGGCGAAGCCGTCTCTCAGTGCGGCTTCACGACGGTCCAGAAGTAATAGCCGAGCGGAATCGCAAGCACGACGAGCCCCCACGACACGTCGCGCCAGCGGCCGGCCAGCAGCTTGACGAGCACGTAGCACAGCAGCCCGCCGGCAATGCCGGTGCCGAAGCTGTTCGACATCAGCGTGAGCAGCACCATCGACATCACGGGCAGCGCATCGGTAAAGTCGTCGAAATGCGTATGGCGGATCGTCGCGAACATCGACAGCCCGATCAGGATCAGCGCCGGCGCGGTCGCCTCCTTCGGGATCGCGAGCGCGACCGGCACGAACAGCAGCATCGCGGCGAACAGCACGGCGGCAGCCAGCGACGACAACCCGCTGCGGCCGCCGGCTTCGACGCCCGCCGCCGATTCGATCAGCGCGGTCAGCGCCGGAATGCCGAACACGGGCCCGAGCGTCGCGGCGAGCGAATCGACGAGGAACGGCCGGTTGATGTCCGGCAGGTTGCCCTGTTCGTCGAGCAGGTTCGCCTTCGCGCCGACCGCGAGCGCGGTGCCGAGCGTCGAGAAGAATTCCGCCGCGAAAAACGCGAACAGGTACGGCGCGGCGGCCAGGCTCAACGCGCTGCCGATATCGAGCTTGAACGCGATCGGCGCGATGCTGTGCGGCAGCGACACGAACGACGCCGGCAGGTGCGTGACGCCGAGCGGCACGCCGGCCGCGGCCGCGACGAGGATCGCGATCAGGATCGCGCCGGGCACCTTGCGCGCCTGCAGCACGATCGCCACCGCGAGGCCGATCAGCGCGACCAGCGCGCCCGGCCGCGAGAAGTCGCCGAGCGCGAACGCGTTGGTCTTCGCGTTCGCGACGACCATCCCCGCATTGCGCAGCCCGAGCATCGTGACGAACAGCCCGATCGACGCGCCGAGCCCGAGCTTGATCTGCACCGGAATCAGCCGCACCACGACGCCGCGCGCGCCGAGGATCGTCAGCAGGAAGAACAGCACGCCCGACACGCACGCGATGCCGAGGCCCGTCTGCCAGCCGACGTGCTCGGTCGTCGCGAGCGTCACGCCGATGATCACCGAGCCGCCGATACCGGGGCCGACGAGGAACGGCAGGTTCGCGTAGAGCCCCATCAGCGTGGTGAACAGCACGAACACGACGATCGTCGCGGTGGTCGCCGCGCCGCGCTCCATTCCGCCCGTCGCGAGCAGCGACGGGATCACGACGAGCAGGTACGCGGCCGCGAGGAACGACGTGACGCCCGCGATCGTCTCGGTGCGCACGCTCGTGCCGCGCGCGGCGAGCGCGAAGCGGCGTTCGAGCCAGTTGGCCGGCGCACGTGCCGGCATCGTGTCAGTCGCTGACATGGTGGTTCTCCTGTGATTCCGATTATTGTCCTGTGTCGGTTCGTGCGGCGCGGTCTTATACTGCCGCGTACCGCTTCCCGACCGTCATTGCCCGATGTCCGACCGCTCGTCGCTGCTGCCCGCGCTCACGCTGCGGCAAGTCCAGCACTTCGTAGTCCTTGCGCACGCACGCAGCTTCACGCAGGCCGCGCAGGCGCTGTCGCTCACGCAGCCCGCGCTCACCGCGTCGATCCGCCAGATCGAATTCCTGCTCGGCGGCCGCCTGTTCGCCCGCACCGCGCATCGCCTCACGCTCACCACCGCGGGCGAAGCCGTGCTGCCGCTCGCCGAACGCCTGCTCAACCAGGCGCGCGGCACCTTCGACGACATGACGCGGCTCATCGGCGAACGCATCCAGACCGTGCGCATCGCGTTCATTCCGTCGGTCGCGGGCCGCCTGCTGCCCGCGCTCAACGCACTGCGCGGCACGCACCCGACGCTGCGCTTCACGCTGACCGATTTGCCGAACAGCGCGCTCGTCGAAGCGGTGCGCGACGGCGTCGCGGATCTCGGCATCGGCGTGCGCGAACCCGATAGCGACGACGGCACGCTGCGCTACCAGCAACTGTTCGAGGACGAGATCGTGATCGTCGTGCGGCACGACGATCCGCTCGCCCGCGCGAAGAGCGTCACGTGGGCGAAGCTCGTCGATCGCGAACTCGCGGTGTTCGTGCGCGGCAGCGTCAGCGAATCGCTGCATCGCACCGGCGGCGCCGGGAAGCTGCGCCTGAACGTCACGTACCGGATGGAATACACCGAGCCGCTCTACGCGCTCGCGCGCAACGGTCTCGCGACCGCCGTGCTGCCGAGCCTCTACACGATGCATCTGCACGATCCCGAGCTCGTCGCGCTGCGTGTCGACAAACCGCGCGTCACACGTGCGATCTCGCTGATCTCGCTCGCCGCCGACGATCGCGGCCCGCACGTGCGCGCGTGCCGCGAGTGGATTGCGAAGCACATCTGATGCCGCGTCCGCCGCGCTTGCCGCATTTGCCGCGCGCGTTCAGGGCAGCTTCGCGATGCGCTCGACGAGCGTCGCGTAGAAGCGGTCCGCGTCGACCTCGTTGATCCACGTCGCGTTCGCCGCACGGCCGCTGCGCCCGTTCCAGTCGACGATCGTCTCGCCGAGCGTCCACTGCCCGGTCGTCTCGACCACCACGTTCACCTTGCGTCCGCCGAACAGCGTCGGGTCGACGAGATAGCCGACGGCCGTCGGGTCGTACATCGGCGCGTCGTCGATCCCGCGCCGCTTCTTGTTGTAGGCCAGTTCCGCTTCCATGATGTCCGCGACGATCGCGCCGCAGCGGTTGCCGAGCGCGCGGAACGGCGCGACCCGCGCCGGCGTGATCGGCGCCTTCACCGCGACGTCGCGCGGCAGCACGACGATCGGCACGCCGCTGCCGAACACGACGTCGGCCGCCTGCGGATCGACGTAGATGTTGAACTCGGCGGCCGGCGTGATGTTGCCGCGCTCGAAGAACGCACCGCCCATCAGCACGATGTCGCGCAGCGCGGCGCGAATCTGCGGCGCCTCGACCAGCGCGGTCGCGATGTTGGTCAGCGGGCCGAGCGCGCACAGCGTCACGCTGTTCGGCGCCGCGCGGCTCAGCGTATCGACGAGGTACGACACCGCGTGACCGGCGGCGAGCGGCGCGCGCGGCGCGTGCAGTTCGACGCCTTCGAGCCCCGTCTTGCCATGCACGTTCGCGGCCGTCACGAGGTCGCGCACGAGCGGGCGCGGGCAGCCCGCGTACACCGGCAGCGTCTTCGTGCGGCCAGCCCAGTCGCGGATGATCCGCGCATTGCGTTCGGTGAGGTCGAGCGGCACGTTGCCCGCCACGGCCGTCAGCGCGCGCACGTCGAGCCGGTCCTGCGCGCCGAGCGCGAACAGGATCGCGATGGCGTCGTCCTGCCCCGGATCGGTATCGATGATCACCGTGCGGCGCGCGGCGTCGCCGCCGGCCGCGAACGCGCCCGTTTCGGGGAGCAGCGCGGTGCCGGCCAGCGCGGCCGACAGTTTCAGGAAGGTGCGGCGGGATGCGATCGGATGGGTCATGGTCGGTGCTCAGAAGACGTGCCGGACGCCGAGCGTCGCCATCATCTGGCGCGTGCCGGTCGAACGCGCATACGCGAAGATCTGCGCATGATCCGCGTCGCCGGCCGCCTGCTGCGCGATCACCGTCAGCGCGACGTCGGTGCGTTTGGACAGGAAGTAATCGGCCTGCAGGTTCACCTGGTGCCATTTCGGACGCTTGTCGATCACGTCGTACTTGCCGTTCGTGAATGCATACGCCGCGCCAAGAAAGAGCTGCGGCGTCATCGTGTAGACGACGTTCACGCCCAGGTTCTGCAGGTGCAGATGCGAATTGTCGAGGTAATCGTAGCGCACGTCGGTAAACATCGCGGCGAACTGCGCGCGGCCGATCGTGTAGAAGCCGCCCGTGCCCGCGATCCGCTGCCGGCTCGCATACGCGGCCGGCGTCATCGCGCTCTTGCTGAAGATCAGCAGCGGCGACGCGTAGTCGTTCGCGATCGCGCCGTCCTGGTTCGTCGCGCTGTAAGGATGGTTGTACTGCGCATAGACCGCGCTCCAGCGCAGCGGGCCACGCTCATAGCCGAGCCCGAAGCTGTACGCGCTGTTGTTCGCGAAACCGGTCGCATTGCTGAAGCCGTACAGCGCGGTGAACTTCAGCCCGTAGTAGACGGGGCTCACGTACTTCACCGAGTGCTGCACGCGGATGTCGTTGTAACCGTTGTCGTTGTCGCCGATGTTCACGCCGTTGCTCGCGATGATCACGGGCCCGATGTAGTCGTGGATCGCGTCGTACTGGCGACCGAACGTCAGCGAGCCGTAGGTGCGGTCGGCCAGGCCGACGTACGCCATGCGCCCGAACTCGCGGCCGTTCTGCGCGGCCGTGCCCGTCATCACGTTGAAGCCGTTCTCGAGCTGGAAGACCGCGGACAGCCCCTGCCCGAGATCCTCCTTGCCCTTCAGCCCCCAGCGCGGGTTCTGGTTCGTGCCGGACAGCGCCTGCCATGCATTCTTGCCACCCTGGTTCGTCGCGAACCCGACACCGGCCGAGATCAGACCGTACAGCGTGATGCTGCTTTGCGCACAGGCATGGGTCGCGAAGGCGCCGAGCATCGCGAGCGGAGCGAGCTTGTAGAGAGTTTTCATGCGGGTCGCGTGGTCGGTGGTGGTCCAGGCGCGGCAGGGTTCCGCGAAACTGGACTCGACTATACGAACCCGGATCGGATAATAAAAGTTTGCTTTCCTTATATCTCAATAAAACGGATTTATTCTCATCCTCGCACCGCCCGCGCCCGGCGAAGCGGCGCTCAGTCCGCCGTATCACCGCCCTTCGGCAGCTTCGACCATGCGCCGCGCCCCGGCAGCGGCGACCACGCCGGGCGGGTCTTGCGGGCGCTGTCGATCACGACCAGGTAGCGGCCCGCGATCGGCGTGATGTCGCGATCGCGACGCAGCACCCACAGCGACTTGCCGGCCTCGACGCGAGCCTGGTAGTCGTCGTCGAGCAGCCCGTGCCGGTCGAGGAACGTGTTCAGCGACGCGGGAATCCGCACGCAGCCCTTCGAGTGCCGGATGCCGAGCAGCGCTTCGAGCCGGTCGGGGTCGGTCGCATGCATCTGGAAGCGCATCGGCGACACGCCGCCCTTGCCCCAGCCGCGCTCGCCGTCCACCCAGCCGAAATCGTAGATGCGCATGTCGCGGTGACCGTAGCCGCGAATGCCGTTCTCGTTCGTCGTGCCTTCCGCGCGGAAATCCATCGTGTCGGGCGAGTGATGGAACACGCCGAGCGGCGTCAGGAAATGGTCGTACTGGCCCGGCAACCCGGTGCCGACCGGCGATGCGCCGATCATCAGCCACGCATTGGCCGGTGTCGCGCGGAAGTAGATGAACAGCGCCTGCACGTTCGGCGCGCGGTCCACCATCGCGACGTATTCGCCGGCGAGATCGCCGAGATCCGCATCGGCGAGCGCTTTCTGGAGGCGGTCGCCGTACGCGCGCTGCTCGCTCGCGGGCACGTTCAGGCGGCGCGTGACTTCCTGCATGAAACGCTTGCGCATGTCGAGCGCGCGTGTCGTCGCGTTTTGCGCGTCCTCGGCCGACAGCGGCGGATGCCGACGCGGCGGCGTGGGCGGAGGCGGTTCGGCCTCGCTGGCGGGCGTGCCGGAGGCGGCCGATGCAGGTGCGCCGGCCGATGCCGCCGATGCCGCGGAAGCGGCCGACGCACCGGATGCCGTGCTTGCGGATTCAGCGCGATTCGCATGTGACGCGGCGGATGTCGGCGCTGCGGCCGATGCGTCCGACGCCGCATGCGCGGACGAAGCCGGATGCGGACGGGAGGCCGCCGAAGCAGGCGACGCGACGGATGAGGATTGCACAGCAGACGACGGAGCGTCGGACGCGGCAAAGGCAGGTCGTTGTGCGACGACGGAAATCGACACCGCGGCAGCAAGCCACACGGATGCGGCGACTGCGCGGTTGAGGCAACGCGGCTGCGCGAAGCGCCGCGTCAAGTGGGCAAGAATCATATGTTCGAAGCCATCGGCCGATCCGGCCGCCGCATGGTGCTGCTGCGAGCGGCGCATCTTCCGCGCAAGCCATCGACACGCCCGGCACATCGCGTGCGCCCGGCGCCGACGCCTCTTCGCGGCGGAGCCATTCGCTGATGCAACGCGGGCACTCCGATGGCGGCTAATGAGTCGTCAGGCCCCCCTATTTTACTCGTCCATGCGCGAATCGGCCGCGGCCGGAAGCACGCTTTTACGGGGAATTGCGCTTCGTCACGCTTTGTTTCAACTCGTTGCCGCGTGCGTATTCGTGGCGTGGCACGCTTGCGTGTTCGATGCTTTCGGCACGCGGCCGAGTGCTGACGCGATGGATCCGGTTCGAGCGCGCCTCCCGGTTGATTCGCATGACAAAGCATTTTGGCGAGGGGCCGGTCCGGAAGCGGAAACCCCGGACCGCATCGCACGCATGCCGCAACGAACCGTGCGACATGCGTGCGCACCCGCCGATCACTTCGAGATGGTTTCGAGCGCGATGCCCTTCGTGCGCGGCCCCATCAACCCGATCGCGGCCATCACGATCACCATCGCGCCCGCGATGAACGCGAACACGCCGAACGTGCCGAAGCCGCGCAGCACGGCCGCGATCACGAACGACGAGAAGATCGCCGAGAAGCGGCTCCACGAATAGACGAAACCGACGGCCCGCGCGCGGATCGACGTCGGGAACAGCTCGGCCTGGTAGGCATGGAAGCTGTACGACATGATGTTGCTCGCGAGCGTGAGGCCGATGCCGAGCACGATCAGGAACGCGCCCACCGTCGTCTGGCTGAACAGCAGCCCGCAAACGACGATCGCCGCCGCCATCGCGACGATCACCGACTTGCGCTCGAAGCGGTCGGCGATCACGAGGCCGATCAGCGGACCGATCGGCGCGGCGAGTGCGATCACGCTCGAATACATCAGGCTCGACGTGATCGTGATGCCCTGCTTGATCAGCAGCGTCGGCACCCAGTTCGCGAAACCGTAGAAGCCGACCGTCTGGAACACGTTGAAGATCGTCATCATGATCGTGCGGCTGCGATACGGCGGCACCCACATGTCGCGGAAGCTGCCGCGCGGCGGCACGGGTTCGGCGGGCGCGGGCGGCGGCAGCGGTCGCCCGTATTCGGCTTCGACCTTCGCCTCGAGCGCGCGCATGATGCGGTCGGCCTCGTCGACGCGGCCCTGCTGCGCGAGCCAGCGCGGGCTTTCCGGCAGTTCGCGGCGAATCCACCACACGAACAGCGCGCCGTGCGCGCCGATCAGCACGACCCAGCGCCAGCCGTCGAGGCCGAGCGGTGCGTGCGGCACCAGCAGGTAGGCGAGAAACGCGACCACCGGCACCGCGACGAACCCCACCGCCTGCTCGCACGCGAACGCGCGGCCACGGATCTGCTTCGGCACGAGTTCGGAGATGTACGTGCCGATCGTCACCATCTCGACGCCGAGGCCGAGACCGACGACGAAGCGCCAGAAGTTCAGCCCGGCCGCGGTGTCCTGGAACGCCATCACGACATTGGCGGCCGTGTACCACAGCAGCGACCACGTGAAGATCGCGCGGCGGCCGAAGCGGTCGGCGAGGAAGCCGCACGCGATCGTGCCGATGAAGAGCCCGGAAAACAGCGCGGCGATGAAGCTCGCGACGCCCGTGGTGCCGAACAGGCCGTGCGTCGTCGCGGACAGGATGCCGCTTTTCACGAGGCCCGGCGCGACGTAGCCGCTGTAGAGCAGGTCGTAGAGTTCGAAGAAGAAGCCGAGGCTCAGCAGCACGACCAGCTTCCAGACGCTGCGCGTCGGCGGCAGGCGGTCGAGGCGGGCCGAGATGGCGCCGGGGTCGATGGAAGGGGATTGGGCAGGTGCCTGGGAAAGGCTGTCCGTTGAGGCCATCTTGGGCGCGTCTCCTGATCGTGTCGTGTTGTGCGTTGTCGTCCGGCGGACCGCCGAACCGCCGCCGGGCGAACCGCTGCATTGTACCGGCAGCCCCGTTCGACGCACGGGCAAGCCGGCAGGCCGGACGCAGTGCGGGCACCGAAGCCATTCGATGCCCCGCTTTCGCGCCTGATAATGTGTAACTTGCGTAACCGTATGTCGGGTACCGACTGCGCGTTCGCGTGGCGTTCCGCTACCACCGGCCTCGCGCGCAGGCCGCGCAGGCGGGTGATGACGGGCCTCCCGCGCTGCTTCACCTTGGTGCGCGCCGCCGGAATCGCCGCGAATCGCAACACGCAATCGGGACAACCACGCGTTCCGCGCCCCGGTAACATGCTAGCGGGCCAACTACCGGCTTCCGGCTGCCTTTCGGCAATCGGCATTGTCGGCAAATCGTAAGCATTCCATGTCCATACAACGACTCTCCACGTACGCCCGCCGGATCGCGCTGATCGCGCTGCTGCAGTTCGCGGCGATCGCGACCGCGTCGGCGTTTCCGGCGGCCGCTTCCGCGCCCGTCGCGAGCGGCGTCGGCGCCACCGCGCCGGCCATCTCGCTGCCCGACGCCGTCGCGCAGCTCAAGCAGATGCAGGCCGAGCTGGACCGCATCAAGCAGCAGACCTCCACCGCATCCAACAGCAAGGAGCTGGATGCGCTCGACGATTCGGCGCAGGAACTGAGCACCGATGTCGCGAAACTGCAGAGCGATCTCACGCCGCAACGCGCGCAGGTCCAGGCGCAACTCGACGTGCTCGGCCCGCCGCCGGCCGAGGGCGCCGCGCCGGAAACGCCAGCCGTCGCGAAGCAGCGGGCCTCGCTGGACGCGCGCAAGACGCAGATCGACGCCGCGCTGAAGCAGGCCGCCGACCAGAAGACGAGCCTCGCGAACCTGACCGAGCAGTTCGCGAAGCTGCACCGCAGCCTGCTGAAGAACCAGCTCGCGTTCCGTTCGGGCAGCATCTTCAGCGCGCAGTTCTGGCTGCCGCTGTTCCACCTGTCGCCGGACGATCGCCAGCGGCTCCAGGATTTCGACGACGAACTGTTCGACATGCTGCGCTCGTCGTGGGTGCCGGGGCAGCGGGCCATCACCGCGGTGCTGCTGATCGCCGCGTTCGCGGCATGGCTCGGCGGGCGCCGCCTCATCGAGCGCGGGCTCGCCTGGATCGCGCTGAACCGCCTGCCGCCCACCCGCTTGCGCCGCAGTGCGCTGGCGCTGTCGACCGCGCTGTCGACCTTCCTCGCGACGGCCATCGCGATCCAGATCCTCTACCTCGCCGTCGCGCGTCATTACGAGCTCACGCCGTCGCTGACCGATCTGTGGGACCAGTTCGCGAAGCTCGCCGCAACCTGCGCACTGATCGCCGGCCTCGGGCGCGCACTGCTCTGCACGAAACATCCGTCGTGGCGACTGCCCGCGCTCGCCGATCCGGTCGCGCTCGCGATGAAGCCGTTCCCCGCGATCCTGGCTGCGCTGCTGCTGGTGTCGGGCACGCTCGAATCGATCAACCGGATCGTCGACACCAGCCTGTCGGTCACGCTGTTCGGTCGCGGCATCGTGTCGCTCGTCGTCGCGCTGACGGTCGGCGCGTCGCTGTTGCGCGCGAACCGTGCGCGCGCCGCGCTCGCGGCGGCAGGCGAGGCGCCCGAGCAGCGCTCGACGCTCGCGGGCCTGATCCACGCCGGCGTCACGCTCGCGATCGTCGCGTCGTTGATCGCCCTCCTGATCGGTTACATCACGGTCGCGCGCTTCATCACGTACGAGCTCGTATGGTTCGAGATCGTGCTGTGCGCGACCTACATCCTGATCCAGTTGACGCGCGACGCGAGCGAAAGCCTGTTCTCGTCGAGCCTGTCGACGGGCCAGCAGATCAAGCACCTGTTCGCGCTCGAAGACCGCCACCTCGACCAGGCGCGCACGGTCCTGTCCGGCTTCGGCACGAGCCTGCTGATGCTGATCGCGGCGATCGCGCTGGTGACCGGCGGCTTCGGCACGACGCCGGGCGACCTGCTCGACAGCGCGGTCGCGATGATCGGCAGCCAGCGGCTGCAGAGTCTGAACATCATGCCCGACCGGATCATGAATGCCGTGATCGGCTTCGCGATCGGCTTCTACCTGCTGCGCTCGCTGCGCCGCTGGCTCGACGGCGAGTTCATGCCCGCGCTCGGCATGGACACGGGCATGCGCGTGTCGCTGATCACGCTGTTCACCAATGTCGGCTACGTGCTGCTCGTCCTGATGACGCTCGGGCTGCTCGGCGTCAGATGGAACAATCTCGCGTGGATCGTCAGCGCGTTGTCGGTCGGTATCGGCTTCGGCCTGCAGGAAATCGTGAAGAACTTCGTGTCGGGGCTGATCCTGCTGACCGAGCGCCCGGTGAAGGTGGGCGACATGGTCAGCATCGCGGGCGTCGAAGGCGACATCCGCCGCATCAACGTGCGCGCGACCGAAATCCAGCTGAGCGACCGCTCGACCGTGATCGTGCCGAACTCGCAACTGATCTCGCAGAACGTGCGCAACGTGACGATGGGCAACAGCACGCAGGGCGTCGCGACGCTGGTGCTGACGTTCCCGCTGAACACCGATCCCGAGCAGGTGCGCGACCTGCTGCTCGATGCGTATCGCGCGCATCAGGCGATTCTCGAGAAACCGGCGCCGTCGGTGACGTTCAGCCAGCTCGCGCCGGACGGGATCACGCTGAGCGTGACGGGTTACGTGTCGAGCCCGCGGATCGCGAGTTCGACGAAGAGCGATCTGCTGTTCGAGATCCTCAAGCAGTTGCGCGCGGCGGGGATCACGCTGTCGAGCCCGCAGATGCTGGTCGTGCAGAACATGCCGGCGAACGATGGCGCCACGCGGCACGAATCGTAGGCGAGCCATCGAGCGGGTCCGCTCACGATCGATCGGCGCGGCGCACGCATCGCAATAATCGGCATAGGGGACGGCCATGAGGCCGTACCCCTGCCACACCACCCGGCATGCGGGTCCGCACCGGGCGGTTCGGGAAGTTGAGGTTATGAGAGTCGGGGCACACCCAGCCGATCGAAGTACGCGAGGGTCAATACGCTATTCAGGAGCTTGCCGCTGTTACGCCACCAGTGACAGCTGTTCGCCGCCACCTGTTGCGCCACAGCGGACGGTGCGCCCAGCGCACGCAGTTCCCGGTAGATGGTCGGACCGCGGCGCCAGTGTTTGAGCTGGATGACACGCAGCCGGTGACGCATCCACTTGTCCAGATCCAGCCAGACTCGTGGCGTCTGCGCCATCTGGAAGTACGCCTTCCAGCCCAATACATAGGGCCGTAACCGTTCGACCACGTCCTTCATGCTGCGCCCGCCGCTACGGCCGGTCAGTTCACGAATGCGGCGTTTGAACGCCAGCAGCGCTCTGGCCGCCACCTTGCGCTTGATGACGCCGCCGGACGCTACCCATAGGCTGTAGCCCAGAAACTTGCGACCGAACACACTGGCGACTGCGCTTTTGGTCTCGTTGACCTTCAACCGCAGTTGCCCATACAGACGACGCAGCAGCGCCATCACCCGCTCGCCAGCACGGCGGCTACGAACGTAGACATTCGCATCGTCGGCATAGCGCGCAAAGCAGTGGCCTCGCCGCTCCAGTTCCTTGTCCACCTCATCGAGCAACACGTTGGCCAGCAACGGCGATAGCGGCCCGCCCTGTGGCGTGCCCTGTTCGCGCTGCTGAACCACGCCGCCATCCATGATGCCGCTGTTCAGATACGCCCGGATCAGCCGGATCACGCTGGCGTCCCCAATACGTTTCTGCAGTCGGTCGATCAGGATGTCGTGGTTGACCCGGTCGAAGAACTTCTCCAGATCAACATCCACCACGATTCGCCGACCCGACTGCACGTACGACTGCGCGGCAAGCACCGCATCGTGCGCACGCCGTCCAGGCCGGAAGCCGTAGCTGTGCTCGCTGAAGCCAGGGTCCAGAACCGGTTGCAGCACCTGCAGCAGCGCCTGCTGGATCAGCCGGTCCGTCACCGTCGGGATGCCAAGCTCGCGCTCGCCTCCGTCCGGTTTCGGGATCGTCACCCGCCGTACCGGACTGGGCCGGTACG
>FTHQ01000260.1_pt1 | contig 63772 bp, 55 predicted proteins | sample 1641001 | NCBI WGS metagenome assembly FTHQ01 (sample SAMEA3914872, study PRJEB12502) | metagenome | biome: forest; material: soil | place: Canada | collected 2011-07-03 | depth 0.3 m | reverse complement strand
CATGCGAGTGTGAAAGCGAAAATTCGAGCACTGTTCGAGCAGCACAAGGGGCGCTATGGCTATCGACGCATCACGCTGGCGCTGCGCCGTCTGGGGCAGATGATTAACCACAAGACGGTTGCACGCCTGATGCGCAAGATGCAGTTGAAGTCCTGCGTGCGGGTCAAGAAGTACCGTGCGTATAGGGGCAACACGTGCAAGACGGCCCCGCATCTGCTCCAGCGCCAGTTCCATGCCGCCCGTCCGAACGAGAAGTGGGTTACCGACATCACCGAGTTCAGCGTAGGTGGCCAAAAGCTGTATCTGTCACCAGTGCTGGATCTGTACAACGGGGAGATCATCGCGTACCAGACGCATACTCGGCCAGCCTTCCAGATGGTTACTGACATGTTGCGCAAGGCTTTGCGTCGCCTGCAACCCGACGAAAGACCCATGTTGCACTCTGATCAAGGCTGGCATTATCAAATGCCCGGCTGGCGGCTCATGCTCGAGCAACGCTCGTTGGCGCAAAGCATGTCGCGTAAAGGCAATTGCCTGGACAACGCTGCCATGGAAAGCTTCTTCGGCACGCTGAAATCCGAGTTCTTCTACTTGAACCACTTCAGCAGCATTGAACAGCTACGCATCGGCTTGAAGCGCTACATCCGGTACTACAATCACGAGCGCATCAAGCTCAAACTGAAAGGGCTGAGTCCTGTGCAATACAGGACTCAGCCTCATCCGGCCTAGCCGGTAACCGTCCAACTTCGTGGGTTCAGTTCAGATGCGCCGGTGGCGTTGTTCGTCGGGACGCGTGAAGCGGGCGGACGCCGCGCGATGCGTCAGTCCCGCGCGACGTCCTTCGCCGCCGGCGACGCGCCGTGGCTCAGCCAGTCGAGCACGTCTGCCGTTTCGTCGTCGCTGGCGCGCGCCTTCGCCTGGGCAACGGCCTCGGGCAGCTCGCCGTTCGTCGACGCGCGACGGATCGCGACGCCGACCGCGAGGATGTCGATCATCAGCAGATGCAGGATCCGCGAGATCATCGACAACTGCGACTCGCGCATCTCGATGTGGTCGGTCTCGAGCGCGACGGTCGCGCGCTTCGCGAGCGGCGTGTTGCTCGACGTGATCGCGATCACCTTCGCGCCGGCCTGCATCGCGACGTCGAGCACGCGCAGCAGCTCGGGCGCGCGGCCCGACTTCGACACCGCGACGATCACGTCGCCCTTGCCGAGCAGCGCGGCCGACGCGGCCTGCATGTACAGGTCGCCGTACGCGATCGTCGGAATCCCGAAGCGGAAGAACTTGTAGTGCGCGTCCTGCGCGACGATGTTCGAGTTGCCGAGCCCGTAGAACTCGATGCGGCGCGCGCCGTTCAGGATCTCGATCGCGTTCTCGACGTGCTCGAAATTCAGGTGCTCGCGCAGTTGCAGGATCGCGGACACCGTGTTGTCGAGCACCTTCGCGCCGAAGTCGGTGGCCGTGTCGCCGAGATGCACCTGGCTGTGGCTCATCGGGATCGTGCCGGTGAGCCCGGTGGCGAGCTTCAGCTTGAAGTCCGACAGCCCCTGGCAGCCGAGCGAGCGGCAGAAGCGGATCACGGTCGGCTGGCTCACGTCGGCCTTGCGCGCGATGTCGACGATCGGATCGTTGATGATCGAGCGCGGATGGTTCAGCGCGAGATCGGCCACGCGGCGCTCGGCCGGCGTCAGCGCGTCGCGCATCTGGCGGATCCGTTCGAACACGGCCGACGACGCACCGCCGGAGCGGTTCGACAACTGCTCCGCGAGAATCGCCGACACGCCGAGGAACGCCGGGTATTCGGCGGTGATCAGGTAGGTCGGGATGTTCTCGAGATAGTGCGTGAAGCGGCCCTTCGCCTCGAAGCGTGCGCGGAACGACGAGCGCGTGAACAGCTCGCCCAGCTTCAGCGCGACGCCGCCGCCGATGTACACGCCGCCGAGCGCGCCGAGCGTCAGCGCGACGCTGCCCGCGAACGCGCCGAGAATCCCGCAGAAGCATTCGACCGTCTCGAGCGCGAGCGCGTCGCCCGCATGCGCGCGCTCGACGATCTCGACCGTGTCGACGGTCGCGGCGACACGTTTCTTGTCGCGCGCGGCGAGCGCGCGATAGATGATCTCCATGCCGGGGCCCGCGCACACGCGTTCGAACGACACGTGCGGAAACTTCTTGCGCGCGTACTGCAGCACCAGATCCTCGCGCTCGTCCTGCGGCGCGAACGATGCGTGGCCGCCTTCGCTGCCGAGCGCGATCCAGCGGTCGTCGGCCGGAATCAGCCCCGACACGCCGAGCCCGGTGCCCGGCCCGAGCAGGCCGATCACGCTGTTCTGGCGGCGCGTGCCGCCGCCGATCTGCACGCGCTGCGCGTCGGTCAGGCCCGGCAGCGCCATCGCGAGCGCGGTGAAGTCGTTGACGACCAGCAGCGTGTCGAAGCCGAGCGCGCGGCGCGTCGCCTCGATCGAGAAGCTCCAGTCGTGGTTGGTCATCGTGACCTGGTCGCCGTCGACCGGATTGGCGATCGCGATCGCCGCGTGGTTCACGCGGCTGATCTTCACGTCCTTCAGGTATTTGCGGATCGCGTCGGTGAGCGTCGGATAGTCGGCGCCGGGATAGACGCGGATCTGCGTGATCTCGCCGGGGCCGGTTTCCAGCGCGAAGCGCGCGTTGGTGCCGCCGACGTCCGCGAGCAGGCGCGGGCCGTCGGCATGCTGACCCGCGACGACCGCCTTACTTTGCGCACCAGTAGACATCGAGCTGGGTCCCCTTGTCGTTGGCCAGTTGGGAAATCGCGTTCTTCTGCAGCGACGCGGCCGCGGCGTCGAGCACGTCGCGTTTGCGGGCGCCCGCGATCAGCAGGAACAGCCGGTCGACGCGCTTGAGCGTATCGAGCGAAAAGCTCACGCGGGCATGCGGCGCCGCGCCCGGATGCACGGCGACGAAGCGCTCGGGCGTCGTGATCGCGTGGTCCCATTCGGGTGCGTCGGCGAAGATCGACGCGGTGTGGCCGTCCTCGCCCATGCCGAGCACGGCGACGGTCGGCACGCGGTAGTCGGGGTTCGCGTTCAACGCGGCGACGTGCGCGTCGAGCGTGCTGCGCGTGTCGACGAGCGGCAGGAAGCGGGCAGGGGCCGCCGCGTGCTGCAGCAGCGTGTCGCGCACGAGTTGCGCATTGCTGGCCGCGTCGTCGTCCGGCACCCAGCGGTCGTCGACCAGCGTGACGTCGACGCCGGCCCAGTCGAGCGCCGCATGCGACAGCGTGTGCAGGAACGGGCGCGGGCTGGTGCCGCCGGACACCGCGAGCGTCGGGCGCGCGGGGCCGGCGAGCGCCTCGCGCAGCGCGTCGCCGACGGCGCGCGCGAGCGCTTCGCTTTGCGCTTCCTGGGTGTCGAAAGCGTGGATCTCGATCACATCTCCTCCGGACTGCTTTGTCTGTTCAAATCGTACGAATCGTGGGGCAACGGTCTGCATCAGTTTTCTTCTTCGAGCCAGCAGGTGTCGTGCTGCGCGAGCATCGCGCTCGACGCGGCCGGCCCCCACGTGCCCGCCGCGTAGGGCTTCGGCGGCTTCAGCGTGCGCGCCCATTCGTTCAGGATCGGCTCGACCCACTGCCATGCGGCCTCCTGTTCGTCGCGCCGCACGAACAGGGCGAGCCGGCCGTTGATCACGTCGAGCAGCAGGCGCTGGTACGCCTCCATCTGCCCTTCCTTGAAGAACTGGTCGAACGCGAGGTCGAGGTGCACGCTCGCGAGGTTCATCCCTTCGCCCGGCTGCTTCGCGAGGCAGTACAGGCGGATCGTTTCGTTCGGCTGCAGCCGGATCACGAGACGGTTCGAACCGGGGCGCAGCGCGGTCGGGCCGAGCGCCGAATGCGGCACCGGGCGGAAGTTGACGACGATCTCCGCGACGCGGTCGGCCAGACGCTTGCCGGTGCGCAGGAAGAACGGCACGCCGGCCCAGCGCCAGTTCTCGATCTCGACCTTCAGCGCGACGAAGGTTTCGGTCTGGCTGTCGGGCTTCACGCCCGGCTCGGTCGCGTAGGCCGGCACCTGCGCGCCCTTGATCACGCCCGCATGATACTGGCCGCGCACCGCGACCTTGCCGATGTCGCGCGGATCGACCGGCTTCAGCGCGCGCAGCACGCGCAGCTTCTCGTCACGCACCGAGTCGGAATCCATCGAGTGCGGCGGCTCCATCGCGACGATCGACAGCAGCTGCAGCAGGTGGTTCTGCACCATGTCGCGCAGCGCGCCCGTATTGTCGTAGAAATCGCCGCGCGCCTCGACGCCGAGCTCTTCCGCGATCGTGATCTGGATGCTCTCGACCCATTCGCGGCGCCACAGTGGCTCGAACAGCGCGTTGCCGAAGCGCAGCGCGAGCAGGTTCTGTACCGGCTCCTTGCCGAGGTAGTGGTCGATCCGGTAGATCTGGCCTTCCGCGAAGATCTCGCCGACCGCGTCGTTGATCGCGTTCGACGACTTCAGGTCGTAGCCGAGCGGTTTCTCGAGCACGATGCGCGAGCCTTCGTTCAGGCCGACCGACGCGAGCGCCTTGCAGATCGGCACGAACAGCGACGGGCCGGTCGCGAGATAGAACACGCGGATGCCGGGCAGCGATGCGATCGCGTCGCGCAGCACGACGTAGTCCTCCGCACGGCCGAGATCGAGCTTCACGTATTCGATGCGCTCGAGAAACGACTTCCATGCCGCGTCGTCGAACGCGTTGCCGGCCGCCTTCGCCGCATGCGGCTTCACGTGCGTATCGACCCATTCGAGATAGCCTGCCCGATCCGATTCGTGCCGCGCGACGGCCACGATCCGGCCGCCGTCCGCCAGCATGTTCGCGCGGTGCGCTTCGAACAGCGCGGGCAGGATCTTGCGCATCGACAAATCGCCGGTGCCGCCGAAAAGTACGAAGGTAAAGCTGGAATCGGTATGCATGTGTCTCCGCCGTGTTGGGGGTGCTGGGAAGCGATCCGTAGTGCGATAAAAATATTTTTGACACTGAATTGTAGTTTAACTACAATCCGCCGCAAGGGGTAGCACCTGGGTGAAGAAAAAAAGAAGTGCGGTCGATGAACTGCGCGAGCTTCGCCTTCGGGAACGCCTTGTGCCGAATGGTATCGGACATTGACGGAGCGCATCATCGCGCGCCGTCGCCCCCGGGCTCGCGCCGCGGCATCGCGGTGGGCCAGAAACACAAAGAGGAGACACGCCGTTGAATCTCGATTCACGCTTTCTGTAAGAGCCCGGCCGGTCATCGGCCCCGTACGCTGCATGCGTCCCGCGGCTCGATTTCCCCGTCGTTTATCAAGAAGCCGGTTCCCCGTCGGGGAACCTCACGAGTTGATTCAGTCTGGAGGAGATAAGTAATGAAAGTTCGCTCGATCATGGGCGCGCTCTGCGCCGCGGGTCTGATGGCTGGCGCCGTGGCGGCGCAGGCAGCCGAGAACGTAACCGTGCTGCACTGGTGGACCTCGGGCGGCGAGTCGAAGGCCGTCGGCGTGCTGAAGGACGACCTGCAGAAGCAGGGCTACGTGTGGAAGGACTTCGCGGTCGCGGGCGGCGCTGGCGCCGCGGCGATGACCGCGCTGAAGACCAAGGTGATCAGCGGCGATTCCCCGTCGGCCGCGCAGATCAAGGGCCCGCTGATCCAGGACTGGGCTGACCAGGGCGTGCTCGTCAACATCGATTCGGCCGCCGGCGACTGGAAGCAGAACCTGCCGCCGGAAATCGACAAGATCATCAAGTACAAGGGCCATACGGTCGCCGCGCCGTTCTCGGTGCACCGCGTCAACTGGCTGTACATCAACAAGGCCGCGCTCGACAAGGTCGGCGCGAAGGTGCCGACCACCTGGCCCGAATTCTTCGCGGTGGCCGACAAGCTGAAGGCCGCGGGCATCCAGCCGGTCGCGATGGGCGGCCAGCCGTGGCAGGACCTGACGCTGTGGGAAGACGTCGTGCTGTCGCAGGGCCCGGCGTTCTACAAGAAGGCGCTGGTCGACCTCGACCAGGCGACGCTGACGTCGCCGCAGATGCTGTCGGTGTTCGACACGGTGCGCAAGATCCAGGGCTACTTCGACACCGGCCGTAACGGCCGCGACTGGAACCTCGCGACCGCGATGGTCATCAACGGCAAGGCCGGCATGCAGTTCATGGGCGACTGGGCGAAGGGCGAATTCGAAAACGCCGGCAAGAAGGCGGGCAAGGACTACGTCTGCGCGCCGGTGCCGGGCACCGCGAATTCGTACACGTTCAACGTCGATTCGTTCGTGTTCTTCCAGCAGAAGGGCGAGAAGAACGCGACGCCGGGCCAGCTCGCGCTCGCGAAGACGATCATGACGCCGGACTTCCAGGAGCAGTTCAGCCTGCTGAAGGGCTCGGTGCCGGTGCGTCTCGGCGTGAAGATGGACAAGTTCGACGACTGCGCGAAGAAGTCGTATGCCGACGAGCAGACCGCGATCAAGTCGGGCGGCTTCGTGCCGTCGCTCGCGCACGGCATGGCGCAAGGCGACGCGACCGCCGGCGCGATCACCGACGTCGTGACGAAGTTCATGAACTCGCAGCAGGATTCGAAGAGCGCGGTCGCCGCGCTCGCGAAGGCCGCGAAGGTCAAGTAACGCGCGCCAGGCGCCCGGCCGGACACGCTTCATCGGCCGGGCGTTTTTGCATGTGCAGCAAACGGGCTCGCCCGCGGGTCCGTGCCGTACCCGGCGCCGGCCCGGCCTGCGCCGCCCTCGTTCCAGGAGTCGAATCAAGTGGCTGCCCCTCTTAGCGGAAACGGATCCGGCGCTGCCGCCGCACGGCGTACGTCGCCGATGTCGGCCTTCGCCGATCGCTGGATCCCGAAGCTCGTGCTCGCGCCGAGCGTCGCGATCGCCGTGGTGTTCATCTACGGCTTCATCCTGATTACCGGCTATCTGTCGCTGACCCGCTCGCGGCTGTTGCCCAACTACGAATTCGACGGCTTCGGCCGTTACACGGACCTGTTCCAGAACGACGTGTGGTGGACCTCCGCCGCGAACCTCGGCTGGTTCGGGATTCCGTTCATCGCGATCTGCGTCGGGCTCGGGCTGTTCCTCGCGATCCTGCTCGACCAGCGGATCCGCAACGAAGGCGCGCTGCGCGCGATCTTCCTGTACCCGATGGCGCTGTCGTTCATCGTCACCGGCACCGCGTGGCAGTGGATCCTGAACCCGGGCCTCGGCCTCGAGAAGGTGATGCACGACTGGGGCTGGACGAGCTTCTCGTTCGGCTGGCTCGACGATCCGGACAAGGCGATCTTCTGCGTGGTGATCGCGGCCGTGTGGCAGTCGACCGGCTTCGTGATGGCGCTGTTCCTCGCGGGGCTGCGCGGCGTCGACGGCGAGATCTTCAAGGCCGCGCAGGTCGACGGCGCGACGCTGCCCACCATCTACCGCAAGATCGTGATCCCGAGCATGCGCCCGGTGTTCTTCTCGGTGCTGCTGATCCTTTGCCACATCACGATCAAGACCTTCGACCTCGTCGTCGCGCTGACTGCGGGCGGCCCGGGCACGTCGTCGTCGCTGCCGGCCATGTTCATGTACACGTTTTCGTTCAACCGCGGCCAGCTCGGGCTCGGCGCGGCGTCCTCGGTGATGATGCTCGCGACCGTGGTCGCGGTGCTGGTGCCGCTGATGTATATGGAATCGAGGAGCACCCGCAATGCAGCCTAAGATGACGATCAGCCGGGCAGTGATCTATGCGGCACTGATCCTGTTCGCGCTGTATTTCCTGTTCCCGATCTACGTGATGCTGTCGACGTCGTTCAAGGACCTCGACCAGCTGCGCACCGGCAACCTGCTGACGCCGCCCACCACGTGGACCGTCGAGCCGTGGGTGAAGGCCTGGAGCGGCGCCTGTACCGGCGTGCGCTGCGACGGGATGAAGCCGTTCTTCCTGAACTCGCTGCAGATGGTGATCCCGGCCGTGCTGATCTCGTCGCTGATCGGCGCGTTCAACGGCTACGTGCTCACGCACTGGCGCTTTCGCGGCGCGGACGCGCTGTTCACGATGATGCTGGTCGGCTGCTTCATTCCGTTCCAGGTGATCCTGCTGCCGATGGCGCGCCTGCAGGGGATGCTCGGCCTCGCCAACACGATTCCGGGCCTCGTGTTCGTGCACGTCGTGTACGGGATCGCGTTCACGACGATGTTCTTCCGCAACTTCTACGTGAGCGTGCCGGCCGAACTCGTGAAGGCCGCGCGCATCGACGGCGCGGGCTTCTTCACGATCTTCACGAAGATCCTGTTGCCGGTGTCGCTGCCGATCTTCATGGTGTGCCTGATCTGGCAATTCACGCAGATCTGGAACGACTTCCTGTTCGGGATCGTGTTCTCCGGCGTCGATTCGATGCCGATCACGGTCGCGCTGAACAACCTCGTCAACACGTCGACGGGCGTGAAGGAATACAACGTCGACATGGCCGGCGCGATCATCGCCGCGCTGCCGACGCTGCTCGTCTACATCGTCGCCGGCCGCTACTTCGTGCGCGGGCTGACGGCAGGCGCGGTGAAGGGGTAAGCGCGGCTTCATCCGATACGACGAACCGGCCGCGCAGGACGCGCGGCGCATCGAAACGAACCCGACGCGGCGCCCGAGCGCGCCGCGCGAGACGAGACAGAGGATTCACAGCATGGCAAGCCTTTCCATCCGTGACGTGTACAAGACCTACCCGAACGGGGTGCCGGTCCTGAAGGGTGTCGACATCGAGATCGAGGACGGACAGTTCCTGATCCTGGTCGGCGGCTCGGGCTGCGGGAAATCGACGCTGCTCAACATGATCGCCGGGCTCGAGACCGTCACGAGCGGCGAGATCTGCATCGACGGCAAGGTCGTCAACGACCTGTCGCCGAAGGATCGCGACATCGCGATGGTGTTCCAGTCGTACGCGCTGTATCCGTCGATGACGGTGCGCGAGAACATTTCGTTCGGGCTGAACATCCGCAAGGTGTCGAAGAGCGAGCAGCAGCAGATCGTCGACCGCGTGTCGGCGATGCTGCAGATCCAGCACCTGCTCGACCGCAAGCCGGGCCAGCTGTCGGGCGGCCAGCGGCAGCGCGTCGCGATGGGCCGCGCGCTCGCGCGCGATCCGTCGCTGTTCCTGTTCGACGAACCGCTGTCGAACCTCGACGCGAAGCTGCGCATCGAGATGCGCGCGGAAATCAAGCTGCTGCACCAGCGTCTCGGCACGACGATCGTCTACGTGACGCACGACCAGATCGAGGCGATGACGCTCGGCGACCGGATCGCGGTGATGAAGGACGGCGTGGTCCAGCAGTTCGGCGCGCCGCAGGAGATCTACGATTCGCCGTCGAACCTGTTCGTCGCGGGCTTCATCGGCGCGCCGCCGATGAACTTCATCAACGGCAAGCTGGTCGAGCAGGGCGGCGGAATCGCGCTCGAGATCGACACGGGCCTCGCGCGCAGCGCGCTGATCCTGCCGTTCGACGCGGCGAAGCTGAAGTCGCACGTCGGCCGCGAGGTGATCCTGGGCCTGCGTCCGGAACGCATCACCGACGCACGCAACGCGCACAACGGCGAGGCGTCGAACCTGCAGCCGATCGACGTGCGCGTCGACGTGACCGAGCCGACCGGGCCGGACACGCACGTGTTCGCGCAGGTGAACGGCAAGCGCATCGTGAGCCGCGTGCATCCGGCCGCGAATCCGCAGCCGGGGCAGACGCAGTCGCTGCTGTTCGACGTGTCGAAGGCCGTGCTGTTCGATCCGGCATCGGAAGAGCGGATCGCGTGACGGGCGCTTGCGTTGAACGAAACAGAAAGGGGCCGTATCGAACGGCCCCTTTTTTCGTTTCGGCGCTGCGGCTGACGCGTCCGCGGACGCGTCGGTCAATGCGGCAACCGCACGTCGAACTTGAACGTCGCGAGCCGCGCGACGAGGATGAAGCCGGTCGCGAGCAGCACGCTGTACACCGAGTCGAACTGCAGCCACACGAGCAGCAGGTAGAACCAGCAACCGACGAACGCGCAGGTCGCGTACGGCCGCGAATCGCGCAGGATCAGCGGAATGTCGTTGCACAGCACGTCGCGGACGATCCCGCCGACCACACCGGTAATCACGCCCATCATCACCGCGATGAAGCGCGGCATCTCGGCGTCGAGCGCGATCGCCGTGCCCGAGATGCTGAAGATGCCGAGCCCGATCGCATCGGCGATCAGCAGCAGCCGTTCGGCCGACAGCCGCGACAGCATGCGCAGCACGAACGGCGCGAACAGCGCGAGCACGAAGATCGCGATCACGTAGTCGTCGTGCACGACCCAGTAGAACGGCCGGCGCTCGAGCAGGATGTCGCGCAGCGTGCCGCCGCCGAACGCGGTCGCGAGCGCGACGACGAACGTGCCGACCGAATCGAGACGGTTCTTGCGCGCCTCGATGAACCCCGAAATCGCGAAGGCCAGCGTGGCGATCGCCTCCAGTACCGCGATCGCGAGCGTCAGCCTAGGATGCGGCACGCGGCCCCCGGTCGGCCGGCGCCGCGTGCGGCTGCAGCAGCACGAGCACCGCGCCCGCGCCGCCGTCGTGGCCGCGCGCCTCGCAGAATGCGATTACTTCTTCCTTCTGCACGAGCCATGCGCGCACCTTGCCCTTCAGCACGGGTTCCTTGCCGATCGAGCCGAGCCCCTTGCCATGGATCACGCGCAGGCAGCGCAGCCCTTTCTTGCCGGCTTCGCGGATGAATTCGGCGAGCGCATCGCGCGCCTCGTCGCGCCGCATCCCGTGCAGATCGATCTGCGCCTGCACGATCCACGCACCGCTTCTCAGCTTGCGCACGACGTCGCGGCTGATGCCGGGGCGGTGGTAATACAGCGAGTCGTCGCTGTCGAGCAGTGTCTCGGGATCGAATTCGTCGGACAGCGTCGCGTTCAGCACGGCTTCCTCGTCGCGCTGCGTCTGTTTCGGCACCGGGTCGGGCGGCATGCGGCCGGACGACGCGCGCGGCGGCGCGTTCAGCGGCCGGATCGCGCCGATTTCGTTGCGGAACAGGTTCGCGTCGGCTTCCGCCTTGCGCTCGGCCTGCGCGGCTTCGATGCGCGCGCGTTCGCGACGATCGGCTTCGCCTTGCAGCGACTTGCGCAACGCGCCGAGGCCCGCGAGGCCCTGGCCGCGCAACGCGGCCGCATCGAGGGCGGGCGGCGGGGCCTCGGGCGCCGGGGTCACGGGACGGGCAGCGATCTTCCGCTTCGCGGGATCGCTCGGATGGGGCTGGTTCTTCGCCATGATTCGATAACAGGGCAGGCGCGTTTGGGCGCGCGGGCACAAAAAAGCCGCTGCGCGGCGGCAGCGGCTTTCCGGTCGAGCCCGCTTCGCGGCAGCGGACGCCATTGTAGCGCCCGCCGCGAAAAGGCTTCCGGCTTACTTCTTGTCGTGCAGGCTTTCGAGGTAGCGCTGCGCGTCGAGCGCGGCCATGCAACCCGTGCCCGCGCTGGTGATCGCCTGGCGGTACACGTTGTCCTGCACGTCGCCCGCGGCGAACACGCCCGGCACGCTCGTCGACGTCGCATTGCCCTGCAGGCCGCTCTTCGTCAGGATGTAGCCGTCCTTCATCTCCAGCTGGCCCTGGAACAGGTCGGTGTTCGGCTTGTGGCCGATCGCGACGAACACGCCCTGCACCTGCAGGTCTTCCGTCGCGCCGGTCTTCACGTTCTTGATGCGCAGGCCCGTGACGCCCGACTCCTCGCCCGTCACCTCGTCGAGCACGTGATCCCACTTGATGTCGACGACGCCTTCCTTTTGCTTCTCCAGCAGGCGGTCGATCAGGATCGGCTCCGCGCGGAACTTGTCGCGGCGGTGGATCACGGTGACCTTCTTCGCGATGCCGGTGAGGTAAAGCGCTTCCTCGACGGCCGTATTGCCGCCGCCGATCACCGCGACTTCCTGGTTGCGATAGAAGAAGCCGTCGCAGGTCGCGCAGGCCGACACGCCCTTGCCCATGAACGCTTCCTCGGACGGCAGGCCGAGATACTGGGCGGACGCGCCGGTCGCGATGATCAGCGAATCGCACGTGTACTCGCCCGAGTCGCCGATCAGGCGGATCGGCTTTTCGTGCAGTTTCGCGGTGTGGATGTGGTCGAAGACGATTTCGGTGTTGAAGCGCTCGGCGTGCTCCTGGAAGCGCGCCATCAACTCCGGACCCTGCACGCCTTTCGCGTCGGCCGGCCAGTTTTCGACGTCGGTCGTGGTCATCAGCTGGCCGCCCTGCGCGATGCCGGTGATCAGCACCGGGGACAGGTTGGCGCGTGCCGCGTAGACGGCAGCCGTGTAGCCGGCGGGGCCGGAACCGAGAATCAGGACTTTGGCGTGTTTGGGCGTGGACATGTGCGAATCCGTAAAAGGCGGCCGCGGCGGGCGGGGTGGGGCTCGCCGTACGATCCGGGATTGACCGGGATGCCGTCGTAGATGGGTATCAGACGCGCATTATAAAGGCCCCGTTGCTGCGCTGCCGAACGAGAGTTTCAATCGTGCCGATAGCGTTTCGCGGCGCCTCGCCCACACGGGGCCGCGGGCCGGACGGCAGGCGGCCGGGGTGGCGGCGCGTTGCCGCACGCGCGGACATCCGGCCGGCTTGCGGCCGTCGGCGGCGCCGGTTCGGCGCTCCGTCCCCGTGATGTAACCGTCATTTACACTTGGCGGCGCGGTGCAGCGTTTACAATAAGCGCGATCGAACGACAGGCGGGCGCACGGCCCGTCCTCTTTATACGGATTCATGGCAAAAGCTCCTTATTCCGCCCAGGCACAGGCGTTGCCGCACCGGATGTCGAAGCTCCTCACGGAGATCCGCTGGATTCTCCAGGTCGCGCTCTGCGCCTTTCTTGTGATGGCCCTGCTGAGCTACAGCCGGCGCGATCCGAGCTGGACGCACGCCGCCCAGGTCGATCACATCTCGAACTGGGCCGGCCGCGTCGGCGCGTGGACGGCCGACATCATCCTGCTGCTGTTCGGCCTGTCGGCCTACTGGCTGATCGTGCCGCTCGGGCGGCGCATCGCCGTCAACTACCGCCGCATCACGCGCCACGAGGCGATTCCCGACGAACCGGAGCGGCCGATCGGCTGGCTCACCGAAATCTTTGCGTTCGTGCTGGTCGTGCTCGCGTGCGACGGCATCGAGGCGCTGCGCATGTGGTCGCTGAAGGTGCAGTTGCCGCGTGCACCGGGCGGCGTCGTCGGCGAAGCCGTCGCGGGCGCGATGTCGCATGCGTTCGGCTTCACGGGCGGCACGCTGTTGTTGCTGATCGCGCTCGCGATCGGCCTGTCGCTGTATTTCCGCTTCTCGTGGCTGTCGGTCGCCGAGCGCGTCGGCGGTGCGATCCTGTCCGCCGTCAACGTCGCGAAGCTGCGCCGCGAGGCCGAGCGCGACCGCAAGCTCGGCGAGGCCGCGGCGGTGCGCCGCGAAGGCAAGGTCGAAGAGGAGCGCGTGCGCATCGAGGACCACGAGCCGGTGACGATCGTGCCGCCGGTCGTCACGCCGGCGAAGTCCGAGCGCGTCGAGCGCGAGCGCCAGGTGCCGCTGTTTACCGACCTGCCGGGCGATTCGACGCTGCCGCCGGTGTCGCTGCTCGACCCCGCGCCGAAGACGCAGGAAGCGATTTCCGCCGATACGCTCGAATTCACGTCGCGCCTGATTGAGAAGAAGCTGAAGGACTTCGGCGTCGAGGCGAGCGTCGTCGCCGCGTATCCGGGCCCGGTCGTCACGCGCTACGAGATCGAGCCGGCCACCGGCGTGAAGGGCAGCCAGATCGTCAACCTCGCGAAGGATCTCGCGCGTTCGCTGTCGCTCGTGTCGATCCGCGTCGTCGAGACGATTCCCGGCAAGAACTACATGGCGCTCGAGCTGCCGAACCAGCGCCGCCAGACGGTGCACCTGTCCGAGATCATCGGCTCCGAGGTGTATGCGGCCGCGTCGTCGGCGCTGACGCTGAGCCTCGGCAAGGACATCGGCGGCAAGCCGGTGTGCGCGGATCTCGCGAAGATGCCGCACCTGCTGGTGGCCGGTACGACCGGCTCGGGCAAGTCGGTCGGGATCAACGCGATGATCCTGTCGCTGCTGTACAAGGCCACCGCCGAACAGGTGCGCCTGATCCTGATCGATCCGAAGATGCTCGAAATGAGCGTCTACGAAGGCATTCCGCACCTGCTGTGCCCGGTCGTCACCGACATGCGCCAGGCCGGCCATGCGCTGAACTGGACCGTCGCGGAGATGGAGCGCCGCTACAAGCTGATGAGCAAGCTCGGCGTGCGCAACCTCGCGGGCTACAACAACAAGATCGACGACGCGGCGAAGCGCGAGGAGAAGATCCCGAACCCGTTCAGCCTGACGCCGGAAGATCCCGAGCCGCTCGGCCGCCTGCCGAACATCGTCGTCGTGATCGACGAGCTGGCCGACCTGATGATGGTCGTCGGCAAGAAAGTCGAGGAACTGATCGCGCGGATCGCGCAGAAGGCACGTGCGGCCGGCATCCACCTGATCCTCGCGACCCAGCGTCCGTCGGTCGACGTGATTACCGGCCTGATCAAGGCGAACGTGCCGACGCGGATCGCGTTCCAGGTGTCGTCGAAGATCGACTCGCGCACGATTCTCGACCAGATGGGCGCCGAATCGCTGCTCGGGATGGGCGACATGCTGTACCTGCCGCCGGGCACCGGGCTGCCGGTGCGCGTGCATGGCGCGTTCGTCGCCGACGACGAAGTGCATCGCGTCGTCGAGAAGCTCAAGGAGCAGGGCGAGCCGAACTACGTCGAGGGCCTGCTCGAAGGCGGCACCGCCGACGGCGACGAGGGCTCGGCCGGCGCGGGAACCGGCGAAGGCGGCGGCGAGTCTGATCCGCTATACGACCAGGCGGTCGAGATCGTCATCAAGAACCGCCGCGCGTCGATCTCGCTCGTGCAGCGTCACCTGCGGATCGGCTACAACCGCGCGGCGCGGCTGCTCGAGCAGATGGAGCAGTCGGGGCTCGTGTCGGCGATGTCGTCGAGCGGCAACCGCGAAATTCTTGTGCCGGCGCGCGACGCGGAATGAGTCCGCGGCGCCCGCAGCGCCGGCCACCCAGGGAGAAAACCGCAATATGCAGCAACTTTCGTTCGTCCCTTTCCTTCGTTCGACGCGGCGCTGGCTCGGCGCGGCGCTCGCCGGCGCATCGCTGATGCTCGCGGCGACGCACGCGTTCGCGGGCGGCACCGAGCAACTGAAGGCCTTCGTGTCGCAGGTGCGTTCGGCGAAGGGCGATTTCACGCAGCAGATCGTCAAGGCGCCGGCCAAGGGCGCGAGCGCCGCACAGGCCGCACCGAAGCCCACCGACAATTCGAGCGGCACGTTCGTGTTCGCGCGTCCGGGCAAGTTCATCTGGACGTACCAGAAGCCGTACCAGCAGGTGCTGCAGGCCGACGGCGACAAGCTCTACGTGTACGACCGCGACCTGAACCAGGTCACCGAGCGCAAGCTGAACGGCGCGCTGGGCGCGAGCCCCGCCGCGATCCTGTTCGGCAGCAACGATCTCGACAAGAACTACACGCTGCGCGATGCCGGCGAGAAGGGCGGCATCGAGTGGCTCGAGATGCTGCCGAAGGCGCAGGACACGCAGTTCCAGCGGATCGGTATCGGCTTCCGCAACGGCACGCTCGCCGCGATGGAGCTGCACGACGTGTTCGGCAACGTCACGCTGCTGACCTTCACGAACATCCAGACGAACCCGGCGCTGAAGGGCGATACGTTCAAGTTCGTCGTGCCGAAGGGCGCGGACGTGATCAACGGCTGACCGGCGCCGCGCGCCGTTCTCCTGCAACGGGCCTGCCGGCGACGGCAGGCCCGTGTCGTTTCCGGGCGCGGGTAACAGGCGTGGGCACCCCCGGGCCCGGCGGCGCGCTCGCGCGGCTGTCATAATGTCGGGTCCGGCGGCCGGTTCGGCCGCTATCGTTTGATGTGGAGCGAGGGTTCATGTCCGACCTGTTTCAAGTCGAGCCGCGCCGCCCGCTCGCCGAGGCGCTGCGGCCCAAAACGCTCGCCGAGGTGATCGGCCAGACGCATTTGCTGGGCGAAGGCAAGCCGCTGCGGCTCGCGTTCGAATCGGGCAAGCCGCATTCGATGATCCTGTGGGGGCCGCCCGGCGTCGGCAAGACGACGCTCGCGCGGCTCACCGCGCTCGCGTTCGACTGCGAGTTCATCGCGCTGTCCGCGGTGCTCGGCGGCGTGAAGGACATCCGCGAGTCGATGGAGCAGGCGAAGGACACGCTGAACCGCACCGGTCGCCACACGATCCTGTTCGTCGACGAGATCCACCGGTTCAACAAGGGGCAGCAGGACGCGCTGCTGCCGTTCGTCGAGTCGGGTCTCGTCACCTTCATCGGCGCGACGACCGAAAACCCGAGTTTCGAAGTCAATTCGGCGTTGCTGTCGCGCGCGCAGGTGTACGTGCTGAAATCGTTGAACGATGACGAGATGCGTCAGTTGCTCAAGCGCGCGCAGGAAATCGCGCTCGACGGCCTCGCGTTCGACGACAAGGCGATCGACACGCTGGTCGGCTACGCGGACGGCGACGCGCGCCGCTTCCTGAACCTGCTCGAACAGGCGCAGACGGCGGCGACGTCGGCCGGGGTCGCGACGATCGATGCCGATTTCGTCAGCAGCGCGATGACGCTGAACGCGCGGCGCTTCGACAAGGGCGGCGACAACTTCTACGACCAGATTTCGGCGCTGCACAAGTCGGTCCGCGGCTCGAGCCCGGACGGCGCGCTGTACTGGTTCTGCCGGATGATCGACGGCGGCGCGGATCCGAAGTATCTCGCGCGGCGCATCGTGCGGATGGCGTGGGAAGACATCGGGCTGGCCGACCCGCGCGCGTTGCAGGTGGCGAACGACGCGGCCGAGACCTACGAACGGCTCGGCTCGCCGGAAGGCGAACTTGCGCTCGGGCAGGCCGTGATCTATCTCGCGTGCGCGGCGAAGAGCAACGCCGGCTACAACGCGTTCAACCAGGCGATGGCGTTCGTGAAGCAGGACAAGTCGCGCGAGGTGCCCGTGCACCTGCGCAATGCGCCGACCAAGCTGATGAAGGAACTCGGCTACGGCCACGCGTATCGTTACGCGCACGACGAGCCGAACGCGTACGCGGCCGGCGAGACGTACCTGCCGGACGGGATGCGCGAGCCGCGCTGGTATCAGCCGGTGCCGCGCGGGCTCGAATCGAAGATCGCCGAGAAGCTCGCCTGGCTGCGCGAGCTCGATCGCGAAGCCGGCAAGAAGGACTGACGGGGCCGCGCGGCCCGGTTCGGCCTGCGCCTCGCGGACGCGTCAGCGCTTGCGGCCCGGCTGCTGCTTCCAGTATTCGAACGGTTCTTCGTGGCATTCGATGTCGAGTTCGGCGATCCGCGCGTGCAGGCGCTCCTGCGCGTCGGCGATCGCGAGGTTGTAGATCGCCGGCGCGATTTCCTGGACGAAGAAATGCAGCAGCGCGCCGGCCTGGATGTTGCCGATCGGCTCGTCCATGTTTTCTGTGAAATAACGTTGCAGCGACGCGATCGCACGGTCGCGTACATCCTTGTCGAGTTCGATGGTCATCGGATTCCCTGGCGTGCTGTGATACGGAGCCGGCGCGCCGCCTGAATCGGTTGGCGCCAGCCGGCGCGGGCGGTTTGCGATCCGCCATGGCGCGTCGCGCGGCAATTCGCCGGCCGCCGACGCGCAGACCGGCAATGCGATACTGCCATGCTCGCCCCATTTGCGGCATTGTCCGTCCGGACGGTGCCGTGGCGGCCGCGCGGTGCGTTAGAATTCCCGTCTTACACAACGATTTTCCAAGTCCTCCCATGCTCGACATCCAGTTGCTGCGCAAAGACCTCGACGGCGTCGCCAAGCGCCTCGCCGATCGCGGCTACACCCTCGACGTCGCCGCGTTCTCCGCACTCGAAGCGGAACGCCGCGCGATCCAGACCCACACCGAAGAGCTCCAGGCGCGCCGCAACAGCCTGTCGAAGCAGATCGGCGCGATGAAGGGGAAGGGCGAGGACACGTCGGCCGTGATGGCCGAAGTCAGCGGGATCGGCGACGACATGAAGGCGTCGGAAGCCAAGCTCGGCGAGATCCAGGCGCGCCTGTCCGACCTGATGCTGGGCATGCCGAACGTCGCGCACGAAAGCGTGCCGGTCGGCAAGGACGAGGCCGACAACGTCGAGGTGCGCCGCTGGGGCACGCCGCGCCAGTTCGACTTCGAGGTGAAGGATCACGTCGACGTCGGCACGCCGCTCGGCCTCGATTTCGAGACGGGCGCGAAGCTCGCCGGTGCGCGCTTCACGATGCTGCGCGGCCCGATCGCGCGCCTGCACCGCGCCCTCGCGCAGTTCATGATCGACACGCACACGCAGCAGCACGGCTATACCGAAACGTACACGCCGTACATCGTGAACCCGGAGATCCTGTACGGCACGGGCCAGTTGCCGAAGTTCGCGGACGACATGTTCCGCGTCGAGAAGGGCGGCGCGGAAAACACGGTCACGCAATACCTGATCTCCACGTCCGAGATTTCGCTGACGAACACCGTGCGCGAGTCGATCGTCGACGGCGCCGCGCTGCCGATCAAGCTCACCGCGCATTCTCCGTGCTTCCGCTCGGAAGCCGGTTCGTACGGCCGCGACACGCGCGGGATGATCCGTCAGCACCAGTTCGACAAGGTCGAGATGGTGCAGGTCGTCGCGCCGGAAACGTCGTACGCGGCGCTCGACGAGATGGTCGGCCACGCGGAAGCGATCCTGCAGAAGCTCGGCCTGCCGTACCGCGTGATCACGCTGTGCACGGGCGACATGGGCTTCTCGGCCGCGAAGACGTTCGACCTCGAGGTGTGGCTGCCCGCGCAGAACACCTATCGCGAGATCTCGAGCTGCTCGAACACCGAGGCGTTCCAGGCGCGCCGGATGCAGGCGCGCTTCCGCAACGCGCAGGGCAAGCCGGAGCTCGTGCATACGCTGAACGGTTCGGGTCTGGCGGTCGGCCGCACGCTCGTCGCGGTGCTGGAGAATTACCAGAACGCGGACGGCTCGGTCACGGTGCCGGAAGTACTGCGTCCGTACATGGGCGGCATGGAGCGGATCGACGCGCCGGCACAGACGTCGTAACGCGGGTCTTTCGAAGCCCTCGCAAAAAAATTTGCAGAAAGGGCTTGTCAGCCGCGAAGTGATCGTCTTATAATCTTTTTCTCGCGGAAACGACCAGCCGCGAAATGCAGTAAGGAAGGAGAGGTGGCAGAGTGGTCGAATGTACCTGACTCGAAATCAGGCGTACGGTTTCCCCGTACCGTGGGTTCGAATCCCACCCTCTCCGCCAAAATACGAAGCCCCTTGATCCGGCAGGATCAAGGGGTTTTTCGTTTTGGGCCGGCGGCGCGCCCGGATCGGGTCGCATCTTCGATGCAGCCCGGCTGCATGATGAACACCATCGCCCCGTGACGAACCGGTCGTCGGAAGTCCTGACAGTCGTTGCATGGCTGCCGCACCGCGCACGCGTGCAAAACCGGCAGCCGGTGCGCCCACCAGTTTCTACGCAGCCCTCACAGAACCATCACGCCGCCGCCGGATACTGCGCCAGCACCCTGTCGCGGATCGACGGCTTGATGTTCGACTGCGCCATGTCCCCGCGATAGTGGGCGACGACGCGCGGGTTCATCACGCGATACCAGAGCGGCGGCACGTACGCGAACAGGATCATCGTCGCGTAGCCGGCCGGCAATTGCGGCGCATCGTCGAAGTGGCGCAGCGCCTGGTACGAGCGCGTCGGATTCGCGTGATGGTCGGCGTGTCGCTGCAACTGGTACAGGAACAGGTTCGTGACGACGTGATTGCTGTTCCACGAATGCTGCGGCGTGCAGCGTTCGTAGCGGCCGCTCGGCAGCTTGCGACGGCCCAGCCCGTAGTGCTCGACGTAGTTCACGACTTCGAGCAGCGACGCGCCGTAGACGGCCTGGATCACGAGGAACGGAATCACGACCTTGCCGGCCATCGCGATCGCGATGCCCCACACGACGGCGGTCATCGCCCACGCGTGCAGCACTTCGTTGCGCCAGGTCCACGGCGACTGCCCGAGCCGTTCGAGGCGCGCCTTTTCGAGCCGCCACGCCGAGCGGATGCTGCCGGTCACCGTGCGCGGCAGGAACGCCCAGAACGACTCGCCGTAGCGCGCGCTCGCCGGATCCTCGGCCGTCGCGACGCGCACGTGATGGCCGCGGTTGTGCTCGACGTAGAAGTGGCCGTACGCGACCGGCGCGAGCGTGATCTTCGCGAGCCAGCGTTCGAAGCGGTCGGTCTTGTGCCCGAGTTCGTGCGCGGTATTGATCGAGATCCCGGTCGCGGCGCCGAGCGACAGCGCGAAGCCGACATAGTCGTACCACGCGAGCGCATGCGTGCCGACGATCCACACGCACATGAAGAACGCGACGTATTCGACGAAGGTCGCGAGATAGACGATGTACCGGTAATAGCGCTCGCGTTCGAGATGCGGCACGACGGCCTCGGGCGGATTGTCGCGATCGTCGCCGATCAGCGTGTCGAGGATCGGGATCACGCCGAACGCGAACAGCGGGCCGAACCACCAGAACACATGCAGGCCCGTCGACAGCGCGAGCTGTGCAGCGAGGATCGGCAGCGTGATCGTCAGCGCGCCGAGCAGCCACAGGTAACGCTTGCCATCCGACCAGCCCGAAGCCGATTCGTCGGTCATTGCCATTGTCTCCCTCCAGTCGGCCGGCCCGCGGGCGGCCGCATGCAAGATTGTTCGAATCCTCGTGGTCCGCGACGTGCGCGGCGGCCTCCGGATCGTCGCCCGGTTCTGCCTGTTATACGACCGGTGCGCGCGCTTGCCAAACGCCGGCGCTAGGCGCGGCGCTCCAAACGGCGGGGTGCGCGCACCGCGCGCCGGGAAGGGCCGACACGCGCCGATTGAAACATGCAGGCGAGGGCGGATCGACCCGCACGGAGCGTCGCGTTCGTCGGATGAATGGCCCGGCGCGCGGCGAACGCATGCCGGGTGATGGGGCTGCAACAAATGTTGCGTCGCAATAAAGACGGTGACGAAGGATTGGCACAGCGTGTTTTTCGTTTGGTTATATTACGCAGCATTACGGCCGCCGCGCGGCCATTCAGCGCGACTTGAAACCGGGTGGCCATGCATGGCAAGGAGAACGAGGCGATGCGCCAAGCGAGGGCGGCACGTTCACCGTCCGACCGCCTGCGTCGATGCACCGATGCTGCACCTGCACACCGATCGGCGCGTGTCGTCGCTGATGACACTTGCTGCCTTTCGATCCGCGCCGCCATTTGAAAATTACGATTTGACTCATGCCCCGCTTTCGGTTGAAGCTAATAGCTTGCTGTCCGAAGGGGGCTGTGCCTGCATGAGTTCGACCTTGACCGTTCGTCGTATCGCTGCCGATCAGGGCGGCGTGTATCGCGAACTCCGCGCTGCATCGCTGCGTGAGCCCTACGCGCCCGGCGAAGCGCCGGAGGCCGAATTGCTGACCGTCGAAGCGGACGCAGCGTCGGCGATCGCCGCGCAGCGCGCCGTGTCCGACGAGTCGACGACTTTCCTGCTGTACACCGAAGGCCATCCGGCCGGCATGATCGGCGCGTATTTCGACAACACGCCCGATCGGCGCGCGTTCGTCAGCGAACTGTGGGTCGCGCACGCGGTGCGTCACCTGCGCGGCGGCGTGCTGCTGCTGGAGACGGCCACCGCGTGGCTCGCCGAGCGCGGCGCCACCGACGTCTACGCGTGGATCGCCGATGCGAACCGCAACGCGATCCGCTTCTACGAGCGCGCGGGTTTCGGCAACACCGGCGAACATGCGCCGATCGCCCGGATGCCCGGCGCGATGAAATCGCTGTTCGTATCGCAGGTGAAGCACTGACGCGACCGCGAAACGCCAGCCGCGCGGCGCGATGACAGCCCGGTCGCCCGCCTGCCTGCCCCCTGCCGGTCGCGCGTCCGCCCGGGCCGCCGCGACCCCGAGTCCCAAAAATAATGGCCGCACGCGTGGACGCCTGTAAAATACGCAAAAATTTTTTGCAGAGTGTCCATGTCGCTTAAAAAATCGCCATTCTTCGAGCTGCGCAGCGGATCGGTCGATACGTTGCTGTTCACCGTGAAGACGACCGATCTCGATGCGTTGCGTACCGAACTGGTCAAGCGCTTCGAAGCGACTCCCGAGTTTTTCGCCGACGATGTCGTCGCGATCGACGTCCGCCGCCTGGCTGACGGCGAACGCGTCGCGCTCGCGGACATCCGCCAGATGCTGAACGACGTGCGGATGCGTCCGGTGGGCGTCGTCGCACTGGCAACGCAGGGCTGGGCGGGGGAAGCCGGCCTGCCGTTGCTGGAGGCGCGCGATCGCCGCGCGCCGGCCGCGAAACCTGCCGACGAAGCGGAACCGGCGGCTGTGCTAGCCGTCGAGGCCGCCGCCGCTCCGGCAGCCGCAGCGGCGCCCGAACAGTCGTCGGACCCCGTGCCGACGCTCTTGCAGGCCGGAGGCCAGACGCTGGTGATCGACCGGCCGTTGCGTTCGGGGCAGCAGATTTACGCGAAAGGAGACCTCGTGGTGCTCGCGCCGGTCAGTCACGGCGCGGAAATCATCGCGGAAGGCAATATCCACATCTACGCGCCGTTGCGCGGCCGCGCCCTCGCGGGCGTGCACGGCAATCACGACGCGCGCATTTTCTGCACGTGTCTCGAACCGGAACTGATTTCGATCGCGGGTATCTATCGAACGACCGAGAACCCGCTGCCCGCCGACGTACTGGGCAAATCGGTGCAGATCCGGCTCGAAGAGGAAAAACTGATGATCGAACCGCTGCGCCTGACGTGATTCACGCGGTGCGCTCCGGATCGGTCGGCTCTCATTGACGAACACAGGGTATTGGGTAAATGGCAAAAATCATCGTGGTGACCTCGGGCAAGGGCGGCGTGGGCAAGACGACGACGAGCGCGAGCTTCGCGTCGGGTCTCGCGCTGCGCGGCCACAAGACGGCCGTGATCGACTTCGACGTCGGCCTGCGCAACCTCGATCTCATCATGGGCTGCGAGCGTCGCGTCGTGTATGACCTCGTGAACGTGATCCAGGGCGAAGCGAACCTGAACCAGGCGCTGATCAAGGACAAGAAGTGCGAGAACCTGTTCATCCTGCCGGCGTCGCAGACGCGCGACAAGGATGCGCTGACGCGCGACGGCGTCGAGAAGGTGCTGAACGACCTCGTCGCGATGGACTTCGAATACATCGTCTGCGATTCGCCGGCCGGTATCGAGGCCGGCGCGCTGCACGCGATGTACTTCGCCGATGAAGCGCTGATCGTCACGAACCCGGAAGTGTCGTCGGTGCGCGACTCGGACCGCATTCTCGGCATCCTGTCGTCGAAGACGAAACGCGCGACGGAAGGCAAGGAGCCGATCAAGGAACACCTGCTGATCACGCGTTACAGCCCGAAGCGCGTGAGCGAAGGCGAGATGCTGTCGCTCGAGGACATCAGCGAGATCCTGCGCATCAAGCTGATCGGCGTGGTGCCCGAGTCGGAAGCCGTGCTGCACGCGTCGAACCAGGGTCTGCCGGCCGTGCATATCGACGGCACCGACGTCGCGGAAGCGTACAAGGACGTCGTCTCGCGCTTCCTCGGCGAGGACAAGCCGCTGCGCTTCACCGATTACCAGAAGCCGGGCCTGCTGCAGCGCCTCTTCGGCAGCAAGTAACGGAGGCCGCCCATGTCCATCCTTTCGTTTCTCCTCGGCGAGAAGAAGAAGTCCGCATCGGTCGCGAAGGAGCGCCTGCAGCTCATCATCGCGCACGAGCGGGTCGGCGGCCGGCCGCCGGCCGATTACCTGCCGGCGCTGCAGAAAGAGCTGGTCGCGGTCATCTCGAAGTACGTCCATATTTCGAACGATGACATCCGCGTGAGCCTCGAGCGCCAGGACGATCTCGAAGTCCTCGAAGTGAAGATCGAGATCCCGCAAGCCTGACGCTTGGCGCGTGTCCCTCCGCACGGCGGCGTCCGCCGCCGTGCGCGTCTTACGCCCTGTTGCATTTTCGGGCACGCCGTAACACGGCGCCTGTCGGCCGTAATCGACCTTCCCGCATTGAACGAATACGCTCGCGTGACTTGTTCAACCAGGAGGTTCCGATGGCTGTCCCTACCGTTTCCCGTCGTATCGTTTCGCTCGCGCTGTTCGCCGCGGGCCTGTCGGCCGTCGTCGCCCCGTTTGCCGCGCAGGCCGACGAGATTCTCGTCGGCACGCCCGTGGTCGCGCCGCAGGGCCGCATGGTGATCGCGGAGCCGGTTGCCGTGCGCACCGAGGAAATCGTCGTCGTCGCGCCGAATGCGCCACCGCCCGTGCGCTACGAGGTCGTACCGGCCATGCGCGTGGGCTATGTGTGGGAGCGCGGACACTGGCGCTGGGATCATGGCCGCTACGTATGGATCGGCGGCCACTGGGAAACCGAGCGCGTCGGCATGCAATGGGTGCCGGGGCATTGGGACCAGCGCGGTCCGAACTGGTTCTGGACGCGTGGCCACTGGGCCTGATGGAGGCGCGCGATGAAAAGAACCGCAATCGCCATCGTGCTCGTCGCGATCACGCTGGCCGGGTGCATCGTCGTGCCGGCGCGGCCGGTCTACTACCGGCCGGCGCCCGTCGTGATCTATTGAGCGTCGCGCGGGCCGTGCTGTTGCGCCGGACCGTTCGCGTCGGTCGCAGCCGGTCCGGCATCGTGCGGCGCCGGCGCCGGCGCATGCGCGGCGCTGTCGGCTGCCGCAGTAGCGGCCGGCTCGCTGCCATCTTCGTCGCGCAGCGTATCGAGCGGATCGGCAGGGGCCGCGTTCGCGTCTTGGGGTTCGGTCACATCGGTCACGTTGCCCGCAGCGGCCGCCGCGGTTGCCGCGGCCGGTGCGGCGGCCGCGACGGGCGGCGCGAGATAGCGCTGCGCGAGCGTTTCGTAGGGCGGCGGCGCGAAAAAGCGCGAGACGCGGCTCGATACCAGTGCGGTCGCCATCAGCGAAATCACGAGCGCATGACCGTTGATCATTTCCATCACGATCACGAACGACGTGATCGGCGACTGCGTGACGGCGGCCAGATAGCCGACCATCGCGAGCGCGATCAGCATCGGCAGGCTCATGTTGGTGAACACCGCATGCAGCAGATTGCCGAAGCCGGCGCCGATCGACAGCGACGGCGCGAAGATCCCGCCCGGGATGCCCGGCAGGTACGACGCGACCATCGACACCATCTTCAGGAACGGATAGAACACCGACAACTGCTGGCTGCCGTCGAGCAGGCCGCGCGCTTCGGCGTAGCCGCTGCCGAACGTCGTGCCGCCGGACACGAGCCCCACGACGGCGATCGCGAAGCCGCACAGCGCGGCGAACGTGACCGGCCGCTCGCGATACAGGCCCAGCAGTTGCGCGGGCAGCCAACGCCCCGTGTTGAGCAGCAGCCAGCAGAACAGGCCGCCCGCGATGCCCGTCACGATCGCGGTGACCAGCACCGCGACCGCCAGCAGTTTCGGGAAATGGAGGCCCGTGTCGATGGTGCCGAAATACGTGTAGTTGCCGTTCAGGCCGAGCGCGACCACGCCGGCGAGGATGATCGCGGTGATCAATACGCCGCTGGCGCGCGCGGAGAAGCTGCGGGTCAGCTCCTCGATCGCGAACACGATGCCGGCGAGCGGCGTATTGAATGCGGCCGACAGCCCGGCCGCCGCGCCGGCCAGCACCAGCTGGCGTTCGATCTGCGCGTTCGAGCGCGGGTAGAAGCGCCGCAGGTTGAACATCAGCGCCGCGCCGACCTGTACCGTCGGCCCTTCGCGACCGATCGTGAAGCCGCCGAGGATGCCGAGGAACGAGATCAGTATCTTGCCGAACAGGATGCGCAGCGTCAGCAGCCGGGCGCCGAATGCGCTCGGGCGCGCATGCAGCGTCGCGATCACCTGCGGGATGCCGCTGCCCTCGGCGCCGCGGAAGAAACGGCGCGTGACCCACACCGACATCGCGGCGATCGCCGGCGTCAGCAGCAGCGGCAGCCAGACGGCGTGATCGCGCATCGCGCGGAAAGTCTCGTAGCCCCAGTCGATCAACCGGGCGTACAGTACGGCGGCGAGGCCGACGACGATCGCGCCGAGCCAGAAAACACCATATTGGCGCCAGATTCGCAGCGAGCGGCGGGTGAGGGCGGGGAACAGCGAGGGAAGGGCGGGGCGCGGCATTGGCTCGGGCCGGAGGCAAAGAATGAATTATAAAAAGAACCGGATGCCAGCGGGGACGACAAACGCCCGCAAGGCGCGACAAAAATTCACAAAAGAGATGCAATTTGTTGCAAATGTAATGTTGACGTAATGTATGCGCACCGCAACCGTCGTTAGCATGCCGAATGGCCAGTCAGGAATACCGCACATCGTGAAACGCATTCTTATCGTAAAAGTGACATCGCTCGGCGACGTCGTCGAGACGCTGCCCGTCGTCGCCGACCTGCATCGCGCCTTTCCCGGCGTGTCGGTCGACTGGGCCGTGGACGAATCGTGTGCGGAGATCGTGCGCTGGCATCCGGGAGTGAGCACCGTCCTGTGCGCGCCGCTGCGCCGCTTCAAGAAAATGCGCAACGCCGGCGACCTGAAGGCGATCTCGGCGTCGATCGGTGCGCTGCGTGCGCACCGCTACGACGCGGTCATCGATCTGCACGGCGTCTACAAGAGCGCGATCATTGCGGCGCTGGCGCGCGCCGGGCGCCGCGTCGGTTACCGGACCCCGGATCTCGGCGAGACAGGGGCGCGTTTTGCGTATTCGCATCGTTTTGGCCCGAAGCCTGCATGCGATGCGTGGCACGGCATGCGCATCAGCGCGGGCGAAGCGCTCGGCTATGCGCCCGAGGGTATCGCCTCGTACGGGATCGAACCGCCCGACGTCACGTTGCCGCCCGCAGTTAACGAGGGTGCGCCGTTCATGCTGCTGTTCCACGCGACGTCGAATTCCGACAAGAAATGGCCGACCGGCCATTGGGTTGAACTGGCTACCCGGATGATGGCGCGCGGCTTGCGCGTGCTGCTGCCATGGGGCTCGTCGTCCGAGCACCGCGACGCGCAGGAGATCGCGATGCAGGCGCCTGGCGCGGTCGTGCTGCCGGCCATGTCGCTGGGCGAACTCGCCGCGACGATGAGCCGGGCGGCGCTGGTCATCGGTGTTGATACGGGGATGGTGCATCTGTCGCACGCGCTGCGGCGTCCGACGGTGATGATTTTCGTGGCCACCTCGCGCGCCCACTTCGGCATCGGCGGCGCACCGCACGCGCTGTCGATCGGTGAGTCCGGCGCCGCGCCGAGCGTGGACGACGCGATGAAGGCAATCGATACCGTGGGACCGGTCTACGACGTGTTGCCGGTGCGGGCGGTAGCCTGACGGCTGCCGGGCGGAGTTACGCCAGCAGCGCCTCGACCGTGACGACGGCGGCGATCGCCGCGAGATTCGCCAGCAGCGCCTCGAACACGAGGCCGCGCCAGGTCTTTGGCCGGAACCGCAGCGCGAGCAGCAACGCGCCACCCAGCGCGAGCGCGAGGATCAGGACGAGGTCGGCATTGGCGAGGCGGATATTCATCGCGGCGGCTCCTTGTCGGGGCGGGACCGGGCGCGCGACGACGCGCCCAGGATCGAGTATAGGCATCGCCCGCCGCCGCACAACCCGGGTCGCCCCGGAGGGTCAGACGAGCGATGCGTCGCGCGTTTCGCGCATCAGCAGTACGCCGATCAGGCTGATCGCCGCCGCGACCGACACGTAACCGCCGACCCACGACAGGCCGCCGCGCGCAGCCAGCAGTTGCGCGATATACGGTGCGATCGACGCGCCGAGAATCCCGCCGAGGTTGTACGCGACGCCCGCGCCCGTATAGCGGACGTTGGTCGGGAACAGTTCCGGCAGCAGCGCGCCCATCGGTGCGAACGTCACGCCCATCAGGAACAGCTCGATCGTCAGGAACAGCGCGACGAGCGGCATCGACCCGCTGCCGAGCAGCGGCTCCATCGCGAACCCCGACAGCAGCGCGGCGATCGCGCCGACGACCAGCACCGGCTTGCGGCCGAAGCGGTCCGACGCCCATGCGGACAGCGGCGTCGCGAGCCCCATGAAGACGACCGCGAAACACAGCAGGCCGAGGAAGCTCTGGCGCGGAATATGCAGCGCCGACACGCCGTACGACAGCGAGAACACCGTCGAGATGTAGAACAGCGTGTAGCAGACGACCATCGCGAGCGCACCGAGCAGCGTCGGCTGCCAGTGCTGCGTGACGAGCGTCGCGACCGGCACGCGCACGCGCTCGTTGCGCTCGAGGGCCGCCTGGAACGCGGGCGTTTCGGTGATCTTGAGCCGCACGTACAGCCCGAGCGCGACGAGCACCGCGCTGACGAGGAACGGAATGCGCCAGCCCCAGCTGCGGAACTGCTCGTCGGACAGCGACAGCGCGAGCGCGAAGAACAGCCCGTTCGACATCAGGAAGCCGACCGACGGCCCCAGTTGCGGGAACATCCCGAACCAGCCGCGCTTGCCCTGCGGCGCATGCTCGGTCGCGAGCAGCGCCGCGCCGCCCCATTCGCCGCCCAGGCCGATCCCCTGACCGAAGCGCAGCACGCACAGCAGCACCGGCGCGAGCGCGCCGATCGCGTCGTAGCCGGGCACGAAGCCGATTGCGGTGGTGGACACGCCCATCACGAGCAGCGAGGCGACGAGCGTCGACTTGCGGCCGATACGGTCGCCGAAGTGCCCGAACAGGAACGAGCCGATCGGGCGTGCGATGAACGCGATGCCGAACGTGACGAATGCGGACAGCGCCTGCGCCGTCGCGGAGCCGTGCGGGAAGAACACGGGGCCGATGACGAGCGCGGCGGCCGTCGCGTACACGTAGAAGTCGTAGAACTCGATCGCGGTGCCGATGAAGCTCGCGAACACGATGCGCCGGTGGCTGACGGCGCCGGCCGAACCGGTTGCGTGTGCAACGGCCGGGGGGGATGCGGACATGGATGTCTCCGTTTTGTCGTTGGGGCGGTCGGCTGAGCGTGCGCTCGGGCAGGCGACGACCTGCCGGGCGCAGCCGAGCAGAGGATGATGCGGATGACGCGGTGGCGGCGTGGACGCGCGCCGTGGCGCGGACGTCACCCGCCGGTCGACGATGGAGACGGGTACGTCGCCGCCGCCCGGTGCCGGCGTGGTCGGCTCGCTTGCCGGGTGGGGCGCGCGAACGCACGCGCGGCGTGATGGCCGCGCGAGTGCGGAAAATTATAGCCAGCGCCGCCGCTCACCGGCAATCGGGCTGCGGCGGCGCGTCAATCGATCGATTGCGCCTGCGCGGAGGCGGTGCTTTGCAGCTGGAAGTGGCCGTCGTCGTTGAAGAGCCAGCCTTCCATCAGTTCGAGCCGGCCGTTGCCGTCGAGCAGCCGCGACGGCGGGGCCGGCAGCGGTGCCGAGCGGCGCAGCGACGCGAGCGCGAGCGCTTCCGCTTCGCTGTCGCCGTTGCTGCGGTAGACGGATGCGTTCACCACGCGGCCGCTGCCATCGACGGTGAAGGCGACGACGACGAGCGAACGCAGCATCGCCTGCGGTGTGCCGTGCAGCATGCCGGACGGATTGCGTTCGGCGACACGATGGGCAACCTCGACGCGATACTGGTCGAGGCTGCCGCTGCGGGTGACCGACGGAATCGTCAGGACCGAGCGTAGCGACGAGGGCGGCGTGATCGTGCACGCGGCAAGCAGGGCGACGACGGCCAGCGTCGCAACACGAAGCCGCGCGACGCGCGGACGGAGAAGGGGGCGCATGAGGTGATGGCCAGGAGGGACGATAAAAAAATGATAGGCGTACCGGCGCGCGGCGATATGGGGAGAAACGCATAACGCGCGGGACCGGTCGCTGCTATTGCTGATGATGACGGCCGGGTGCCGCGTCGTACCTTGCACATCGCGATGTGACGCGCCAGGTGACAGCGTGCGCGGTGGACGCGCCTGTTGGAAGATTGAAAGCGATGGCGTGCAGCGTTCGTCCGGCCGGGCGACGCGGTCATCTGATGCGGCAACCTCGGCTTGCCGCGCGCACGCTGGCAAGCGATGCCGGCCGGCTCAGAAGCCGTGCGTGACGAGCGACAGTACCGACAGGTCGGGATGCGTGCCGTCGATGATGCTCTTGCCGATGTGCACGGCTTCGCGGGTGGCCTCGTCGAGGCTCGCGAAGCTTTCCTCGCCGTCCGCGTGGAACGGCACCGCATGGCCGGGCAGCGCGGGATTCACGCCCGGATGGCACACGTAGCCGGTGTAGGTATAGCGCGTGTCGCTGCCGGGCATCGCGGCCGGCACGACATGGATCTCGAAGCCTTCGTAATCGACGGGTTCCGTCGCGCTCGACAGGTCGGTCATGGCGATCTCCGTGTGCCGCGCGCAGGGTGACGCGTGCGGCATCGAATACGCGGCGGCGTTCGTGTCGCCGTGTTGAACGAATTCTAGGCGATGGCGGGGCGGGCCGGGAGGCGTCCGGCGCGGTGCGACGCAACGACGGGCCGCTGCCGGGCCCGTGGCTCAGATGCCGCGCGAGGTTCGGCACGAACGCGCGTGCAGCTCCGATGGACGGGTTCGCGCGCCGCGCTGCGTCATTGTTTGCAGCGCGCGTTCTTGCGCTGCACGACGATGATCACCGGGTATTTCTGGCCATGATCGAGCTCCACGCGCGCCACGACGGTCAGCGTCGCGGGATCGGAATCGTCGTACACGCTGACCTGTTCGTTGCGCAGATAGGTCACGCCGGTGCAGTTCGACGTGCGTCCGTCGTCGCCGACCTTGCACTGGAGGTCGTTGTCCTTCAGGTAGTTGTAGGGCGACGGGCTCGCGAGGTATTCGCTCAGGCCGCGCGGCGAGCCGCCGACGCCGGTCACGTACGCGATCGCGCACGACGCCTGCGCGTCGCTGCCGGAGGCGGTGTCGGCCGCTGCATGCATGCTGGCGGCGGCCAGCACGGCGACGAGCGACGAGACGAGGAAGGGCTTCATGACGTGGATTTCCCGTTTCGCGAATCGGAGCGCCGGATTGTAACGGCATCCGGCGGGGCGCGTCGGGAAGTGCGGGGCGCACGCGCGCGGACAAACAAAAACCCCGTCATTCTGCGAATGGACGGGGTTCGGCGAACTTCCTGGCGGAAGCGGTGAGATTCGAACTCACGGACAGTTTCCCGTCGCTGGTTTTCAAGACCAGTGCCTTAAACCGCTCGGCCACGCTTCCACACGAGGCGGCATTGTAACCGAAATGCCGCCTCGTTCATGCGTTCAGTCGTCGCGCAGGAACAATTCCTGCAGGTCGTTGAGGAAACGCTGGCCAAGCGGCGTCGGCGCGATTTGCGTGAAATCGCGCGTGATCAGTCCGCGCCGCTCCGCTTCCTTCAGCGCCGGCTCGATCGTGCTCATCGGCAGGCCGGTGCGTTCCGCGAAGCTGTGCACGGGGAAGCCCTCGACGAGCCGCAGCGTGTTCAGCATGAATTCGAACGGCAGGTCGCGCGCGCCGACTTCGCGCTCTTCCTGCACGGCCGCGCCGGCCTTCGCCTGCTCGATGAAGGTCGCCGGATGCTTGTAGCGTGCCTGCCGCAGGATCCGGTTCGGGAACGACAGCTTCGTATGGGCGCCCGCGCCGATGCCGAGATAGTCGCCGAAGCGCCAGTAGTTCAGGTTGTGCTTGCACTGATGATTCGGCTTCGCGTACGCGGACACTTCGTAGCGCCCGTAGCCGGCTTCGGCCGTGCGCGCATGGATCCATTCCTGCATGTCGGCTGACGCGTCGTCGTCGGGGACCACCGGCGGGAACTTCGCGAACAGCGTATTCGGCTCGAGCGTCAGGTGATACAGCGACAGGTGCGGCGGCGCGAACGACAGCGCGGTCTCGATGTCGGTGCGGCATTCGTCGAGCGTCTGGTTCGGCAATGCGAACATCAGGTCGAGGTTGAAGTTGTCGAAGTTCTTCGCGGCGATCTCGACGGCCGCGCGTGCCTGCGCGGTGTCGTGAATCCGGCCGAGCGCCTTCAAATGCCCCTCGTTGAAGCTCTGGATGCCGACCGACAGGCGGTTCACGCCGCTTGCGCGGAACTGCGCGAACTTCGCGGCTTCGAATGTGCCCGGATTCGCCTCGAGCGTGATCTCGGCATCGGCGTCGAGCGGCAAGAGCGCGCGCACGTCGGACAGCATCCGGTCGAGACCGGCCGCCGACAGCAGGCTCGGCGTGCCGCCGCCGATGAACACGGTATGCACCTGCCGGCCCCACACGAGCGGCAGCGCCTGCTCGAGATCGGCGCGCAACGCGTCGAGATACTCGGTTTCCGGAAACCGCTCGCCTTTCCATTCGTGCGAGTTGAAATCGCAGTACGGGCACTTGCGCACGCACCACGGGAAATGCACGTACAGCGCGAGCGGTGGCAGCGACGTGAGGCGCACCTGGCCGGGCGACGTGAAGGTCGCGACGACGCGCGCGCCGGTTTCCGCAGCCTGGCTCATGCGGCCTCCCGCAGCGAATGGGTGTCGGGTACGGTCATGCTTCCTCCGCGAGCCGCGCGAGCAACGCCTTCAGCGCCAGCGCGCGATGGCTGTGCGTGTTCTTCACGGTGGGTTCGAGTTCGGCGGCCGTCGCGCCGAGCGACGGCAGGTAGAAATACGGGTCGTAGCCGAATCCGTGTTCGCCGCGCGGCGTGTCGACGATCTCGCCGGCCCAGCGACCTTCGGCGAACAGCGGCTCCGGGTCGTCCGCATGGCGGACGAGCGCGAGCACGCAACAGTAGTATGCGCGCCGGTCGTCGATGCCGCGCAGTTGCTCGACGAGATACGCGTTGTTCGCCGCGTCGCCCTTGTCGCGGCCCGCGCGCTGCGCGTAGCGGGCCGAATAGACGCCCGGCGCGCCGCGCAGCACGCGCACGCACAGGCCCGAATCGTCGGCGATCGCCGGCAGCCCGGTGAGCCGCGACGCGTGACGCGCCTTGGTCAGCGCGTTCTCGATGAACGTGCCGAACGGCTCTTCCGCCTCGGGCACCGCGAGGTCGCCCTGCGGGACGATCTCGATGCCGACCGTCGAGAACAGCGCGGTGAATTCGCGCAGCTTGCCCGGGTTGTTCGACGCGAGAACGATGCGCGACAGCGGCGCGACGGTGCGGTCGTCAGGCATGGCTCGCACCCAGGACGTCTTTCTGCAACTGCACGAGCTCGGCGATCCCGCCCTGCGCGAGGTCGAGCAGCGCATTCATCTCGGCGCGCGAGAACGGCACGCCTTCGGCCGTGCCCTGGACTTCGACGAAGCCGCCCGCGCCCGTCATCACGACGTTCATGTCGGTGTCGCAGCGCGAATCTTCCGCGTAGTCGAGGTCGAGCACCGGTGCGCCTTCGTACACGCCGACCGAAATCGCGGCGACGTGATCGGTGATCGGCGAGCGCGTGAGCTTGCCGGCCGCGATCAGCGTCGACACGGCGTCGTGCGCGGCGACGAACGCGCCGGTGATGCTGGCCGTGCGCGTGCCGCCGTCGGCCTGGATCACGTCGCAGTCGATGTGGAGGGTGCGCGGGCCGAGCGCCTCGAGATCGAACACCGCGCGCAGCGCGCGGCCGATCAGGCGCTGAATTTCCTGGGTGCGGCCCGTCTGCTTGCCGCGCGCGGCTTCACGGTCGCTGCGCGTGTGGGTCGCGCGCGGCAGCATCCCGTATTCGGCGGTCAGCCAGCCTTGCCCGCGCTCGCGCAGGAATTCGGGCACGCGCTCGGCGACGCTCGCGGTGCAGAGCACCTTGGTGTCGCCGAATTCGACCAGCACGGAGCCTTCGGCGTGTTTCGTGTAGTGGCGCGTGAGGGCGACCTTGCGCAGTTCGTCGGCGCGGCGGCCGCTCGGGCGGGAAACGGAAGACGTCATGGGGAAATCGCGGAAGAAGAGGAAACCCCGATTTTAGCGCCGAACGGCGGGCGCGCCCGGCGGGGTGGTCCGCAAAAATGGGATAATGCGCGCTTGCCGCCCCGCGCTTTCCGACGCGCCGGGCGCCTCGACATATCCCCCCCGCCCGCGAGGGCACCAGACGGCGAGACGAACCATGATCTACAGCATGACGGGCTACGCGAGCGCGACGCGCGAACTCGTGACGGCCACCGGCAACGGCGGCACCAGCGTGTCGGTCGAACTGCGCACCGTGAACTCGCGCTTCCTCGATCTCAATTTCCGGATGCCGGACGACGTGCGCGCGTGCGAACCCGCGCTGCGCGAAATGCTGATGAACAAGCTGTCGCGCGGCAAGGTCGACGTGCGCATCAACCTGCAGCGCGGCGAGCAGAGCATCGGCGCGGGCGCGCTGAACCAGTCGGCGCTCGGCCAGCTTGCCGAGCTCGAGCGCGCGGTGCTCGATTCGTTCCCGGGCGTCGGCCGCCTGCGCGCGGGCGAAATCCTGCGCTGGCCCGGCGTGCTCGCCGAGAGCGGCGTGTCCGCGGAAGCGATCCGCGACGCGGTGCTCGCCTGCGGCAAGGAAGCGATCGGCGAGCTCGTCGTCGTGCGTTCGCGCGAAGGCGCGCAACTGGCGACGATGCTGCTGTCGAACGTTACCGAGATGGAGGCGATCGTCGCGCGCATCACGCCGCTCGTGCCGGAGCTGATCGCGAAGCATCAGCAGAAGATCGTCGAGCGGCTGCAGGAAGCGCTCGGCCTCGCGGCGCCGGAAGGCGGCTCGACGGTCGTCACGCGCGAGGAAGCCGCGGAGCGCATCCGTCAGGAAGTGACGATGTACGGGATCCGGATCGACATCGCGGAAGAGCTGTCGCGGCTCACCGCGCACCTGAACGAAACGCGTCACGTGATCGAGAAGGGCGGCCGCGTCGGCAAGCGTCTCGACTTCATGATGCAGGAACTGAATCGCGAAGCGAACACGCTCGGCTCGAAGGCGGCGGCGAAGGAACTCGCCGATGCGTCGATGGCGCTGAAGCTGCTGATCGAGCAGATGCGCGAGCAAGTGCAAAACCTGGAGTAACAGCAACATGACCGACCTTAACCGCGACGGCCACGCGTCGCATTCGCTGCATGGCGGCGTCTATCCCGGCAACCTGTTCATGGTCGTCGCGCCGTCGGGCGCCGGCAAGTCGACGCTCGTGAACGCGCTGCTGTCGAAGGACAGCGACATCTGCCTGTCGATCTCGTACACGACGCGCAAGCCGCGCCCGGGCGAGCAGGACGGCCAGCACTACCACTTCACGACCGTCGAGGATTTCCGCGCGCGTCACGCGGCGCACGAATTCCTCGAGAGCGCGGAAGTGCACGGCAACTACTACGGCACGTCGCGCGTCTGGATCGAAGAGCAGATGAAGAACGGTCACGACGTGCTGCTCGAAATCGACTGGCAGGGTGCGTTGCAGGTGAAGAAGCAGTTCCGCAACGCGGTCGGCATCTTCATCCTGCCGCCGTCGCTCGACGCCCTCGAGGAGCGCCTGAAGAAGCGCGGCCAGGATGAACCGAACGTGATCACGCGACGCCTGCTGGCCGCCGGCAGCGAGATCGCGCACGCGTCGGAAGCGGAATACGTGGTGATCAACGAGAATTTCGAGCGTGCGCTCGCGGAACTCGAATGCATCGTCGCGGCGACGCGCCTGCGTTTTGCTTCGCAGTACGCGCGACACACGGAGCTGTTCATCGACCTCGGCGTCCATCTGCCCCACGCGGAATGACGCGGGGCACGAGGGACATAAGGTAGAATAAGGACTATATTCAGAAGGAATTACCAACATGGCTCGCATTACCGTCGAAGACTGCCTGAAGCAAATCCCGAACCGCTTCGAACTGGCGCTCGCCGCCACCTATCGCGCGCGGCAGCTCGCGCAAGGCCATACGCCGAAAATCGAAAGCCGCGACAAGCCGACCGTCGTCGCGCTGCGCGAAATCGCTGCCGGCCAGGTCGGCGTCGAGATGCTGAAGAAGGTGCCGGTGTAACGCGCATCCGGCCCGTTCCAGCCATGTAGTCCACGCGCGCAACGACTCGACCTGGAGGCGAATATGAGCACCACCCCATCGTCCGCCTCCGCGGATTCGACCACCGAAGCCACGGCCCAGTCGCCTGCGCGCCAGTACATCGACGCGGTCCTCGAACAGTCCTTCCGGCATCTGTTCGGGCCGACCGCCACGCCGGAGCAGCCGCGCAAGCACGGCGTCGTTTCGATCGCGAAACTGACCGCCGCGCTTGCCGAGTATCTCGGTCCGGACGAAATCAAAGAGGTCAAGGCGGCGTTCCACTTCAGCGACGAAGCCCACCTCGGTCAATATCGCCAGAGCGGCGAGCCCTACATCACCCATCCCGTCGCCGTCGCGGAAATCTGCGCCGGCTGGAAGCTCGACGCGCAGGCCGTGATGGCCGCGTTGCTGCACGACGTGATGGAAGACCAGGGCGTGACCAAGAACGAGCTGGCCGAGCGATTCGGCCCGAAGGTCGCCGAGCTGGTCGACGGCCTGTCGAAGCTCGACAAGATGGAATTCCGCAGCCGCGAGGAAGCGCAGGCGGAAAACTTCCGCAAGATGCTGCTCGCGATGGCGCGCGACGTGCGCGTCATTCTCGTCAAGCTCGCCGATCGCCTGCACAACATGCGTACGCTCGGCGCGGTGCCGATGGAAAAGCGCCGCCGCGTCGCGCGGGAAACGCTCGACATCTACGCACCGATCGCGCACCGGCTCGGCTTGAACAACACGTATCGCGAGCTGCAGGACATGAGCTTCGCGAACTTCAACCCGCATCGCTACGCGACGCTCGAGAAAGCCGTGAAGGCCGCGCGCGGCAATCGCCGCGAAGTGATCAGCAAGATCCTCGAGGCCGCGCAGCGCGCGATGGCCGACGCGAAGATCGACGCCGAGATCACCGGCCGCGAGAAAACCATCTACAGCGTCTATCGCAAGATGCGCGACAAGCAGTTGTCGTTCTCGCAGGTGCTCGACGTGTACGGCTTCCGTGTCGTCGTTGACAGCCCGCTCGACTGCTACACGTGCATCGGCGCGCTGCATGCGCTGTACAAGCCGGTGCCCGGCAAGTTCAAGGATTACATCGCGATCCCGAAGATCAACGGCTATCAGTCGCTGCACACGACGCTCGTCGGCCCGTTCGGCGCGCCGATCGAGTTCCAGGTGCGTACGCGCAAGATGCACGAGATCGCCGAGGCGGGGGTCGCCGCGCACTGGCTGTACAAGAACGGCAGCGCGGATCTCAGCGACGTGCAGAAGCGCGCGCACCAGTGGCTGAAGTCGCTGCTCGACATCCAGAGCGAGGCTGGCGATTCGAGCGAATTCCTCGAGCACGTGAAGATCGACCTGTTCCCCGATGCGGTCTACGTGTTCACGCCGAAGTCGAAGATCATGGCGCTGCCGCGCGGCGCGACGGCGCTCGATTTCGCGTATTCGATCCACAGCGATCTCGGCAACCAGTGCGTGGCCGTGAAGATCAACAACGAGCTGCTGCCGTTGCGCACCGAGCTGAAGAGCGGCGACATCGTCGAGGTGATCACCGCGCCGTATTCGAAGCCGAACCCCGCGTGGCTGGGCTTCGTGCGTACCGGCAAGGCGCGCTCGGCGATCCGTCACTACCTGAAGACGATGCGCCTGAACGAGTCCGTGCAACTGGGCGAGCGGCTCGTCGACCAGAGCCTGAAGGGCTATGGTCTCGCGCTGGCCGACGTCGAGCCGGAAGTGTGGGAGAAGCTCGTGCAGTGGACGGGCAACAAGAGCCGTCAGGAAATCTTCGCGGATATCGGTCTCGGCCGTCGCGTCGCCGCGGTGATGGCCAAGCGCATCGAGGTGCTGATGAGCGGCCGCGATGCGGACGACGATCTGCCGAAGTCCGAGCGGCATCCCGCGCATCATGCGCCGCCGGTCGTGATCACCGGCACCGAAGGGATGTCCGTGCAGTTGTCCGCATGCTGCCGGCCGATTCCGGGTGATGCGATCATGGGTTACATCGGCATCGGTCTGGGCATGGCGATTCATACGACGGATTGCCGGGTCGCGCAGCGCATCCATCGCCGCGATCCGGGCCGCTGGATCGACGTCGAATGGGCGCCGCAGCCGGGCCGTCTGTTCGATGTCGCGGTGAAGGCGCTCGTGAAGAATACGAAGGGCATCTTCGCGCGCGTCGCCGCGGACATCACGTCGGCCGACGCGAACATCGTCCATATTGCGATGGACGAGGATCTGACGCACGAATCGACGGTGCTGCGCTTCGTGATCCAGGTCAGCGACCGCGTGCACCTCGCGAACGTGATGCGGCGCGTGAGAACCAATCCGGACGTGATGCGGATCATGCGCGAGCGCTGGACTGACGACGGTGCGCATGCGCGCCATGACGGCGGGATGCGAATCGAGCGCGAGCGGCAGGATTACTGACGCTGACGCGCACCCTCGCGGGTGAATGCGTTGATCGACGGACGGCGGCCGATGGCCGCCGTTTTCATTGGGGCCGGCGAAAGCGCGCGCGACGTTGCCGGTGCTTTGCCCAAGGCGTGCGGATGATGGCGCGAACGAAGGAGGGGCGCAAAAAGAAAAAGGGCTTTCCCGGAGGAAAGCCCTTTTAAGGTGGCGCGGCTGGCAGGATTCGAACCCACGACCCCTTGGTTCGTAGCCAAGTACTCTATCCAACTGAGCTACAGCCGCACGCAAAACGGTACTGCTTCAACTGTCGGAACCTTCTGCGATGGGAAGGCCCCCAAAAAAGTGGCGCGGCTGGCAGGATTCGAACCCACGACCCCTTGGTTCGTAGCCAAGTACTCTATCCAACTGAGCTACAGCCGCACGCAAAACGGTACTGCTTCAACTGTCGGAACCTTCTGCGATGGGAAGGCCCCCAAAAAAGTGGCGCGGCTGGCAGGATTCGAACCCACGACCCCTTGGTTCGTAGCCAAGTACTCTATCCAACTGAGCTACAGCCGCACGCAACAACAAACTTCTACTGCTTCGAACTGAAAGGGCCTTCGGTTGGGAAGGCCCTCGAAAAAGTGGCGCGGCTGGCAGGATTCGAACCCACGACCCCTTGGTTCGTAGCCAAGTACTCTATCCAACTGAGCTACAGCCGCACGCAGAAGCGGAAGTATAGCAGAGTCGTATAAAAAGGGAAGCCTTATTCGCGAATTAGGGCGCATGACCTTGGCCGGCCCCCTTCGTGTACCCTTGGGGGGATCAGTCATCCACGTTGAATCTGCATCATGAACAAGGCGTTTGTCAAAGAGTCGGACGGTGACGACGACGATCTCGACCCGGCTCAACCCGCGATTCCGGCGGGCGCGAAGAACTACATCACGCCGGCCGGCCACAAGCGGCTGAGGGACGAGCTGCTGAACCTGATCGACGTCGAGCGTCCCGAAGTCGTGCGGCTCGTGTCGTGGGCCGCATCGAACGGTGACCGGTCGGAGAACGGTGACTACATCTACGGCAAGCGGCGGCTTCGCGAGATCGATCGCCGCATCCGCTTCCTGACGAAGCGGCTCGACCTCGCGGAAGTCGTCGACGCGAGCCGACAGGAGAATGTCGACCAGGTGTTTTTCGGCGCGACGGTCGATTACGAGACGCCGGACGGCGAGGATCATACGGTGACGATCGTCGGGATCGACGAGGTCGATCTCGACCGCGGCTGCGTCAGCTGGATTTCGCCGGTCGCGCGTGCGCTGATCAAGGCGAAGATCGGCGATACCGTCACGCTGATGACGCCGGCGGGCCCCCAGCCGATCGACATACTCGACGTCCGGTATCCGGCACGGGGCGACGCCTGAGCGTCGACGGTGCGGCACGGCAAAGAAAAAGCGCCCCGACGGGGCGCTTTTCCGTTCCGGTGTATGGTGCGGTGCCGGTGGCTCAGAAACGGTGACGCAGGCCGGCGGTCACGGCGATCTGCTTGTTGCTCGACGAAGCGCCACCGAGGCCATTGACATAGGCGCCGATGCCCAGGCCGTCCGTGCTGACGCGCTGATACACGCCTTGCACATACACGTCGGTCCGCTTGGACAGCGCATAGTCGGTCTGCAGGTTGAACTGATTCCAGCCCGGATGACGGCCGTCCAGGAAGCCCGCGGTGTACGTGTACGACCCGGCCAGCGACAACGCCGGCGTGAGCGCGTAGCGCGCGTTCACTTCGTAGTTGTTGAAGCGGGCAAACGTGCCGTTGAGACCCAGGCCGGTCGACACGCCCGACGCACCGGCAGAGATGCCGAGCGCCCGGTTCACGCGCGATTGCGTGAAGACGAAGCCGGCCGTTGCCGGACCGAACGTGTAGTTCAGGCCACCGCCGAACACGCGCTGACGCTTGCCGACGAACGTGTTGTCGCCTGCCACCGCGCCGGCGCCGTTGGTGACCGCGGCCGACGTGAGCCCCGAGATGTCGTTGTTCAACTGCAGATAGCCGGCGCCGATATTGAAGCCGGCGTAGGTGTACGACACCCCCGCGCTGTATGCACGGTTGTTCGAGAACTGGCTGCTGTTCGAGAAGCCGTACAACGCGCCGAACTTCAGCCCGCCGAAATTGACGCTCGTATATTTGACGGCGTTGTTGATCCGGAACGAATTGTTCAGGTTGTCGTTGTCGAACGGGTGGGCAAACTGGGTGCCGCCGAATTGCGTGCCGGTCAGCGACAGCGGGCCGATATAGTCGACGACGCTATCGTATTGGCGACCGAGTGTGATGGCGCCGAACTGCTCCTGTGACAGGCCGACGAATGCCTGGCGGCCGAACTCGCGGCCATTCTGGCCGAGCGTGCCGTTGGCGATGTTGAAGCCGTTTTCCAGCACGAAGATCGCTTTCAGGCCGCCGCCGAGATCTTCCGTGCCGCGCAGACCCCAGCGGCTCCCGTTGATCTGGCCGCTGCGTTCGGACCACGAGCTGTGGCCGCCCTGATTGTTCGTATAGGTGATGCCTGCGTCGATCAGGCCGTACAGCGTAACGCTGCTTTGAGCATGGGCTGCGGTAACGAATACACCCGACAACGCGGTGACGATCAGGGTTTTTTTCATGGATCTGTCTCCAAACAGGATGATGTCGATCGAACCTGCGGCGGACTGGCCGTGTTTTGCTTGACGCTGTAGCCGGTCCCGCAGAACGGCGGTGCGCTTATCAGAAAGCCATGTGCAGTGTACGGAGGGCGCGAAGCGGGGACGGCTCGCACTTTAAGAAACAATGTATTTTGGAATCCGCAAAAATCGAAAAAAGCGCGCAAACGGTTGCTCCGCAAGGGTTTGCGGCAGTGCAGCGAAATGAAATGGAACTCAGGACTACGTAACGGGCGTTGCGCGATTGCGACAGACGGTCAGCAACGGGCGGCGGCAGCTATAGCGCGATTATTGACACATCGGCAATAGAGGTTTGTGTGGAGCATGGATAATGAAAGGTAGTTCTCTCGTTATACTGCGATCTCTGCTTTCCGAAGCAGACTTTTTCGTTGACGGAAAAGATCTCCAAACCTTTGTCGGCGCGACTTCCCAGTCGCGCTTTTTTTTTGCCCTGCTGCCCGGTGCGCTACTGCGTGTACGAGCGGCGCTTGCGCTTGCCCGCGGGCACGGCTTCTTCTGCCTCGATCGGCGGCGGCGTATAGGTCCAGTCTTCCATCACGTAGTGACGGGCGTCGAGGGGCGATGCGAGCAGGTTCTGCCAGTGATCGCCGTGCCACGTCATATCGAATTCGGTGTCGCATGGCGCTTCGCGCGCGGACTCGGCCAAGGCGCGGGACTTGCGACGTACGCGTCCGAGCCGGCTCGCGAAGCGCTTGATTCCGTCCAGCCACATGACCCTCTCCTTCCTTTCGGTGTTGATTCAGGATCGCAACGTCCCCGCATTTCTGCAACCCGGAAAAAACCCGAGGATTTTACCGAATCGATTTGTCCCCGGTAGGAATTTCACGCCCCGGATTATTGGCGATCCGGTCCCGGTAATATTGACAGGTTTTTGATGCGAATCAATTAATCAAAGGCGATGGTGTACCGATTCCAGTGCTATTAGCGTCTTTTCGATAAAACGGTCGCCAAAAATTTTCTTGACGCACCCGGATTGTCCAATTTATAAAGTCAGCACTCCGTCCTCGGGCGGCGTGCTGGTGCGGGTGCTGGCGCAATGTTTCGGGATTTCGGGTAACGGCTATAAAAATAGCTTTTTTGATCTTATCGAGTGGGGAACGAAGACATGGATACCGGTATCGTGAAATGGTTTAACGATGCTAAAGGTTTTGGCTTTATTACGTCGGACAATGGCGGTGAAGATTTGTTTGCGCACTTTTCCGAAATCCGGATGGACGGCTTCAAGACGCTGAAGGAAAACCAGCGTGTCTCGTTCGACGTCAAGGTCGGCCCGAAAGGCAAGCAGGCAGCGAATATCCAGGCGGTCTGACGCGCCACGCATCGCCGATCACGTCCGGCCCCCGCATCGCGGGGGCTTTTTGTTTTCCGGGGACGGAGCAAACCGGTCCGGGCTGGCCGCGAGTACGCCCGCCGGTGCATACTCACGGAAGCATCGTTTCCCAGTCTTTTCATGTCCGATTCCCGTCCGTCCGATCCCGCCAGCGAACAGCCGCTCGTCTTCGTCGACCTCGAAACCACCGGCGGCTCGTCCGCCGACCACCGCATCACCGAAATCGGCGTGGTCGAAATCGGACCGCTCGGCGTGTCGACGTGGACGAGTCTCGTCAATCCGGGGCAGGCGATCCCGCCGTTCATCCAGCAACTGACGGGCATCTCCGACGCGATGGTGCGCGACGCGCCGACGTTCGCGTCGCTCGCGCCGGCGTTGTTCGAGCGGCTCGACGGGAAGCTGTTCGTCGCGCACAACGCGAGCTTCGACCGCGGTTTCCTGCGCGCCGAGTTCGAGCGCGCCGGGCTGACCTTCAATCCCGATGTGCTCTGCACGGTGCGGCTGTCGCGCGCGCTGTTTCCGCGCGAATCGCGGCACGGGCTCGATGCGCTGATCGAACGGCATGGGCTCGTTCCGGCCGCGCGCCACCGGGCGCTGGCCGATGCCGACCTGCTCTGGCAGTTCTGGCGCCAGTTGCACGAGATCGTGCCGCTCGAGCGGCTGCGCGACCAGATCGCGCGGACGACGCGTCACTTCCGTCTGGGCGGCGATCTGACCGAGGCGTGGCTGGATACCGCGCCGGCAGGGTGCGGCGCGTATGCGTTGTTCGGGGAGCGTGACGAAGCGCTGTATGTCGGCCGCAGCGTGCGCGTGCGGCAGCGGCTGCGCGCGCTGTTGACCGGCGAACGCCGGTCGTCGAAGGAAATGCGGCTGGCGCAGCAGGTGCGCCGTGTCGAATGGCGCGAGACCGGCAATGAGCTGGGGGCGATGCTCGCCGAAGCGCAATGGATTGCCCGGTTGCGCCCGTCGTACAACCGGCGCCCCACGGCCGACGCTACCCGCGCGGGTGGCGCGCCCTGGCCGTTCGAAGGCGCCGTCGCGTTCGAGGCGAACGGCGAGCGCCGCCTGTTTCATGTGATCGACGGCTGGTGCTATCTCGGTTCGGCGGAATCGCTCGATGCGGCCGCGCGGCTCGTGGCCGACGCGGCGGCCAGTGTGTTCGAACCCTTCACCCATCGCCTGCTGCAGACGCATCTCGCGCGCGGCCTGCAGGTGATTCCGCTCATGGCGCTCACGCCGGCGGATTGAGCGCCACGGCGCGTCAGCCGATCGCGCTGGCTCCGCCGGCGGAGCAGACGTGCGACAGCGCGGTATCGAGTGCCTGCGTCTGCGTGGAATCGTAGCGGGTGAGCGTCTTCCAGTTCGCGATGCTGCGCGCGAGCCGCGCCTGGCAATCGGGCGCCGCGCGTAGCGGGGCGACCTGCGCGAGACCGGTCAGCATTTTCTGCGTCAGCCGATCGAGCGCCGGCCGCGTGCTGGTCGCGAGATCGGGCGGTGTGCCTTCCGGCGGCCGCGTCGTGCGCCAGGTCGCGAACAGTGCATTCTGCACGTCCTTGCTCGCCGTGATCTGGTCCTCGAAGAACGTACGGGCGAACGCGGGATCGATGCCGGCCTGAACGGCGCGCTGTTCGACCGCCGTGAGCAGGGCCGCTTCGCGCGGCCGGTCCTCGATGGCCTTGTGATTCGCCCATTTCCAGCGCGCGACCGGTTCGGCGAGCGCGAGGCGCTGCGACGCGAGCGCCACGATGTTGGTGAGGGCGGTGTCGTCGCCGTCTGCCCGGGCGGGATGCGGAGACGAAAGGAGGGCGACGCCGAGCGCGGCGACAGCGAGGCTGGCACGAATGGCTTGCTTCATCGGAACGATCGGGAGACCCGGGCGGGCCGGACGTGGAAAACCAGAAGGATAGACGAAGACAGTCGCGCGGCGTAGCGTCGCGACAGGAGAATCAGCAGGCGAGCTGATCCGGCACCGTCAGGCTGTTGCGGCCCGTGTGCGAGGCGAATTGCGCGCGAAGCGCACGGATGAACCGCACGATAGCGATGATCGACACGTGGCGGTTACAGAACCGAACTGACGTTCACTTCGGCGAGTACAGCTTGTGCTGCTCGTCGAAGAATGCCCGAACGTGCTCGGGCAGCTCGGCGAGGAATTCCACGCCGACGGGTTCCGGATCCGGGCTCATCACTTGCTCGGGCGGTGGCATGCGAGTGGGTCTTTCGTCCATGATCGTTTCTCCAGCAGGTTCAATGATTATCAACCTCGCGCTCGGATTTATGCCAGCGGCGAATCGTTAGATTTTGTCTCTGTTGTATTAACGGCACATGCGCTCCGGCGCGCGGTGCGATGCCCGGTATTGCACGCTGCACGATCGGCAACAATCGGGCCGCTTGTTATACTTGCGCGCACTTTTTCCTGGACCGCGATGAGACGAACGACGCGATGGATCGGCCTCGTATGGCTGGCGCTGGTACTGAACGTACTGTCGCCCGTCGTCGGCTACGCGCGTCTCGCGTCGAGCGGCTCCGGCGCGCTCACGCTCGAGTTGTGCAGTGCAGCGGGCGCCCGTCAGGTCGTGCTCGCACAAGCGGGCGACGACCGCGACACGTCGTCGTTCGACCATGCCGGCGTCCCGCACTGCGTGTACTGCCCCGGCTTCGCGGCGAACGTCGCGCTGGGCACGAGCCTGCCCGCGATGCCGGGCTTCGTGCGGACGTTCGCGTATCGGGTGGCCGCGCCGGTCGTTCCCGATGTACCCCGCAAGGGCATCCGTCTCGCGCAGCCGCGCGCCCCGCCTGAAAACCTCCCGATCTGATTGATGTCGTCCGCGCGCCCTGGTGGCGCGCGAGCCGCCCGTGGCCCCGGTCCGCGCGTCGCGTCGTTCGTGCGCGGCTCGCGCACCCGTGTCCGGCGGCGTCCGATCACGTTTTCAGGAATTCACTCATGTCGTCTACCTTTGCCGCGCGGCCGTCGCGCGGCCGGCTCGCGCTCGCATGCGCGACCGCTTTCGCATGGCCGGCCGCTCACGCGGCTTCGACCGACGATGCACGCGCCGAGGCCGCCCGCGGCGGCGGCGCCGATCGTTCCGCCATCGCCACGCCGGCTTCCGCCGGTGTCGCGGCATCGGCCACACCGGCCGGCGACACGCTGAGCGCCGTCAGCGTGACCGCGCAGCGGCAACCGGTCGACCCGGATACGCCGGCCGTCGTCACGTCGATCACCCGCGAGCAGATCGATGCGCACACCAACGTCACCACCGAGGACGCGCTGAAGTACGCGCCGAACCTGATGGTCCGCAAGCGCTACATCGGTGACCGCAACAGCATCTTCGCGGGCCGCGACTTCAACGAACTGCAGAGCGCGCGCGGGCTCGTCTATGCCGACGGCGTGCTGCTGTCGAACCTGCTCGGGTCGAGCTACGCGTACCCGCCGCGCTGGTCGCTGATTCCGCCCGACGACATCGCGCGCGTCGACGTGCTCTATGGCCCCTTTTCCGCGCTGTATCCGGGCAATTCGATCGGCTCGACCGTGCTGCTCACCACGCGCCGCCCGGAACAGCTCGAGGCGTCGCTGTCGACGCAGTTTTTCACGCAGCGCTACCACGACGGCTACGGCTTTGCCGATAGCCTCGGCGGCAATCATCAGACCGCGCGGATCGCGAACCGCGTCGGCCGGTTCTGGTTCGCGCTGTCGCTCGACCGGCTGGAGAACAACGGCCAGCCGATGCAGTATGCGAGCCCCGCTTCGGCCTACAACCCGAGGCTGGGCGCCGCCGTGCCCGTGACGGGCGCCGCGACCGACATCGGCCCCAACGGCAAGCCGCGGACCATCGTCGGCGCGCAGACGATCGAGCGGACCGAGCAGCTCAACGAGACGGTCCGGATGGGCTATGCGTTCACCGATCACGTCGATGCGACGCTGACGCTCGGGCATTGGGAGAACCATTACCGGCAGCACGGCGAGACCTTCCTGCGCGATGCGACGGGCAATCCGGTCTACGGCGGCAACGTGTCGATCGGCGGGCAGAACATGACCGTCGCGCCGAACGCGTTCGCGCCGCAGCGCGGCGACCAGGAGAACTGGCTGTACGCGCTCGGGCTGAACGGCCGGCTCGATTCCGGCTGGCGGTTGTCGGGCGTGGTATCCGCGTACGACGTGTCGCGCGACGTGCTGCGCGCGGCCTCGACCGTGCAGGGTGGGGCAGGCACGCTGTTCCAGGGCGACGGCACCGGCTGGCGCACGCTCGACCTGAAGGCCGAGGCGCCGGAAGTGAAAGGCCATACGTTCACGTTCGGCTATCACTACGACAACTACTTCCTGCGCAACGTCACGTATAACACCGCCGACTGGCTGGCCGGGCCGACCACGTCGCTCGCGAGCGTCTATCGTGGCGACACGCGCACGCAGGCGCTGTTCGGGCAGGACGCGTGGCGCTTCGCGCCGGGCTGGCTCGCGACGCTCGGGCTGCGCTACGAGCGCTGGGATGCGTACGGCGGCGCGCTCGGCAATGCGAAAGGCACGCTCGGCTATGCGGACCGGAGCGCGAATGCGCTGTCGCCGAAAGTCGCGTTGCAGTGGGACGCGACGGAGGTCTGGCGCTTCCGGCTGTCGTTCGCGACCGGCACGCGGTTTCCGACGGTCGGCGAGCTGTTCCAGGGCACGATTTCGAACAACGCGATCGTCAACAACAACCCGAACCTGCGGCCCGAAAAGGCGATCGACTGGGATTTCACGGCCGAACGCGACGTGGGCGTCGGCGTCGTGCGCGCCAGCGTGTTCCAGAGCGACCTGCGCGATTCGATCTACAGCCAGACGACGGCGTCGGGCGCGACGACCGTCACCAACATCTCGAACGTCGACCGCGTGCGCGTGCGTGGCGTCGAGCTCGCGTTCAGCGGCGAGAACGTCGGGCTGCGCGGGCTCAACCTCGACGCGAACGTGTCGGCGAGCAACGCGCAGATCCTTGCCGACGCCGCGAACCCGGCCTACGTCGGGTCGCGTTTCCCCCGCATTCCGCGCATGCGCGCGAACCTGCTCGCGTCGTATCGCTTCGACGAGCACTGGCTCGCGAGCGTCGGCGTGCGCTACTCGGGCCGCCAGTACAACACGCTCGACAACAGCGACGTGAATCCGGACGTCTACGGCGGCACGAGCTCGTTCACGGTCGTCGATCTGAAGGCACGCTACCGCTTCGATCGTCACTGGACCGCGTCGGCCGGCATCGACAACCTGACGGACCGCCGCTACTACACGTTCCACCCGTATCCGGGCCGCACTTTCTATGGAGAACTGAAATGGTCGCTGTGAGATCGTTCGCGGCGGGCTGCGCGCTGTGGCTCGCGGCGCTCTCGACCGCCGGCGCGCATGATGCGTCCAGCGTGGCGAAAGCCGCCGATCCGCACGCCGCGCACACGAGCATGCAGGCGACGCCCGCGCAGCAGAAGCAGCCGCTCGCGACGGGCGCCGCGTTCGATACGCGTCATCGGCTGTGGGTCGCATGGGTCGAAGGCGCGCATGTCGTCGTCGCGCATTCCGACGACGCCGGGCGCACGCTGTCCGCGCCCGTCACCGTCAATGCGATGCCCGAGCCGATCTACACGAGCGCCGAGAATCGCCCGAAGCTCGCGACGAGCCCGGACGGGCGCGCGGTGTACGTGTCGTGGTCGATGCCGCTCGATGCGCCGTACACCGGCATGGTGCGCTTCTCGCGCTCGCTCGACGGCGGCGCGACGTGGAGCGTGCCCGTGACCGTGCATCGCGACCGGCAGGCGATCACGCACCGCTTCGACATGATGGCCGTCGATCCCGCCGGCAACATCGCGATCGCATGGATCGACAAGCGTGATCTCGTCGCGGCGAAGGCGGCCGGGCAGACGTACGAAGGCGCGGCCGTCTACTACGCGGTGTCACGCGACGGCGGCGCGTCGTTCGACCCCGAGCGCAAGGTGACCGACCACACCTGCGAATGCTGCCGGATCGCGATGGCGATCGATCCGGCCGGGCGCATCGAGGCCGTGTGGCGCAACGTGTTTCCGGGGCAGATCCGCGATCACGCGCTCGCGGTGCTGCCCGTATCGGCGTCCGAGCCGGTCCTGCCCATACGCGCGACGTTCTCGAACTGGCACGTCGAGGCGTGCCCCGAACACGGGCCGGCGCTCGCGATCACGCCGGACGGCACGCGACATGTGGCGTGGTTCGGCGTCGTCGACGGTCGCGCCGACGTGTTCTATTCGCGCATCGGCGCCGATGGCCAGCCGCGCGGTACACCGTGGGCATTCGGCGCGAATCCCGCGGTGCCCGGCGAGCAGGCGTCGCATGCGGCGCTCGTCGCGCACGGCGACGTCGTGTGGCTCGCTTGGAAGGCGTTCGACGGCGACACGATGCAGATCAAGCTGCGTCGGTCGGATGACCGCGGCGAGCACTGGTCGGCGCCGCGCGTGATCGCGTCGACGGCGGGCGCGAGCGACAACCCGCAATTGCTCGACGATGCGGGCCGCATCTACCTGTCGTGGCGCACGCGCAACGACGGCTATCGGCTGATCGCCGTGGAGGGAGTGCAATGAAGCGGCTGATGGCATGGCTCGGCATCGTGCTCGCGAGCCTGCCCGCATGGGCGGGCGGCGGTGCATTGCAGCCGTTGCGCGCGGCGGACGTCGCGCGCCTGTACGCGGCGGCGCGCGAGCGGCCGCTGGCGGTCGAGATCTGGTCGCTCGATTGCGGATACTGTCGCGAGAACGCCGCGCATCTGGTCGCGTGGCAGCGCCGTCATCCGGGCGTGCAGCTCGCGATGGTCGCGATGGATGCGTACGACGACAACGGTGCGGCGATCGCGCAGGCGCTGGCGCAGATGAATCTGCCGCCGCAGGTCGCGCAGTATGCGAACGCGGAGCCGATGCCCGAGCGGCTGCGAACGGCGCTCGATGCGGGATGGCGAGGGGAGATGCCGCGCACCGTGTGGATCGGGTGCGAGGGCGTGCGTGACGCGCGCAGCGGCTTGCTGACGGCCGACGTGCTCGACGGCTGGCTGCAGCACGCGAAGCGGTGACGCATCGGGCCGGCGCGCGGCGAACCGGCCGCGCGCCGGCCCGATGCGAAAACGCGCCCGAAGGCGCGTGGAGAGAAACGTCAGGCCGCTCGCCTGAATAGCCGGATCACGAACAGCAGGATCACCGCGCCGATGACCGCGACGATCACCGAACCGATGAAGCCGCTGCCGATGCTGATGCCGAGCAACCCGGCAAGCCAGCCGCCGATCACCGCGCCGACAATCCCGACGATGATGTCGACGATCAGCCCGAAGCCGCCGCCCTTCACGAGCAAGCCGGCAAGCCAGCCGGCGATCGCGCCGATGATGAGCCACATAATCAAGCCATGAGTCATGGTGGTCCTCTCCTTGGGTTGAGTCGAAATGACCGCGTACCGGCCGCCGCGCGCCGCAAGCTGGTTGAAAGCGGCTGCGACCGCCGCGCCGCCCACGCAATGTAACGCGATAGACGGGTCAGAATCGTTAAGTAATGTTATGCACCCTTAAGCAGATTTTCCAGGTGATTTGTCTGCGTACGGCACGATTCGTGCGCATGCGACGCATGGCGAAATGAATTTGTAAGAATCGGGTCGCCGCTGCGGCTGATCGGTCGAACGCGTTATCTCTCGTGCGTCGTCGTGGACAGGGTGGCCTCCGGCAGTCCATCGGCTGCGTCGGCGATCAGCCGCGCGACGGTCGCGGCATCGTCGATCGCCTCGATCGACAGCAGCGCCAAACGGGCGAGGAAGAGCGACGCATCGGCTTCACCGATCCGGGTCATCGTGTGGCACAGAGCGGTGTAGAGCGTGTCGCGTTCGGTGTCCGTCATCATGCGGTCTCCTGAAGATCGGTTTCGATCGAGGCGTGCGGATGGAGCGCGCGATCGAGTGCGGCGCTCACGTCGTCGGCCCGCGCATCGTGCCAGCGGCCGAGCACGTGCCCGTCCGGACGCACGAGATAGACGGTGCCGTCGCGTGCGCCGTACATGTCGAACAGCCGCCCGTCGTCGTCGTGGCCGCGGCAGGCTGGATGCCGCACGGTCGCCGCATGCCGGGCGAGCGTGACGAGCGCGAACGGTATGTGCGCTGCCTGCAGGCGTGGCTCGAGCGCGGCGAGCGATGGATCGGGCACGCTGTCCGCCGTGAAGCAGAACGCGGTGAAGCGCGGCGCGACGAGATCGGTCAGGTGGCCGCGGTGCGTATCGTCGCCATGCGCCCCGTACAGCGTCAACGGACACTCGGGGGGCACCGTGCCGGGCGCCGGGCCGGCCGCGAAGGTGTCGCGTTCGGCCGTGTTGAGCGGCGACCTGGCATACGCGATGGCCGATGTCTGGCGCGGGTTGATCAGCGAACGCAGTGCCGGATGCCGGACCGCGAGCGTCAGCACGGCCTTGCGCATCAGCGCGAACGCAAACGACGGCGGCGCCATGAACTCGGTGCTCTTCGTGCCGTAGCGCAGGTTCTCGTGCGCCGCGAACACGCGCTCGTCCGAGTAGCTGTCGAGCAGCGCGTCCGACGCGATGCCGCGGATCACGTACGCGAGCTTCCACGCGACATTGTCGGCATCGTCGATGCCCGAATTCGCGCCGCGTACGCCGAAGATCGGCACGAGATGCGCGGCATCGCCGCAGAACAGCACGCGGTCGTGCCGGTAGCGTTCGAGCGTCAGCGCGTTCGCCTTGTAGATCGTAATCCAGATGGGCGACCACGCGCCGCGCTCGCCCATCATGTCGAGCAGGTCCTGCACGCGCGGGATCACGTTCTCCGGCTTCACGGCCGCTGCGGGATCCTCGTCGTCACACAACTGGTAGTCGATCCGCCATACGTTGTCGGGCTGCTTGTGGACGAGCACGGTGGAGCCCGGATTCGACGACGGATCGAAGTAGGCCAGGCGTTCGGTCGGCCGGTCGCTGTCGAGCGCGATGTCGACGATCACGTAGCGGCCCTCGTAGGTCGTGCCGCGCAGCGACAGGCCGAGCGCGTCGCGCATCGTGCTGCGGCCGCCGTCGCACGCAACGACCCAGTCGGCATCGAATGCGTAGCCGCCGAGCGGCGTGTCGACGTCGATGCGCACACCGTCCGGCAGCCGCGTCACGCCGGTCACCTTCGTCTGCCAGCGGATCTCGATCAGGTCGGGCTGGCGCAGCGCGGCATCGAGCAGGAATTGTTCGATGTGATATTGCGCGAGATTCACCATCGGCGGCAGCTTCTGGTTCGCGTCCTGCGGCATCGTGAAATGCAGCACTTCGTCGCGCCGGTAGAAACTGCGGCCGCCGGTCCATGGCAGCCCCGTGCGCAGGAAATCGTCGAGCGCGCCGAGCCGCTCGACGATCTCGAGGCTGCGGCGCGAGATGCAGATGGCGCGGCTGCCGTGGCAGACCGAATCGTCGGCTTCGATCAGCACGCTGCGGATGCCGTGATTCGCGAGGCCGAGCGCGACGGCGAGGCCCACGGGGCCGCCGCCGACGATCGCGACGCGATGCCGGCGCGTGTCGATGCCGCCGTCACGCTCCGGCAGATGCGCGGGATGGCGCTCGGCGACGAACGGGTAGGGCTTGAAGTCGATATCCATCGTTGGCTTCCAGGGTGGTCCGGTTCGACGTGCCCGCATCGGTGAAGCGATGTGGGCAGCTGGTCGATCCAGTATGGAAGCCGGTCGTGCCGCCGTTGTCCCCATTTCGGGTACGGCGGCGGTCGCGCTACGCCCGGTGCGAGCCGACGCGTTTCAGGGCTGCATGCACAGCGCGAACAGTTCTCGCTGGCTCGAAATGCCGAGGCGCCGATACGCGCGTTTCTGATAGGTCACGACGCTCGACGCCTTTACGCCCATCGTCTCGCCGATGTCATGCGCGGTCTGGCCTTCGAGCACGCCGCGCAACACGTCGAGTTCGCGCTTCGACAATGCCGGGCACGCATGACGCAGTCGCGCGAGCATGCGTTGCGGGATGCCGATCTGCGCCGCGCCGGCCAGCGCGTAGTGATGCTTGGCGGCCTGCGCGATCAGCGGCGCGAGCGCCTCGATCGTCGCGATCTCGCGCGGCTGGAATGCGCCGCTGCGATGCGCGCGATACAGGTTGATCGACAGCCAGGTTGCATCGTCGGGCTGCATCAGCAACGCGAGCCGGTCGGATACGTCGGGGCCGCGATAGCACGCCGCGCGATACGCTTCGTGATCGATTTCGTCGCCGGCCTGCTGGTGCAGCAGCACGCCGTGCCGGTGCGTGCCGCGCCGGGCGGCCGAGACGATCGGCTGGTTGCCGTCGAGTGCGTAGAAGTGTCGCGCGTACGTGTCGGCGACGTCGCGCAGATAGCGGCCGCCGCGATGATCGGCGACGGACAGCGTGCGCGGGCGGTTGCCGAACTCGTACGCGAAGATCGTGCACTGCGTGATCGACAGTGCATCGTCGAACAGCCTCAGGATTTCGCCGGCGAACGCGTCGGGTTCGTTGCCGCCGATCGCGGCGACGAGGCGCGTCGCGCGGGACACGTCCAGTTGCGCGGAGAAAGTCGGTCGCTCGAGACGCCAGGTGCGCATGGTGCGGGGAGAGGGCGGAATGGTCCGGCGATTGTAATCGGCGGGACGCGGCGCGGGAGTCGGGAGATGCCCGCAAACGAGGGTGAGTCGGAAAGCGGACGGGCGCACGATTTCGGCGCCGGAAAATAGAAAAGGTCTGACAAGCGATGCTTGTCAGACCTTTATGTCTTGGTGCCGGAGATAGGAGTCGAACCTACGACCTTCGCATTACGAATGCGCTGCTCTACCAACTGAGCTACACCGGCAGCAGAGAAATGAAATTATATGGTGAAATCCGCGATCTTGGCAATAGGTTTTGCGAATTTTTTTCAGCTTGCTGCGGCTGCTTCGCGAAACCCTCGATCCGGCGGACTTTCCGCTTTCACTTCACTGCGATGCAACCCGTTAGGGCCACATCGCGAAGGCGCGATTGTACTGATGTCTCGCACCCTCGTCCAGTGCTGCAGTGCAATTATTTTGCTTCGTCGTGATAGCCGGTCACGCGCTCGACTTCGTTCTTCGAACCGAGGAACACGGGCACGCGCTGGTGCAGGCCGGTCGGCTGAACTTCCATGATGCGCTGCGTGCCGGTCGTCGCGGCGCCGCCTGCCTGTTCGACGATGAACGACATCGGGTTCGCTTCGTACATCAGGCGCAGCTTGCCCGGACGATCGGGCGTGCGCTTGTCGGCCGGGTACATGAAGATGCCGCCGCGATTCAGGATCCGGTGCACGTCGGCCACCATCGACGCGATCCAGCGCATGTTGAAGTTGTCGCCGCGCGGGCCGTCCTTGCCGGCGTTCAGCTCGTCGACGTAGCGCTTGACCGGGTCGTACCAGTGGCGCGCGTTCGATGCGTTGATCGCGTATTCGCGCGTGTCGGCCGGGATCTGCATGTTGCTCTGCGTGAGCACCCACGAGCCGACTTCGCGGTCGAGCGTGAAGCAGTTCACGCCGTTGCCGGTCGTCAGCACGAACACCGTCTGCGGGCCGTAGACGGCGTAGCCGGCCGCGACCTGCTGCGTGCCGGGTTGCAGGAACGATTCCTCGGTCGCCTGCTTGCCGTCCGGGCAGCGCAGCACCGAGAAGATCGTGCCGATCGACACGTTCACGTCGATGTTCGACGAGCCGTCGAGCGGATCGAACACGAGCAGGTATTCGCCGCGCGGGTAGTTCGCCGGGATCGGGAAGAACGTTTCCATTTCTTCCGACGCCATCGCGGCGAGGTTGCCGCCCCATTCGTTCGCGTCGAGCAGGATCTCGTTCGACAGGATGTCGAGCTTCTTCTGCACTTCGCCCTGGACGTTCTCGCTGCCGGCGGTGCCGAGCGCTTCGCCGAGCGCGCCCTTCGACACGTTGTAGCTGATCGCCTTGCACGCGCGGGCGACGACTTCGATCAGCAGGCGCAGGTCGGCGGGGAGGTTGTTGGTCTCACGTTGCTGTTCGATCAGGAACTTCGACAGCGTGGTGCGGCGGGCAATGGACATGACAGACTCCGAAAGGCCAAAGAATCCTTGAATGGCCGCAATTTTACCCGTCGCGCCTCCGGTGCCGCCGGCTTTTTTCGTCCGGTTACATGGCCGGGTGGCCGAAGCGGCGCGGTATCGGGCGGCGACGCCGGGCGGGGTGCGCCTCGCCGCGGAGGCCGCCCGAGCGGTCCGACCCCGCGAGCGCGTGCGGTTGCAGCCGTGCTCGTGCAATAAAAAAGCCGGCGCCGCGTGAGGCGGCACCGGCTCGATCGCGCGGACGCGACAGGTCGAACGCGCAAGTTACGCGAGCGCCTTCTCGACGATCTCGCGCACGTCACGCGATTTCGCGCCGGCCGCGACCTGTTCGAGCGCTTCGCGCATCCGGTCGCGCAGCGCCGGTGTGAAGCGGCGCCACAGTTCGAGCGAGCGCGCGAGGCGTGCGGCGACCTGCGGGTTGATCGCGTCGAGCGCGAGCACCTGTTCGGCCCAGAACGCGTAGCCCGAACCGTCCGCCGCGTGGAATTGCGCGGGATTGGCCGCGCAGAAGCTGAAGATCAGCGAGCGCGCGCGATTCGGATTCTTCAGATTGAACGCCGGGTGCGCGAGCAGCTTGCGCACCTTCGCGAGCGTCGGCTGCGCGGGCGTACCGCGTTGCGCCGCCTGCATCGCGAACCACTTGTCGATCACGAGCGCTTCCTTCTCGAAGCGGCGGTAGAAGTCGTCGAGCGCGTGCTCGGCCGGCCCGTTCGCGCCCGCGGCGGCCGCGGACAGCAGCGCGCCGAGCGCAGCCGCGCGATCGGTCATGTTGTTCGCCGCATCGTACTGGGCCGTGGCGAGGCGTACCGCATCGGCCGGATCGTCGAGTTCGGCCAGATACGCGAGCGCGAGGTTCTTCAGCGCGCGGCGGCCCGAGGCTTCAGGCGTCGGCTCGTAGGCGCCGGGCGTCTGGTGCTGCTCGTACGTAGCGAGCCAGTCGGCGCGCAGCGCGGTCGCGAGCTGGCGGCGCACGAACTGGCGCGCGCGATGCACGGCGGCCGGATCGGCCTCGGCCATCTGATCGGCGAGATAGGTTTCCGACGGCAGTGTCAGCGCGAGTTCGCGGAACGCCGGCGACAGGCTTTCATCGGTCAATACGCGGCGGAACGCGGCGACGAAGTTCTCGCCGAGCGTGAGCGGCGCGTTGGCGGCCGCCCGCGCGGCGAGCGTCAGCAGCGCGCGCGTCGCGAGGCGCTGGCCGGCCTCCCAGCGGTTGAAAGGATCGCTGTCGTGCGCGAGCAGGAACGCGAGATCGTCGTCGCTGTAGTCGTACTCGACGATCACCGGCGACGAGAAGTTGCGCAGCAGCGACGGCAGCGGCGCTTCCGGCACGTCGACGAACGTGAAGGTCTGCTCGGTGTCGGTGAACTCGAGCACGCGCGTCGTGCCCGATGCGGCGGCTTCGCCGTCCAGACGCAGCGGCAGGTCGCGGCCGTCGCGGCCGATCAGGCCGATCGCGAACGGGATCAGGAGCGGCCCTTGCTGCGTTTCGCGCGCGGCCGGCGACGCGTCGCCGTAGCCCTGCGCGAGGGTGATCGTATAGCGGCGCGCGGCCGCGTCGTACGCGGTGCGTACCGACACGCGCGGCGTGCCGGCCTGGCTGTACCAGCGCTCGAACTGCGCGAGGTCGCGCCCGTTCGCGTCGGCCATCGCGTGACGGAAGTCGTCGCAGGTCACCGCGTGGCCGTCGTGGCGCTTGAAGTAGAGATCCATCCCCTTGCGGAAGCCGTCGCGGCCGAACAGCGTCTGGTACATCCGCACGACTTCCGAGCCTTTCTCGTAGACGGTCATCGTGTAGAAGTTGTTGATCTCGACGTAGCTCTCCGGGCGCACCGGGTGCGCCATCGGGCCGGCGTCCTCCGCGAACTGCAGCTGGCGCAGCACGCGCACGTCCTCGATGCGCTTGACCGCGCGGGCCGCCGATTCGACCGCGTCGCCCGCGGCCATGTCGGCCGAGAACTCCTGGTCGCGGAACACCGTCAGGCCTTCCTTCAGGCTCAACTGGAACCAGTCGCGGCAGGTCACGCGGTTGCCGGTCCAGTTGTGGAAGTATTCGTGGCCGACCACCGATTCGATGTTCGCGAAATCGGTGTCGGTCGCGGTCTCGGGGTTCGCCAGCACGTACTTCGTGTTGAAGATGTTGAGCCCCTTGTTCTCCATCGCGCCCATGTTGAAGTCGCCGACCGCGACGATCATGAAGCGGTCGAGATCGAGCTCGAGGCCGAAGCGCTTTTCGTCCCAGCGGATCGAGTGGATCAGCGAATCCATCGCGTGACGCGTCTTGTCGAGATCGGCCGGTTCGACCCACACCTGCAGCAGCTTTTCCTTGCCGGAGCCGGTGGTGATCGTTTCCTCGATCGCGACGAGCTTGCCCGCGACCAGCGCGAACAGATAGCTCGGCTTGCGGAACGGGTCTTCCCATTTCGCGAAGTGGCGGCCGTCGGGCAGGTCGCCCGAATCGACGAGATTGCCGTTCGACAGCAGCACCGGGTACGCGGCCTTGTCGGCACGCAACGTGACGACGTACGACGCCATCACGTCGGGGCGGTCGAGGAAGTAGGTGATGCGGCGAAAGCCTTCGGCTTCGCACTGCGTGAAGAAGTTGCCGCTCGACACGTAGAGGCCCGACAGCGTCGTATTCTGGTCGGGGGCGCACGCGCTTTCGAGCGTCAGCTCGAATGCCTCGGGCACGTTCTCGACGGTCAGCCCGTGCTCGTGCGCGCGCACCGCGCCGTGCGGTGCGCCATCCAGCCGCGCGCCGAGGAATTCGAGCGCCTCGCCCATCAGTTCCAGGTGTGGTGCGGGCGCGGCATCCGGATTGCGGCGCACGCGCATCGTATTCCTGACGATCGTGCGGGCCGGCGCGAGATCGAATTCGAGTGCGACGGAATCGATGAGGAAGGCCGGCGGCGTGTAGTCGGCGCGGCGGATCACGGTGGAGGAGGCGTTGTCGGACATGGTCGTCGAGATCGGTGGAGTGGGGGACGGGCCCGTCGCGCGGGCCAGGCGAACCGGGCCATTGTACAAAGGCTTGCGGCTGCGTGTCGGGCGAACTTTTTACCGCTTCCGCCAGTCCGCGTATTATCGGCATCCCGTTGTGGTTCGCGCGGTGCGACGAACGGGTGACGGATCGACGAGGATCAACATGAAACGCGATTGGATTTTTCGCGGTGCGGGCTGGGCGGCGGCGCTGTGCGTCGCGCTGCTGACCGGCTGCACCAGCTACGTGACCACCCAGGTCACGGCCTTCTCCGACTGGAGCGGCAGCGACGCGACGCGCACCTATGCGTTCACGCGCACGGACGCGCAGAAGAACAGCATCGAGCAGTCGACCTACGAGCCGATCGTCGCGAACGAGCTGTCCGCGTACGCGTTCCGGCAGGTGCCGCAGTCGCAGGCCCGCTATCTCGTCGGGCTGACCTATGCGGTCGGCAGCGATCTCGTGACGGTGCCGCAGCCGGTCTACTACGATCCGTGGTTCGCGCCCGGGCCGTACTGGCGGCGCGGGCCGTGGAATCCCTGGGGCCCGTGGGGGCCCTGGGGGCCGATGCCGGCCGGCTATGTCGCGCAGACGTACCAGGTGTTCGACTACATGCTCGGTATCCGCATCACCGAGCGCGCGACGGGCAAGGAGGTCTACAACGTGTCCGCGCGCACGACCGGCGACAACGGCACGCTGCTGTACGCGATGCCGTTCCTCGCGCGCAGCGCGCTCGCCGATTTCCCGTTGTCGAACGGCGCGGTCCGCTCGGTTCGGCTGCCGGTCGACAAGCGCGGCGGGCCGGCGGCGCCGGCCGCCAACGAGCGCGCGGTGCCGGCGGCGCCCGCCTCGGGCGCGGCCGTCGCGAAGTAAAGCGGCATCCACTCCGGCGCGGCCGCCCGGCCGCGCCGGCCACTTTCCTTTCCGTCAGACCCCGATACCCAGCAGCGCCAGCGCGCCGAGCACGACGAACAGCACGGCTGCGATCCCGTGCACGAGCTTCGTCGGCAGACGGTGCGCGAAGCGGTCGCCGAGCAGGATCGCCGGCACGTTCGCGAGCATCATCCCGAACGTCGTGCCGGCCACGACACCGATGTAGTCCTGGAAGCGCGCGGCCAGCGCGACGGTCGCGATCTGCGTCTTGTCGCCCATTTCCGCGAGGAAGAACGCGACGAGCGTCGCGCCGAACACGCCGAGCCGCGAGCGGGTCGCATTGGCTTCGTCCTCGTCGAGCTTGTCCGGTACGAGAATCCACAGCCCCATCGCGATGAACGAGAACGCGAGCGCCCAGCGCATGATCGACGGCGTGACGAGCGCGCCCAGCCATTCGCCGAGCGCGCCGGCGAAACCATGGTTGACGAGCGTCGCGACGAGCACGCCGAGAATGATCGGCACCGGCTTGCGATAGCGCGCGGCCAGCACGAGGGAAAGCAGTTGGGTCTTGTCGCCGATTTCAGCGAGGGCGACGGCGCCGGTGGAGATCAGGAAGGCTTGAGACACGAATGGGGTTCCGCGGGCCGTTGTTGTGCGTGCGAGCGACGATCCACCGCGCGCCGGGCCCTGATGCGGCGCGCAGTGAACCATCGGTCTCGCCAGGCCAACGTGGCTGCGTCCGCCATGGCCGAACGGCCAAGTCTGTTGACGGACGCCTCCGTCACGATGCGCGCCGGGGGCGCGGGACATCGAGCGGAGCGGCTACTCCCCAATGAGCGGCGCATTCTAGCACGGCGCGTTGCGCGCCGGAAAGCGGCCGGGCCGCCGTGCGGCGCACTGAAGCGGCTTCGATTGCCGACATGCACGGCGGCGAAGCTGCCGCGCGTGTCGGAACGTGCCGGCCGCGGGTCGTTACGCGGCGGCCGGGCGGCGCGCGGCGCCGCGTTCGTGCACGAGTTCGCCGGCCGCGTAGGTCCGGTATACCGCGCGGTCGTCGCCGAGCAGCGCGAACGCGAACAGCAGTTCCTCGAGCGACTCCGCGCGCTTCGTACGGCGCGCGAGCAGCGGCGTCGCCTGCGGATCGAGCACGACGAAGTCGGCTTCGGTGCGCGGCTTGAGCGTGCCGACCGTGTCGGCGAGGTCGAGCGCCTGCGCGGCGCCGGCCGTCGCGAGCCAGAACATCCGCGTGGCGGTCAGGTGGTGGCCCGACAGCCGCGCGACCTTGTGCGCCTCGTTCATCGTCTGCAGCATCGAGAACGACGTGCCGCCGCCGACGTCGGTCGCGAGCGTGACGGGCACGTCGTGTTCGCCGGCCTTGTCGAAGTCGAACAGCCCGCTGCCGAGGAAGAAGTTCGACGTCGGGCAGTGCGCGACGACGGTGCGCGTCTCGGCCATCCGGCGGCGATCCTCGTCGTCGAGGTGGATGCAGTGACCGTACACCGCGCGCGGACGCAGCAGCCCGTAGCGGTCGTAGATGTCGAGATAGCTGCGATGGCCGGGGAACAGCTCGGCCACCCATTTCACCTCGTCGACGTTTTCCGCGACGTGGCTTTGCACGAACACGTCCGGATGGCGGCGCGCGAGTTCGCCGCACGCCTCGAGCTGCGCCTCGGTCGACGTCGGCGCGAAGCGCGGCGTGAGCGCGTACATCTGGCGGCCCTTGCCGTGCCAGCGGTCGATCAGCTCGGCGCTGTCGTCATAGCCCGACTGCGCGGTGTCGCGCAGGAATTCGGGGCAGTTGCGGTCCATCAGCACCTTGCCCGCGATCATCCGCAGGTCGCGCGCGTCGCTTGCGGCGAACAGCGCATCGGCCGATTGCTTGTGCACCGTGCAGTAGACGAGTGCGCTCGTCGTGCCGCACGCAAGCAGTTCGTCGACGAAGAAGTCGGCGACTTCGCGCGCATGCTCGGGGTCGCCGAACTGGCGCTCGGTCGGGAACGTGTACTTGTCGAGCCACGGCAACAGGCCCGGCGCCGGCGACGCGATCATGTCCGTCTGCGGATAGTGGATGTGCGTGTCGATGAAGCTGGGCACGATCAGCTTGTCGCGCAGGTCGTGGACCACCGCATCGCGCGCGAGCGTCGCGGCGAGCGCCGCATACGGGCCGGCCGCGACGACCTTGCCGTCGTCGACGATCAGGAGCCCGTCGGTCTCGTGGTTCGCGGCCTGGCTCGATTGCGCCGGGTCGCCGTTGAAGGTCAGCAGCTGGGAACGGAAAGCGGTTTGCGTCATGACGAATGGTCCTGCATCAAGGTAAGGCGAACAGAAGAAAGCGATCGGCGCAGCACGGCGGCGGGACGGTGCGTCGCGAGCGGCATCGGCACGCGGCGTGCGGCGCGGCCGGCGGCGATGGCATGGGCGAACGTGGCGGCCGAAGCCGCCCGCAAGTGGTTGCCCGCGCACCTCGCGGCCGTTGCACCCGCATCCGGTGCGGCGGCGAACGGCACGGCAAGCCGCGACGGCCGGTGCGCACAAGCGCCGACGCACGGCGCCGTCGCGCCGCATGCACGCAGCCCACCGGCCCGGCGCCAGGCCGAGCCGGTGAGCGCGAAGCGGATGCCGTTGCCGTGTTTCATCTGTCTAGCGTTCCTCGATGCGGGCCGTCACGCGGCCTGCCAGTACGCGTCGAGGCGCGCGTACAGTGCGTCGCGCTGCGCCGGTTCGATGAACGACGCCTCGAAGCCGTTGCGAATCACCGCATGGACTTCGGCATCCGTGAGTTGCAGCCCTTCGGCCGTCGCGAAGTAGTTTTCATTGACGTAGCCGCCGAAATAGGCCGGATCGTCGGAGTTGATCGTCACCGCGACGCCGCGGTCGAGCAGCGCCTTCAGCGTGTGCTTCGCCATGTCGTCGAACACGCACAGCTTCAGGTTCGACAGCGGGCAGACGGTGAGTGCCGTGCGCGATCGGGCGAGGCGTTCGACGAGCGCGGCATCCTCGATGCTGCGCACGCCGTGGTCGATCCGGTCGACCTTCAGCACGTCGAGCGCTTCGTAGATGTAGGCGGGCGGGCCTTCCTCGCCCGCATGCGCGACGAGCTTCAGCCCGAGTGCGCGGGCCTTCTCGAACACGCGCGCGAACTTCGTCGGCGGATGGCCGAGCTCAGACGAATCGAGGCCCACGCCGATCAGGCGATGACGATAGCGTTCGAACAGCGGCAACGCGGATTCGAACGTCGCGAGCGCATCCTCTTCCGACAGGTGGCGCAGGAAGCACAGGATCAGCTTGCTCGACAGCCCGCGTCGTTCGGCATCGGCGAGCGCGCGCTCGATGCCCGCGACGACCGTCTCGATCGGCACGCCGCGCTCGGTGTGCGTCTGCGGGTCGAAGAACAGTTCGGTGTGGACGACGTTGTCGGCGAGCGCGCGTTCGCAGTACGCGGCCGTCATGTCGTAGAAATCCTGCTCGGTGAGCAGCACGCTCGCGCCGGCGTAGTAGATGTCGAGGAACGATTGCAGGTCGGTGAACGCGTACGCGGCGCGCAGCGCATCGATCGAGTCGTAGGCGAGCTTCACGCCGTTGCGCTGCGCGAGCGCGAAGATCAGTTCGGGCTCGAGCGAGCCTTCGATGTGGATGTGCAGCTCCGCTTTCGGCGCGCGGGCAATCTTGTCCTTGAATGTCGGGGTCATGGCGTCGTTCTTGGTCGGTCAGTAGGTAGGGGAAGCCTGCGCGGACGCATTCGCCTCGACGGCCTGCAGCAACTGCGCGGCCACCGAGATCGCGATCACTTCGGGCGCCTTGTCGATGATGCCTTCGACACCGATCGGGCAGCGCATCCGCGCGACCTGGGCCGGGTCGATGCCGATCGCGGCGAGCCGGTGATCGAACTGCACGCGCTTCGTGTGCGAGCCGGTCATCCCGAAGTACGCATAGTCGCCGCGTCGCAGGATGCGCTCGGCCAGCACGAAATCGAGTGCATGGTCGTGCGTCATCACGACGAAGTAGGACTGCGGCGGCGCGGCGTCGACCGCGTCCGCCGGGGACGCAGCCGCGTCGATCACGAGGTTGCCGATACCGGCGAGCGCGTCGGCCGGCGGGAACACCGCATCGGGCCCGTCGATCCAGCGCACCTGGCACGGCAGCGTCGCCAGCACCTTCACGAGCGCGGTGCCGATGTGCCCGGCGCCGAACAGCACGACGGGGAACGCATACGGCGCGATCGTCTCGGTCATCAGCGATACGCCGCCGGTTTCCCACAGCAGGCAGTCGGCACGCGCGGCTTCCGATTCGGGCTCGCTCAACAGCGGCGCGCCCGGCGAGGGGCCGAATGATACGCTACGCACGGTCGCGGCGCCGGCCGCGACGCGCTTCGCGAGCGACATGATCCAGCCGAGATCGCCGACGTCGAGCCGCTCGAACGCGAGCACCACGGCGCCGCCGCAGCACTGGCCGAGACTCGGGCCGAGCGCGAGCCGCTCGAGCCGGCGGGCGTGCGGCACGTGCGCGCCGTCCTTCAGCAGGTGCCGCGCGATCTCGATCGCCTTCCATTCCAGATGACCGCCGCCGATCGTATGGCGGGCCGTGTCGCGCGTGACGAGCATCTTGGTGCCGGCTTCGCGCGGCGCGGAGCCGTCGGTGTGCGCGACCGTCACGAGCACGGCCGCTTCGCCGTGCGCGAGCAGTTGCTGCAGATCGCCGAGCCAGGCTTCCATCAGCACGCTCCGTTCGGGACGACGCGGCACGACACGCGGCGCGGGCTGGCGGGCGCGGCGGCAACGAGGACGGACGGGAGCGGGGCCGGCCGGCTGCAGGGCCGATGCCGTGCGGTGGCCGCGGACTGACGGCGTGCGCGTGCGGCGCCGCCGGACGCGCGGACGCCATGAGGGTGACGGATGCGGATGGTTTGCGTTGTCATGATGAATCCAGTCGACATTGCGGATCGGGCGCGCGTTACGCAGGGAGCGGTGAGACCGCCTGGCCTCGCGCACGTAGATCGCCATCCAGTCCCGAAGATAGCATCGCCACGCGGCCGGAACATGGCCGGGCGGTGATCCGGGCTATCAGGAGGCGATCATGTCGATCATAGGCCCGCCGCGCGGGATCGGGGGACCGATGCATGCACATCGGGCCGAAACGCATGCGTGGCGGGGCGGGGGCGCGGCAATCGCGCGACACGCGCTCGCCCGGAAATCCAGGCGACGGCGGGGTAGGTGTTTACGCGCGGCGGCCGGGCAGGGCCGCCGGAGGCGTCGGCTGCAGCCGGGCGACGACTTGCCGGCGGCGCGCGGCCCGTTCGGCGGGGCCGCGCAGGCCATGGGCCAAAACGCGGCCGGCCGGTCAGCCCGCGAGCTTGCGGCGATGGCGCCAGAGGCTCGCGACGACCGCGACCAGGATCACGGCGAAGCCGATCAGCGCCCAGCCGGGCAGCAGGATGCCGAAGATCGGCGGG